>Ga0209398_1000277_pt1 | contig 34122 bp, 19 predicted proteins | sample AshMeaBigSpring_FD_184125 | JGI IMG/M metagenome (GOLD analysis project Ga0209398, IMG submission 184125) | Groundwater microbial communities from Big Spring, Nevada to study Microbial Dark Matter (Phase II) - Ash Meadows Big Spring (SPAdes)... | ecosystem: Environmental > Aquatic > Deep...
CCCACTCCTAACAACAATACGAGAGACACCCTCGTAACCTTGCAAACTTCCTTGCCAACTGCGACTAAAGCTACTCCGGTAAGTTAACCAATTGCCATCGGCAGTGGCTGTAACGGCTTTTATTCCATCTTTACACATTCCTTCAGGATTCCATCCGTTTGCTTTAACTGGCGATTGTTGCGCAAGTTTTAGTGCACAGTTTATTTTGCCTTTATTACTGCTTCGGATGGAAAGCACAATCACTTCGTCGGCCCTCGAAACAAATAACTTCCGCTCATACGAAGTACTATTATCACTCCAATTAACTGCAGCTACACCTGTTGTAAAATCCACCGACCGTTGATATTTTTTCATTTCAGCAATCGGTTCCATTACAACTTTAATATTGAAAGCGGGAATTGGAGGATCTGTCCACCGCTTACCACCATAGCCCTCCTTATACGAAAGATTAACAACCAAATCGGCCGCTTTTTGGTATTCGCCATTGGCTAGCAGTTTACGTATTTCGGACAAATGCGGGGCCGTGTTCACTGGATTTAGGGGTTTATTCAGCGGCATTAACAAATCAGAACTGCTCACCACAATCGTTTCATCCAATGGTTGCCCAAAAACCAAAGCACCACATTTTCCATTCCCACTAGCTAACCCATTTTCCCAAGAAACTGCAGGTTTAGCGCTGATAAATCCACGTTCTGGATTCGGTAATGATATTGGATATTGAGCCACTGCTATATTTCTTGATAGAAAAAGTAACAGTGCGAATATAAGCAGATGAAAATGCGATTTTGAATTGTTCATTTTATTGCTTTTGTATTTTTATTGATAACAATAGCTTTTATTTTTTAAATGTATTTCCTACTTCACCCAATCGTTTCACCACATTATCATCCATCAATCCATCGCGATTGGGTGCACAATTGAGAAGAAAATTGCAATTTCGTTTATCCAATACATTCAATCGTTTAGTTACAATATCCTCAACCGACATTAACGATTCAGTTGGGAATCGCTTTTTCCAGAACCATTCGCTTTGAATGGTAGGTCCTTGTTGCGATGCAAACAAATTTCCTTCAGGTGCCCATTCGCCCACTGGCTCTTCGTAGTGAAAGAAATCAACCAAGTTATATACTTCTGATAAAGGTAAATTTCGACGCAATTGATAATGATCGGTAATCAATATTTGAGGTTGAATAGACTTGATGAAAGTATAAATCACATCACGATCAGCTTTTGTCCACTTTGTACCACAATTTCCCCAGCCATCGAACGTGATTGAACGGAACTTACCATAGTTGGTCAACAACTCTTTCAATTGTGCTTTAATTAGCTCAATATCCTTGGGCGTAATGTCATTTTCAATCCCTAAGGTTCTATCCCAAATTGAAAAATAAATGTGTGGTTCTATTCCTTCTTTACGAAAAGCTTTACAAAATTCGGCAACGATATCACGACCTTTGAGCGGCGACGACGCCACATCGTAATCCGTTACCTTGCTATCCCACAAGCAAAACCCATCGTGATGCTTGGTTGTTAAAACGGCATACTTCATCCCTGCACTCTTAGCTGTTTTAGCCCACTGACGACAGTCGAGTTTTGCAGGATTAAACGACATTGGATCTTGCCCTGGGTCGACCCAATCTTTTTCGTGAAATGTACCCATATTAAAATGAATAAACATCCCGAATTTAAGCGTTTTAAATTCGGAGCGTAACTTTTCAAGGTTTTGTGCAGTCACTTGGTTTGCAAACAATACCGCTATCAACACACCATATTGAACTAATTTTTTAGCATTCATTATTAATATGTATTTTAAAGTTTATCGAGCTGTTTTATCAATTTCTGTTTTATCAATATCGGCACCTTTCTTACGCAACTCGAGCCATGTTTCTTTGTTTAGTGTGGGGTAACCCTCTTTACGTATGCGTTCGCCCAACTTACGGAAATTAATAGCCACATCCTCTGGTATTGAACCATCGATTTTAGGCCCAAAATTAAGTAACAAGTTCGCGTTTTGATGTGCAGCGCCTTCGAGCATTTTCCACAATTCGTCGGGGCTAACACAAGGATATTGCGCCGTCCACTCCCAATTACGCTGACTTGTAACGGCAACTTCAGCTTTCTTAACCATATTTCGCTGCCAAGCCGCATCGGCAAGGCGTGCTATTTTCTGACTATTTGCATCTTTCCCCGAATAAAACGAACTGATAGAACGCAATTCACGCTCGCCCACCAACACGTCCTCTGTGCCCGTTACGCCTGTTTTAAAATGAATCAGTGCATGCGGTTGATATTTATGAATCTCATCATAAATTTCTTGAATATTAAATAGATCGCTATTCGCCAAAACACCTCCTAGTGGATCGAACCAGAAGCCTGCAATTGGACCATAGTTAGTGCTGAGTTCACGTAATTGGTCTTTGCAAAACTGCGTGTAATGCATAAAATCTTCGGGTTTTTGATATTTAAAGTAATCCGGTTTTATGGCATAGTTTGGACGAGCATTACGGTATAAGCTATTGTCGATAAAATACGGATGAGTCCAATCGAGACCCAATGAATAGTAAATAAAAAGGGGCATTTTACGAGCGCGACAAGCCTTCGCTAATTCAGCTACAAAGTCGCGTTTCATCGGATAATCCCAACTATCAAACTCACTATACTTGCTATTCCACAAGCAAAAACCATCGTGGTGTTTGGCTACAAAAGTAATATAACGCATACCACTCTCTTCTGCCAATTTTACAATTTCAGTCGCGTTAAAACCCGACGCATCAAGTTCGCGGGCAGTTTTAATATATTCGTCAAGTGAAATGGTATTTCTATACATCGCCCAAGCAGCATGATATTTACCCCAAACGCCCCAATGGATAAACATACCCATGCGCGCATCCTCGAACCATGCCAACGACGCTGCTCGAGGATTTTCACGATAGGTTTTAGCATGTTTTTTTAAATAAAAAGGCATTTGTGCAGCTGTTGCACCTACACAAGCCACACTCATAATCGAAAGTACAATTAATCGTAAAACTATTTTTCTCATCTATTTATAATTGATTTTTTAATTCTCACATAACTTGTCCCTTCATAGCGGGAGCACTCGCATTAAACATCTCTTAGTGTGTCAATAAGTACTTTTGTGTTCGAAGTAAATCATTAGAGTATAAAACTCGAATTTAACGAAGCACAAAATGATGCGCTCCCGAACCCACATTAAGAACTACAGCGTAACCTTTTTCGATTGAATATTTTACTTTTTTACCATTTTGTGTTAGCGTAAAATTGGGTAAAATTATAGGTACAAATACCGTAGTTATTGTATTGGCAGGCAATGTAACATCCAATTTGAATGATTTGCCGCGCTCCATTTGATAAGCAGCTTCAATATCGCCCCGAATGGTTGGGATTTTTGCTTGGGCATTTAAAATACCTGCCGGTTGTGGGCGGATATTTATTTTGCCAAATCCTGCTTCGGCGGGCTCAATGCCCAACAATTTGCGGGGCAAAATATGTACTGGGGCAGCACTCCAAGCATGGCTCCAACCATTATTCACTTTGTATTTATTGTCCCACGCTTCGGTGGTTAGGGTAGCTCCTACGCGTATCATATTCAGCCAACTACGATCAGACGTATCTGTTATCAGACTCATAGCGTACTCTGCTTCGCCCGCATCGAACATAGCTTCAAGCAAGTAGTTACTGCTGTACACACCACATGCCATGCGGCGCGATTTGATAAAGTCAATCACTGTTTTTTGATTCTCGATCGGAACCAGTCCAAAAGCCAGTGCATACATATTGGCATGCAACGAGCTGTGTTTCGAATCAATTCCATCTACGTAAATGCCGGTTTCTTTATGAAAGAAATAGTTATTAAATGCCTTTTTCGCATTTTCAGCCTTTGATGTCAAGTATTTCGCATCATCGGCTTTGCCTAAAACATTCGCTATTTGAGCCATATAAACCAGCGATTTATAATAAAATGCATTGACAACTGTGTTGTAGGTAGTAAACTCATAATTATCTGTTTCGCCTCCTGGTATTGTGCTCATATTGCCATGTGGCCAGTCCACAATATCTTTGAGCCCACCACCATTGTAATGAATTGATTTCAAAAACTCTTTGGTTTGCAATCCAGTACGTGTGCTGATTAATCCCTTTTCGGTTTCGAGTGCCATCATGGTTTTAGCCTTCAAATCGTCGTAGTATTTGCTAATTAAATCGGTATTTCCGGTGTGCATATAATCGGCGTAAGCCATAAAAACACTATGCGAAATCCACTCGGTAGGCCATGTAGCGTGATAAATGAGGTTTTCGGTACTGTAGCGGGCAATCGCAAATTCGCGGTCGATGGCATAATGCCCCATTTGCTGAATGTAACAATCGGCTTCGTACATCATGCGCTCGCGCTCGCTGTTGGCATAGTCGCCATTAAAGGTATTGGCAATGGTGGAATATTTACACAGGTCGTAAATGGCATTTACATCGGTGTTGCTACACGAAAAATTTGCAGCTTTATCGTTATAAAGCATATACAATGTTTTGTGCGTAATATCCTCAACCACTACATTTTGGCCACCTGCAATAAGTTCGCAAAAACGAAAGGGCGCCACTTCGGGCATTTGCGGTGGCATGGCCTGACTGTGCGGGTATTTGGGAACAAAACGAGGAATTTCAAGTGTATAACTGTGTGTTCCAGGTTTAATTTTCAGGCTATAAGTACGAAATATTACACCTCCGCCTGGTTTTTGATCAATGGAATCGCCCACGCCCTTTTCGCCTATATTTATTTTTAATTGAAAAACGGAATCTGACGCATTCATTGGTTTCCAGGTAAGTCTCATGTCGAGGGTAGCAAATGCTGAGCGTCCAAAATCGAAGAACTGCACACCGTTTGCTCGCGTGGCTTTACGCACGGGCTTTACAGGGTAGTAAGTGAGCGGATGTCGGTTTTCGAACGACCATTGTTTTTGTCCGTTGGCCAAATCAAGTTGTACCCACTTGCTTTCGCCAGGCCATTTTTTAGCCCGATCGAAATCACCCGTATTAAATTGCTGAATAACACACCAGTTTGAGACCCCCGACTTTTTATTGATGGTTTTCACTTTCCAATAATACGTATTGTTCGATAACAGAGCTTTGCCTGCGTACTCAATATTGATGGACTGCGATGATTTTACTTTGCCAGAGTTCCACATATCGGGTTTATCAGCATTTAGTAATTCTATCGAAGATGCCACCATAATCTGATAGCCTTTTTGCATATCACTCGCTTTATCGGAGTTTACAATCCATGCAAATGATGGTGTACGCTCTGTAATTACCGATAGTTCAGGATGTGAAAGCAACTGACACAACATACCCGAAGGACGGTTATTTGCGGCAAAAGAGAGTGAAACTATAAGTAACAAGAGGAGTGTCGAACGATATTTCATTGTATTAGTCGTAAAGTGCAAAAGTCCTAATTCACCATTTTGAAGTTGGGAGAATTAGGACTTATGAAAATATATTTATAAGAAAATCAATTCTAGTATTTCAGGAACATCCGTTGAGTTGGTAATTTGCAAGCGCATTTTTTGCGCGTTAACCGGTTTAAATGTGCACTGAATACGGTGTTTGAAATGTTTGCCTTTGTAAGCCGTCTTCCATGTTTCGCCAGCAAGATATTGAATTTCAAATTCCTTAACCGCACCACCTGTTTCATACACAATGGCCGAGCTCACTTTTGTTGTTTTGCCCATATCGATTTCAGCCCAGGGTTGTTTATCTTCCTTGGCAGGTCGCCATCCATGACCAACCCAGTCGCCATTATTTACCGACTCCACATCGTACCACCAACGATGAGGATTAGTGGATGCTGAAATTTTCTTTTTGTACGAAACGGATTGTGCTACAACTTCAATCGGCTTAACGTCCATCACATTGCTATCCATTTTCAACTCAATGATGGTATTGATAGGCTGCAATGCTTTAGCTGGAAATTCGAGAATGGTTTTGCCGTTTTTAGTTGATACTTTTACAGCAGTGCCATCAGCTAAAGTACATTTTTTGATTGTACGTCCTATTGCAGGTAGTTCAATACGAGGTTTATTGCCTTGCCATGTCAAGATATGTAAAAAGATGGTACTATCCTTGCGGGTACTCACGCCCCAATCGGTCGGTTTGAAAGGCCCTCCACGTGTACCGTAAATGCTTTTGCCATTTTTATCGAGCCAAGCCCCCATTTCTTTGAGTCGAGCAATTTGATCGGGCTCAATTTTGCCACTCGCATCTGGACCCACGTTAAACAACAAGTTGCCATCGCCGCCCACTGTACGAATAAGCGTTTGCAAACATTGATCGAGCGATTTCAGATTTTCGTTTGCTTTCCACGCCCATTGATCGCCAATGGTCATGCAGGTTTCCCACGGACGATCGTTTTTGAAACCTCCGATGCGTTGCTCTGGCGAGTCGAAATCGCCTTTCGCACCCGTGCGATCGTTCACGATAATATCGGGTTGAATAGCACGTACAAAGTCGAGAACACCTTGACCGCGTACCGCATCGAACTCCTGTGGCACATCGAACCACAGCACGTATAGCGGACCATAGTTAAGCAACAGCTCACCTACCTGGCGTTTAAGATAAGATGTGTATGCATCTAAATCGCTTTTTTCTTTTCGGATTTTACCACCTTCACCCGTAAGCGGAAAGTCAGGATGATACCAGTCGGTAGTTGAATAGTAGGTACCGAACTCCATGCCCTGTTTTTTGCAAGCTTCGGCCAATTCCTTCACTACATCGCGTTTAAACGGCGTATTGGAGATATTATGATCGATTTGTCGCGTAGGCCATAAACAAAAGCCATCGTGGTGTTTGGTTGTAAGCACAATGTATTTCATGCCCGCTGCTTTAGCCACACTCACCCACTCATCCGCATTAAAATTTACTGGATTAAACTGTTTATACAAGTTATCGTATTCCTCGGCAGACACTTGTGCATAGCGCGACCAGCCAATTTCTGTTCCTTTGAGTGCTATTGGCCCCCAGTGAATAAACATGCCGAAACGAGAATCCTTCCACTCTTGAATCTTTTTAGCGTTAGCTGTGTAAGGAGTACTAGTTTGCGCATACGAATTAAAAGTTACAGCACAACACATTAGCATTGCGAGTAATGAACTAAACGATTTTTTTGCTTTAAAAAGTTGCATTTGATTTAAAGTTAATGATAATAATCAATTAGAATACAAAAATAAATAATTAATACGAGTTACAACACTATAAAATGTTTCAAATATGTTGACAGATGTTTCATTTGCAAATACTATTTACTTACCAAGGTGCTTAAACCTCCTTTCGAGTCGACAGCTAATACAAACGAAGTCTGATTGCGAATCATAGTCAGTTTATGAATTGATTTCGCCTTGTTTGCTTGAAGATAATTCTTCAAATCCTCAATGGTTTTGATGCGCACACCGTTAATTTCTTGTATCAGGTCGCCAGTTTTGAAGCCGAGTTTAGCAGCGGGGCTGTCGGGTTGTACGGTTGAGAGTGCGACGCCTCCTGCATCGAAAGCGATACCAAAAGCCGACATCTCTTCGCCCTTAGGCTCTTTCAATTCCACATCCATCCAGTAGTTTTTTGCTACTTTAGCCACTGGTGCCGCTTTTTCGTAACTGATACGAAGCGCAGGAATGATCGGAGTTTTTGCAATGGCTTTGAGCGACGGTTTTTTCACGCCAAACTGATCCATTGGGAAGTTGACAAAGCCTAGCTTTAAGGCAGCCGATTGTTCATTGACCGAAAAGTCGCCTTTAGCAGGATTGACAAAGAGTGCTTCGCCATAGGCAGAATGTAGATCGCAGCCGTTGACATTGAATTTACGCATGTGAGCCTCCGAAGCCACAAAGTAGTTGTAGTCTACTTCGCGTCCCCACTTTCCTGTTTCAGGAATAGCACTATTCATAATGGCTGGAAAGTATCTGTTGAATACGATGTTGTGTTTAAACACGTCGCCGCTGTTTTCGTACCATACGTGAGGATGTAAGCTGTTGTTTACAATGACATTGTTGGTAGCAATACGACGATAACCTTCGCGAAGCTTTAGCCCTCCATTAAGCAAGAGGTTATTATAAATGAGGTAATTCGTCGACCCATCGTCGAGGTCGATATCCCAACCATGGTCGCAACGCCATCGGGTATTGCGCAACACATTAGGAGCCAACATATCCCAAAAAGGCATGGTGGTATCCTTTGCAACTTCGATGCATGTTTCTTTGATGGAAGGCGTCCAATAACGATCGCGCCCCCAAGAGTTAAAGCTACCATGGTCACCCGTTTCGAGGACGGTGTTGAACACATCGCAAAACTCAACCACATGTCCACCAAAGGTACCCTCGTTGATATTGATACCTGCACGCGGTACATCGTAGATGGAGCAATGACTAACGGTAACGCCAAAAGCCATTGAAATATGTACAGGGGCCGTTTGTTTTTCGTCGCGGCCTGTGCGGGTAATTAAGCAATTGTCGACCAAGCAATTGGCTGGATAATTATCAGACTTAGGGCCAGGTGTACGATCGATGGTGGCATAATTTTGTTTGCCGTAGCGAAAAAGCGGACTGCGCACTGACTCGGGATCGCCAACGAACACTACGCCACTAGCTCCACTGTCGTGAATATAGCAACCTTTGATAGCAATGCGCTGATTGTAATTATTAACCAAGATAGAATTACCACCAACTTGATCAAACTCACAGTCGGTTACAGTACAGTCGGTAGCTCCATTAAACATAACAGCAGCCGAACGACTCACCGTCCAATCGGAACGCAACAACTGCTCTTTATTTTCCATAAAAGTACGAGCAGCATGTCGAAAAACAAAACCCTGTAGGGCTACATGCTGCACTGGCTGCTCTTTTGTTCCTTTAAACTCAACTAAAGTTTTAAGTCGCACGATTTCGATAGCCGCTTTTTTCATGTCGACCGATGGTGCAGGCATGTAATAAAGCTTTTGCTCCACGCTATTGTAATACCATTCGCCTGGCACATCCAATTCTTCGAACACATTCTCGACCACGCGATACAGATGATGCATTGACGACGGACGATTGTTTTGCCATCCGCCTTCGAGGTCTAGTTTTCCATCGGCTTTTTTCCCTTTTACCAGCCAATGCATATCACCCCACAGCATATTGTGCATGGTATGAACGTAAGCTCCTTTCGGATTAGCCCACTTTGCAATACGTCTTGGGTTGAGCGCATCGGCAGCTGTATCGGCCTTTGCACTGTGACTTAGCTCCCATGCATCGAACACGTTTTTACCTGCAACTGCATTGGGGTAACGCGCCATGCGCTGACGTTCGCCATTCACATAGAGTTGATCGATCGTAGGATTGCCTTGAACTGAAGCCACATAAATTCCATTCAAATGTTTTTTCCATTTCAACGCTATTTTATTTCCACCACTGATAACAGCGCCCCCCTCGACCTGCGCACGAAAGGTGATGTTATTGTCGGCAGGAGTAATGACGATGGTTTGAGGAAGATAGAAGACTCCATTTGCAAAAACAACTTCTGTTTTTTCGGTTGTAGCAAAGGTGCGGGCAATCTCTTGCGCTTTGGCAAAAGAGGCAAGCGGTTTATCAACAGTGCCCTTGTTTTTATCATTGCCTGCGGGCGACACATAAAGAGTTTTTGCAGCAGTAAATGCAGATAAAGGTAGCACAGCCAACAACACAAGAAGTCTTGAAAAGGAAATTTTTTTAACCATTTTACGGAATAGTAGTTAGACTTATTTTATAATTCGAGAATAAAAGATGATAGAGAATCGGAATCCACCTAGCAACTGCTACGAAAAGTATACGAATGACTCTATCAATTTATTTTTAAAGTACAAAAATAGAACATTTAACACAAAACTAAGGGTACATAATCAAATCTATTTATGGCTGTTAAAAAAATATAGTTACATTTCTGCTGAAATTTGAGCAAAAAACGCTATTTATTGGCCTAACATCTGCACATTTCAATTCAAGCTATTTAACAATATGATTATTTTTAATACATTTGCAAAAATTCGCTAAGTTTACAAAACAAAATCCTATTATTAATTACAAATTATGAAATCATCTCTTCTTATCACACTCTCCATTTGGGCAGTAAGCCTTTTCGTAACCGCCGGTAACTCCCCCATGAAGTATGGCAAACCCGAACCTTCGGATCTTACGATGACCACCTACGCAGCAGACACAAGCGCATCGGCAGTAGTGCTTTGCAACTATGGATATTTTAACGGCGCTCAAATACAGTTCGTACATCAGATTCGCATTAAAATACTCAAAGAAACAGGCAAATCGAACGGCAACTTTTATGTGCCTGCCAATGCACAAACCGATGTAAAAGGTCAGGTTGTAAACATGGAAAATGGCAAAGCAGTGGTTACCAAACTCACCAAAGAGGGCATCTTTATCGAAAGAGTAACCCGCGACCAATTCAGAGCGCGTGTAGCTATGCCCAATGTAAAAGCGGGTTCGGTTATCGACGTAGAATTTTTCTACAAAGGCCTACCTTACTACTGGGAATTTCAGAAAACCATACCTGTGAAGTGGAGCGAGATCGTATTAGAGGATAACCCATACATTAGCTTTCGGAAAAACATGACTGGCTACATCCCCCTTAAAGTAGCATCGGGAAACAGATGGGCTGTTGCCGACGCTCCCGCTTTTGTAGCCGAGTCGTACGTAAACAATTACGAAAACTACCTTTCGCGCATGCAAATAGAAGTACAAAGCATTCACGTTCCAGGCGCTCTTTACAAAGATTATGCTACAAGCTGGGATGTAGTAGTAGAAAACCTAAATAGAAGTAATGAATTCGGCTTACAACTCAATAGCCCCAATGGCTATTTAAATGACATCGAAAAAGAAATAAAAAAGAGTGCTACAACTCCCTACGAACGCATGGCAAAAGCCTTCGAAGCCATTAAAAAATTCAAATGGAACTCTTCGCAAACAATATGGCCATCAACAGGTGGTATATCGTATGCATTTAACAAGAAAACAGGAAACGCCGCTGACATCAACATGAGCCTGGTATCTTTATTACGTAAGCTTGATATTGAGGCTTACCCAATGCTTCTAAGCACACGACAAAACGGCATTATACCACCTTACTCGGTGAGCTTTGACAAATTGAATTATTTTGCAGTAAAAGCCTTTATCAACGACACCCCATATCTGCTCGATGCTACCGAGGAGTATCTACCTATTAACATGCTCCCTAAGCGTGCTATTAATGGCAAAGGATTGGTAGTTCTTAAAACAGGCTTCGAATGGATGGATCTAACGGCACAAAAGAAGGATAAAACCTACGAAATGATTAATTGTACACTAAGCCAAGATGGGACATTAGAGGGTGAATGTGCTTTTCATCGGAGCGAGTATGCTGCTTACGAGCAGCGTAAGAAATTCAAATCGTTCAACTCGGAAGATGAGTATTTAAAATCGCTGGAAAGTAAGTTTAATGGACTCTCGATAGACACCTATACAAACAAAGGAATGGATAGTATTGAATCGTCGCTGAGCGAAACGATGCACTTTAGCATGAAGAATAAAACTACCAAAGTAGGCAATCAACTCATGATCAACCCATTTATATTCGACCGCATTGTCGAAAACCCATTTAAAGCAGTTGATAGGCTGTACCCCGTTGACTTTACCACCTGCAAAGAACAACGATTCAATATTAGCATCAAAATACCACAAGGTTGGCAGGCAACTGAATTACCTAAAAATGTACGCATGGCACTACCTGATAATAGCGCAACCATATTAATGAATGCTGCTACGTCAAATGATATGATACAAATTGCATTCAAATTCAATATAAACAAAGCCATTTATATTCAATCGGAATATAATGACTTGAAGCTGTTTTACGATGAACTTGTGAAAAAAGAATCGGAATTGATTGTGCTTACTAAAATTTAATATCAACTTAAACTTACAGCATGAAAATCTTTCAAGTAATTGCAAGCGCACTGCTGCTGACTTACAGCATAGGCAGTTACGCCGAGAAACCAAGCTATGTAATTAGCGAAATACCAGCCCCACTAACAGTGAACGCACACACAGTTTACAGAGAGTTGAGTTATGACATTGAGCTTAAGTCGGACGATGAGGCCATTATTAAAGTGACGGAGGTGCGATCGATATTAAACAAAAATGGCGAATCGGAAGTGATATTTATCGAATCGTACAATCCGATGAATAGAATAAGTGCTTTACACGGATGGGTATACGACGCAAACGGCAAACGAATACGTTCGGTAGGAAATGAGGATGCTTTCGACCGCAGCAATATGGGTTACTCCCTGTACGACGAAAACAGGATCAAAGTACTGGACCCTAAGTGTCTTACATTTCCAATGACGGTAAAGTATGAATACGAACTAAGCTTTAAGCAGACTCTATTTTTACCTTCGCTCAGTTTAAATACCATCAATCGGTCGTACGAAAAAGTAATTTATAAAGTGACGACTCCTAAGGACATGGCGCTGAAATACAAAGAATACCAAATGCCTACTGGATGTATTAAAACAAGTGTCGACACTAAAAATGTGTACACTTGGGAGCTATCGAACATATCAGCAAATGCATATGAACCTTATTCGCCACATCAGCAACCAAACTCACCTACAGTGCGCATTGTGCCCGAACAATTTAAGGTGGAAGGATACAAAGGAACTACAACTAGCTGGAAAAACTTTGGCAAGTGGGCGGCAAACCTACTCACAGACAAAGACAAGCTACCCGAAGCAACTACAGCCCAAATAAAAGCATTGACTGCAGGCATGACCAATGATTACGACAAAGTAAAAGCGGTGTATGAGTTTATGCAAAAAAAGACCCGATACGTAAGTGTACAAATAGGTATCGGCGGTTGGCAACCTTTTGCTGCCGAAGAGGTGGATAAAAACTCGTACGGCGATTGCAAAGCCTTATCGAATTACACCAAAACCTTGCTTGCGGCGGCAGGTATTAAAGCCTATTACGTATTGGTAATGGCTGGCGATAATGCATCGGAAATTGACACAAGCTTTGTGAGCAGTCAGTTTAACCATGCGATAGTATGTGTACCGCTAGCCAAGGACACCATTTGGCTCGAAGCTACCAGCCAGATAGCACCCTGCGCCTACAACGGTGACTTCACCGACGACAGGTGGGTATTATTAGTAGACAAGGACAATAGCAAACTCGTGCGCACGCGAAAGTACGGAATGAACGAAAATTGCATTAATCGTGTAGCTAAAGTCAGTTTCGATGCCGATAAAATAGGCACCGCCAACGTAAGTACCAACTACAAAGGTCTGTGCTACGATCAGGAGCAGGCAATTTTCCTAGCAAATGACATTGACAAAAAGCGTAAGATTACTGAAAGCATAGAGATACCAAGTTTTACACTGAAGAGTTTTGTGTTGGACGAAAAACGCAGCCTTACTCCCGAGCTAAACGAACAGCTCAACATTGAGTTAACAAATTACATAACATCGCTTAACGGAAGTGTTGACTTACTGCCATTAAACCTAATGAATAAGCTCAAAAGTTTACCCGACAAGGTACGCAACCGCAAGAACGAAGTTTGCATACGCCGATCGTATCTGGAAACCGATCAAATCACTTACGAGCTACCCAGCAACTACAAGATTACTAGTGCTCCTTCAGCAATTCATCTCGAAACGAAGTTTGGCAGCTACCATGCCGAGTTAAAAACAACCAACAATGTGGTGACCTACAGCAGACGGTTTAGTTTAACAAAAGGCCTTCATGCAGCGAGCGAATACAGCAACTTCCGCCGTTTTTTGGAGGATGTAAAGAGCCATGATGAGATGGTATTAGGATTACAAAAACAATAAGAAGAAAGTATATAAAAAAAAGCGTGCATTTCTCACTGGTAACCACAGTTAGAATGCACGCTTTTTGCGCAATTTATAAACAACAAACAATCTCCAAGTTAAACCACAACTAATTTATCACTTATTTATACAATCCACTTTTTAAGAAAAGTGATCATTTTATTTATATTTTCGTCGGTATCGAATTGCGGACCACCATGACCAGCCCCATCAATTACTTCGAGCTTCAACTTATCGGCACTAAGCACCGACTGCAAAGCCTTGTAGAAGTTATGATGTTGCAGAACGGGTATATTACGGTCAGCATTGCCGTATTGAATTAAAATCGCAGCATCGTCGGGCGTTATATAGTTCATGGCATTTGCTGTGGCGCATTTATCGGCATGTTGTTGTACGGCGCCACCAACTAACTGCGACTCGGGCGAGTTTGCATCGTTGGTACGAATGCCCAAACCTTGTTTTTCGCCCTGCTCATCCATGCTCAAGAAGTCGATAGGGCCAAACCAATCGATGGCAGCCACTACACGTGACGAGAAGGAGGCATTACCAAGCTCTGCTCCTTCGAGCTCAGGCACATCGGCCGTAGTAGCAACCAAAGCCGAAAGACAGCCACCTGCAGAAGCTCCCCATGAAAATATATTCTTTGTATCAATTAAATAGGTATCGGCATTGGCGCGAAGAAAGCGAATGGCCGCTTTTACATCTTGAATTTGAGCTGGGTATAAGGCTTCGCCACTTAAACGATAGTTTACACTAGCCACAATAAAACCAGCATCCACAATTTTTTTGATGGCTGTTTGATCCATAAAGCCCGCTTTGTCGCCCATTTTAAAGGCTCCACCGTGAATATACACCACAACAGGACTTGCTTTTTTTAGTTTTTTTGGCTGATAGATATCTAGTTTTTGAGCAGCCGATACCGTGGCATAGGCTAGATCTTTAAAAGTCGGCTCAATCGATTCGTGTTTAATATTTGGCATGCCAGCGCCACCTGGACCTCTACCCTGCCCGCCTGGGCCACCTTGCGGACGACCACTAGGGCCACCCATCATTCCTCCACCTTGCATTCCTCCACCTTGCATACCACCACGTGGTGGTTGAGCATTTACCGACACTGAAATAATGATTGCTACAATGAGCACTTGTAAAACGTTACGCATAAAAGTATATATTACATAAACAAGTGCCAACGCCGATAATTAGATTCGGACTTGTTGGCACTTGTTCGATTATTGGTTTTAATTATTTAACACCACAAATGTAGCATCAACCAATAAAGCTCGTACTAAATATTTATGCGAACTGTAAAAAATGGGTTTTGAATTGTAAAAAGATACTGTACATATGCATACCGTTTAATCTTTTATGCATCGAACAGCCATACCACTGGCTTTATTGAAGGCACCACTCACAACAGACTCCGATGAAGATTTAATATACCTATAAATACCCTTAGTAGAATCGTATTCGCTGGCACACCACCAATTAGCAACGTTATCTACATCTAAAAATTGGTTATTCAAATTGATATACCCCGTAGGCAATGCCGTAAAGCCATATTGATTTTTAGCATTGGTGTTCATACTATTCCAAACCGATGTACCTACTGCCTTCAATTTAGCACCAGCAACCAATTCGCTACCTACGTATGCTGTTAACGTAGCCCATTCGGCATCAGTTGGCACATGCCATCCTTGCGGGGCGATATTGCGTGTATCGCTAACCGCATACCAGTTATAAAGTGTAGCCGAAGGTTTTGCATGGGCAGCTGTAGTTAATGCAGGCCAGGCGGCATAGTCGGTCACATTCGGTATAGGGTCCCCATTTCGGAAGCGAGTTGTTTTTAAGTCCTCAACCATCCATGTTTGCGTACCAATTTTTACCGTATTATATGCATTTCCATCAATATCATACACTCTGCTATCAGGAGTAGTAAAGCTAAATTGCTCGCCATAAGTAACTCCCATCGCATTAACTACAAAGGGACGAATATAGTATGTAGTTAACGACAGCGGACAAGTAGCAGTTAAAAATGTAGTAACATATGTTGATGGGTAAACTATTTTACTATCCGCATACGTAGGTTGAGGACTTGTACTCCAACACAATCCGCGTTCAGTAATCGTTTCACCACCATCAGCTAAAATAGTTAGATTTGTTGAAACTTTATTTTCGAAAAAAGTAGGTGTTGAAATCACAAATTCTGGTGCATAATTGGCTACACAGCGCACTGATGCCGCCGAAAGAACAGATGTACTTAACTCATTTACTGAAGAAGCACTGCCTTGTATATTCGGCAAATACGAAGGTATTGAAAAAAGGACAGTACTCCACCATGTAGTCTGAGCACCCATATCAATAAATTCGCCATTTAGATTACGAGCTCCTGCAGGCAACGCACTGAAGGCTATTTCGTTAGTAGCAGATTGATTATCACCGAGCCAGCTAGCATTACCCTGCTCTTTTAGCTTATTACCAGCCACCGCACTACCGCCCAAGGCATTTATAAGTTCCGCCCATTCCTTATCGGTAGCCACATGCCAACCCGCAGGAGCAATTTTGCGCGAATCTTTAACTGCAGCCCAGTTGTAAAGACAACCATATTTTTCGACAAAATCAGGATTATTATTATAACTACAAACAGCGGCAGTAGTTAGTCTACTCCAATCCAAATTATTTGAAACATTGGGAATAGCAACACCATTACGAAACCTTGACGTTTTCAAATTATCCGCCATCCACGTTTTATTACCCACTTTAATGGTTCGATATGGATTTAAGTCGATATCGTAGGCAAAATTAGGCGATAGTGGTCCTTCAAATTTCACACTATCTACTTTTTTAACCTCCACTTTAAACAGTTCGTTATTTTTATTTTTCACACACAATGTATCGATACTAGTATTGACACGACCAAACACTTTAAGTTCGCCAATTTGAATAGTATTGATACTCACATTATCTTGCCATTTGCTTACAGTCTCCAAACGAATATATCGAATAGGTGGAGCATCAGCTCGAATTACAAGCTCTATACCGTCTTCTTCTACAACTCGTTTGTCGAGCAGAGTAGCGTTGAGACCAGACTGACCAGAAGGTGGACTAATTAAAATACCTTTGTCTGGACTTAAGAGCACCCACGCATCTGGACCTTCAACATTAGCCATAGAAACTGTTGAACTTGTTGAACCCCACACACGCATCTCTTTAGGCAAACCATTGTAATGATAATTATAACGTGCGTAGATTCTTAATTTAGTAGGAATAACCCAACCTTGCCCCGTAGCATTATTAGCAAACATATTCAAATCAAAAGTGATACTAGGCGTTCTATTACCTCCTGAAGCAGTAGAATAACAGTCATTCGAAGTCCAAGCTGCACCCCATTTGTTATTCCATAATTTAGTAATACCAAAATTACTACTATATTCTTGATAAGGAATTGTAGGGTCGCCATTCCACTTATTAAAGTAAGCTGTATTCAGCTCATTGTCTACACTCGAATACGCCATAATACCCTTTTTGATTTTTAGATCAACCAACTCCGCCATGGGCAACTTTGTAACCACATTGTTGCGTTGATGAATATATAAGGTATCTTGAGCTTGTATATTACATGCTATAATAGCTATTAATAGAATAAAAATACTCCTTTTCATTTACGTTTACTTTTGCGCTTTAGTTTTTAATTACTTTTTGAGTACGAATTACCCCATCACACTTAACAGTACAGATATACAAGCCCTTTTGCAAATGATCAACCGGAATATCCAATACACTACCAACCTGATTAGTGTTATGACTGCTTCGATAAAGCAGCTTTGCATCCAAACTAAGTAAACTTACCTCTACAGCACCTGTACCACTTGATGGCAGAACAATTGTTAATTTCTCATGAAAAGGATTTGGAAACAATTGTAACTCATTTTTAGTTTGAGTAGGTGAAACTGAATTAAGAATCGGAAAAGTAAACTCTATTTTGTCAAATTCAGATTGATAAAAAACGGTTTGTACAGCTATTTTCTTTTCCACTACCAGCGTGTAATCTGTAAAAGTAATTTTACGCACTTCTTTCATGCGATAATCATTGTTTGACCCATTCAATTTCACTATTGAAAAAGATTGAGCGTGCATGTTAAAAGAACACAAGCTAAGTAATACGAGTATCAGAAAACGACACATACATTTATTCATTTGTATTTATTTGATAATTTGTTTAATGCAAAATTAGTGTTATTTAACTGAATACACAACACGTCCTTCCAAAGAATTGCTTTTTAGCGCAAACTTTCCGTTTGCTTTGGTAAGAGTGATGGTGTGTGCTACCTTGTCGGATGGTAGACAAATGGTGCCCGTGGCCGTATTACCAGACGCAAAGACCTTTAGTTCGAGTTTCGACCAGTCCATTTTGTCGGTCGACTGAGCGAGTGCAATGTGTGGAATCACTGCTCCGTCGCGTACCAGGATAATTGCAGGAATTTGACCCGCTTCGATCAGGTGCCATCCTGCGCTATAGCTTTTGCCCGTTTGATAATCAATCCAATTGCCTGTACCTGGCAAATAAACATTACGCGCTGTTCCTTTTTCGAATAGTGGTGCCACCAACATATCTTGTCCAAAGAAGTATTCGTCGTCGACTAACCAAGCTCCAGCATCATCGGGAAACTCGATACACAGCGCACGTACCATGGGTAAACCTGCTTCGGTACAGCGTTTGGCTTGTGCATACACATATGGCATTAGTTTGTATTTCATCTCGGCGCTTTCGCGGAATGCTTTAACAAATGATGGATTGTATAACCAAGGCTCTTTAGGTGGAGCACCATGAGCACGAGAGTGAGACGTTAGGAAACCAAATGGCAACCATCGACGGTACAATTCTTCGGGTGCACTTTGCACAAAGCCTCCTATGTCGTGACTCCAGAACGAAAAACCACTTAAGCCAAACGACAGTCCACCTCGTAGGGTTGCTGCCATACCATTGTCGGTATTTGCCGCATCGCCGCCCCAGTGTAGCGGGTAGCGTTGCGAGCCTGCCCAGGCACTACGAGCCCATATAATGTGTTCGTTGTTGACTTGTTTGGTTACTTCGGCCACGGTTTTGTTGTAGCGCAATGGGTACAAATTGTGTTCGTACAGTCCACCTTTGCCCGAAGCAAACAAGCCATTAAGTGGAGCCGCTTCACCAAAGTCCACCTTGATAGCTCCAACACCCATTTTAAGTAGTCCTGCCAGTTTATCCTGATACCAACGCACGGTAGTTGGATTCGAAAAATCGAGCACAGCATCTTCGTAAGGTAAGCCACCATTTGCATTTTTCACATGCATTCCTTTCTCAATTATTTCATTAAAATACTTGTTTTTAGGCGTAAAATAGGTAAGCTGCCACAATGAAATGTGAAATCCTTTTGCTTTCAGGTCGTCGATCATCTTTTGAGGATTGTTAAAGCGGCTTGGTGCAAACTTGTAATCGCATTGCCAATCGGTTTCGAACCATCCTGTATCGAAGTGAATAACATCCGAAGGTATTTTATTTTCACGCAATTTAGCCGCCACATCGTAACCCTCTTTTTCGGAGAAATAAGTGATGCGACTCATCCACGTACCAAAGGACCAAAGCGGTGGCATGGGCGATTTACCCGTTAGTTCGGTGTATTCGTTGAGTATATTTTTGGGCGAACCAAGAAAGAGAAACATATCGAGCTGCTCGTCGGCCATAAAGAGTTTGGTGGCGCCCACGTAGGTAGCTCCAAAGTCGCACGTAACAGGTGCTGAGGTATGCATAAACACACCGTAGCCACGGCTACTCATGTAAAAAGGCACGGGTTTGTATTGCTGATCGGTTTCGGGGCCTTGTGGGTCGGTTACAAAGAGATTTACTTTCTGTCCCACCTTATTAAGTGACGTGAAGGACTCACCGCAACCCATAATTTTTTCGTTAGGCGAAAGTAAGAACACCGGATTGATGCTGCGTGAGTTATCGACACCACGTTTGATAAAATTAAAAGGCAGTATTTTTACTTGAGTAGTATCGTTGTCGATAGCACGACGGGTGCAAGTAAGCACTTTACCCTTGGCATCCTGCAACACCAAGCGGTAGGGGTTTTCTTCGATAATTAATTTGCCAAAAGCACTACTGTATTGATGTCCATTTTTGAGTTTGGTGTACACCCACGATTGGTCGGACGCTGGATTTTTGGCCAACATAAGCGATTCGGCTTCTTTGAGCTCCACCGGCGAAGTAAGCATACGAATGCGAACGGTAGAAGGCGATACAAACTGTACGCTAAACTTCAGTTTGGGGTTTTGATCGTACTCGGTAGCTGGGAAATCGAGCATGGTTAAGTCTTGCGCCAATATGGTATTGGTATTGAAAGCCTGACGGGTGTAGAGCGACTTTCTTTTCCATTCGATGGTACCTATGCCTGTTTGCGGATTGAAGGTTGCGAGCTTGTCGGCAAAGAAAAAGAGATTGGTGAAGTCGTTGAAATCGGTGCTCATATCCTTAGCCATGTTCATAAGATAAGTAGCGCCGCCATTGATTTGCGTTTGAGCAACTCCAGCAAGCTGAAATACAAAAACCAAAACAAGAGAAGAAATGATTTTTTTAATATTCATAATAAATGTATTAAATTATATTACAAAAATACAGATAAACAAAGATTATCAGTAGTATACTTTTATACTAAATAGCGTATAAAATGATAACAAAGACACTATTTCAACGTAAAATCGCCTGTAATAACTAATAAATAGCATTACAGGCGATGATTGTAAATGGTTTTATAAACGATTAGGCTTGTTCTACTTCTATCACCTTGGTACTTTGTGTTGCAGCTCTTTCAATTACTTTACGAGCAATTTTATATTGACCATAAAGAGTAACATTCATGCTTTTGAATGGCTCCAATAACTTATCCAAATTATCAGATAGAAAAGAATTCACATCCTTAACTTTTTGATTAATTTCATTGGTTGCGTTGGACGTTACGGCTGTAATATTTCGCATAGTTGCACTGCGTTCGGCAAACGAAGCAGCGGTAGTATCAAGCATTTCAACCTCTTCGGCTGTAACACCCCATTTTAACAACTTATCCAAAATTGATTTAGCCGCATTGTAAATACGATTGATACGAATGATAAAGTCTGCTTCACGCAATTTCAGCAAATCAGTTTTACTAATGTCGGTCAACAAACGGAGTTCTTTATCATTTTCGGTAATAGCTACTGCATTCATAGCTGTATTCACCTTAACAATAACTGTACTTAAACTCGCCTTTTCAATCTTTTTCATGCCAGACTCTACATTAGCATCAGCAGATTGAGTTTGACTTAATTTCTGAATCGCCGCAATCTCGCCTTTCAGAAAATGATGACCCGATTTAATTGCCTCAAAATCGGCAAATAACAAAGCGTTTTGATCAAAGTATAGATCAACTGCTTTAAACATTTCAAGAGAATTCAAAAGTTTTCTTGTCATAACAGTAAAATTTAAATGATTAAATTAAAATATAGATATTATAAAAACAGGGACAATTATGGAACAAATGGGAAATTGTATCTACGCATACGCTTACTGCTTCTATCATAGTAATTACTCTATTACAGCTATCACTTACGGCATTTTTACTAACAAATGCTTTATCAGTTGCAATAGATATAAGTGCTAAGACAACAAACATCATTTATTGTATCACACATTCAATTTCGCTTTGGCGAAATGCCGCTCCTAACACATTAAACATCTTCATTAATAATAGCAACGGCATTATTAACAAGTAGAATAGCATCTCTAACAATTCAGCCGCCATATTTAACACATCAGAGCTTACATATTGAATTAGATACGCGATTCTTAACACCACAACGTTAACATCGAATACAACACTGTTAACTCCACTCGAAATAACCGCCATTTTAGTTAACATAGTCAATTGAACAGCAACAAAAAACCCATCTGCAAAGCATATAAATGCTGCAAATGGGTAATAAATATCGATAGATAAACAAGCTAGGCTTGCTCTATACAAATTATTGAAAATAATGAAAAAACAAACAATCATAAAATTACAACTTAACGGTTAATCTAATAGGGAATACAGTACATGGGCAATACGAGACCAACAATACTGGCAAAAGCAAAAAGGAGCAACAATCTTGATTTTTATTTCGAAGAATTGTATACTGTCCCAATAGCCTAAAAATGCAAAGAACCGCTAAATGTAATCAACGCAAACAGAACAGCCTCATAATTAACAGTTCACAGCCACAAAAATAAATAGAAAATTTATTTTATGCAAATAATATTCAAAATAATTTATAAAATTACCACGATCATTACAAACACCAAAGACACTATCTCATAAGTCCGTATACAATTTCATGAAGTAATATATTGAAAGTTTAGATTTGAATGATTCAATTTTTTTTGAACGCTAGGACGCTACAACACAAAGCCGCAAAAGTATTTACTTCGTGTCGTGGCGACTTTGAGTCGTAGCGTTAATAAACATCTCATACAAGTTGTAAGTGGGTTGTTAAAATAACATCTTATGAGACAGTCTCTTTAGCTTTTTAATAGCAATGATATTCATTTATTCAATTATCAATTTCTCCGTTTTACGAACTCCCGCACCATTAAACTTAACCAAATAAACACCTATTGTGAGGTCGGATTTCAACTCAACAACCCCACTAGCAGGAATGAGTTGTTTTGAATGCAATCGACCCGAGATGTCGTACATCAACACGTCTACTTCGGTTTGCAATTTATTTACCGCGAGGTATCTGTTATTTTCTTTTATAACAAACACATTGTTAGCAGCATGCTCGGGATTCGAATCGATGGTTGATTGAATCAAAAAACGATTTTCGGCTTCAGCAGTATTGATAGCAGAAAATGCATACTCACTATTGTTAGCTGTAATGTCGACTATTTTATTGGTACTTAAATCGAACAGATACAACTGTGTGTAATGCTGATCGACATTTAAATGCTGAAATTTCAGTTTGTAATCCAAAATATCGCGTTCGGCTTTGAAGGCAATCACTGTATTTTCGATGGATTTCTTTGAATTAACTTGCAGTCGCTCACCAGCCGTTTCGGTATAGATAAATGCATCAGCATTATTCGTCAACAGCTTGCGACTATCCCAACCATTATCAAAACCATCCGTTCCATGTTCGGCTTCGGCAAAAACCCATGCTTTATCGCCTTCGGCATCGCCTTTTAAAAGAGTAATTTGTGTACCCAACTTATGCGAATCGTCCACTTTAAAGCGCGCCATACTATTTTCGGTACTTACTCCAGCATAATTAAATGCAAGTTCGGCATTATGAGTATTTGCTCGAACTACAAATCCCTGCATGGATGCAATGGTTGATGGTAAGCCATTAAAACCTGCCTGACCTTGTGGCACCGACAGATACTGCGCACGTGCTTCGCCTGCTGTTCCACCATTAGCATCCCAATCGTTCGACGAGCCTGTGTGAAATAAATGCACTGTTGCATCAACACCTTCGCCAAAACTTAAACCTGTAGCTATTTTTAATGCTGCTGTGTATGGATTAGAAACCACATGCTGCCCACTAAACAAACTGTTTGAGCTGCTAACCGAAAGTGGAACCACACGACTTGCATTTTCTAATTCGCCAAAGAAAGTAACAAGTCCAGTAGCACTCGTGCTCTCTTTACGTGAAATTTGATACCCTGCAAAAGGTGTAAGTACCGATGAATTGGTGAGCTGAACCCAGTATTTACCATTCGGTGCCTCTTCGTGATACTGACGCATGTACCATCCATGCAATGTATTAGGCGAAAAGGTTTTAACAGGGACACCCATATACTGCCACACAAAGCCAGAGCTCGTATTTACATCGTTGGGTGTAATGGCTTTGGAATAAAACTCTACATTGGCAAAGGCCTTTTGCGACTGCGGGAAAATAAACGTTCCAGCAGGCTGCGTACTATTGGCCTGAATGAGAATGCGCTCTTTATCCTGATTGGTATTGATTGCACCCGCTACCACCAACGAGGCCGACGGAGCCACAATCAGCTTTTGAGTAGTTTCGTTAGTTAAATCACCAATGGTTCTCTTACCATTAACAATCAAGTTGTTTGCAGCAGCCGAGCCATTGTTTGCAACCGTAGCAAACACCACCGCATCGGCAGCATGGGGCTCATATGCACCCGTCCAGTTGGCCGTATTTGACCAATCGGAACTTACATCGCCCTTCCACATATTGGAATGCTGACTCACAACATCGCCCGAGCCATTTCCTCCAGCAAAAACAGAACCATCATATGTTTCCACCTTGAGCTTGGCAAGTTCGTGCGAGCCTCCACCAATACCACCTGTGTAAGCATTGGCATTAGTATTAACGGTAATAACAAGCTCGTTCGATATATTTACAGGAATGTGTGTTGCACTATTCGCTGTACTTTTCACCATCGCTTTACGTACAATGTAATAATCACCATCGAGTGTAAAAGGAGCTACACCAGCCACAGGTGTATAATCGGCAGCAGTGGCTCCTGCAATATCAATAAACTCACCCTCTGGATCCATTCGATACGCCCATTGATAGCCAGTACCATGAAGCGATACATTTTGTGGCAACTTACCATACACATCACCGCTAAGCTTAGCCCCCGTTTGCCCCATACTAATTGTTTGCGAACCAGATGTTTGTAATGCATTCGCCAACACAAGATTCAGATCCGTAAAACGCATCCGATTATCGCCTGTATTTTCGTAATACTCAATTAAAACAGAGCTAGTACCTGTGAATGAGGCAACCGCATTGAGCAAAGTTTGATAACCACCAGCTGGCTTTGTAATCACCGTCACTCCATCTACTACCATATTGGCATAGTCGTCGGCGCCCAGTGTAAAAACATACAAACCACGTTTTGTAGAATTCATACGGTAGCGTATCGAAAACGTTTCAGTATGAATATATCGAGGACCTTCGGGAGCACTGATAGCATAATTATGATATAAACCACCAAAGTACTGGTCGAAAGTTTCTGCTTCAGTTACTGTTCCGTAATAAGAGGTAAAACCCATACCATCGTACACATGACCCACCCAACTATTGCTACCTGCAATCGATTGATCGCCCGAGGAAATAGCTGGAAAACTCGCAACAACCTCAGCACGAGGACCATCACAACCCGTTGAATTTTCGACAGCCACCCAATACGAAGTTGTTGCCGTCAGGCCTGTAATTTGATATGTTCGATCGGTATAACTTGTACTACGTTTAAGCAAATTTCCACCTGTAGGCGCATCATACCATTTATAAAATTGTCCATTAGTGGCACCATTAGCCGAAAGGGTAACTGGAATCCCCGCAATTACAATTTGAGCACCCGTAGTAGTTGGAGCCGCAGCAAGCGGATTAACGGTCACCGTTGTACTTACACAGTCGGTGGTATTGCACAAGCCTTCGTTTTGCACATAATAGGTAGTAGTGATCAAGGGATTAACAACTAAGGTAGGCCCCGAACCAACTGGAGTACCGCCACAACTACCAGCATACCATTTTAAATCGCCATTATACAGTTTAAATTCTTTAATAATAACATCGGCACCTGAAGTATTCCCATTTACAGGCTTACCAAATAGCAATTGACCTAAACCAGGGCTTTTAGACACAGGAACAGATCCAGTAGCAACGGGTTTACCATCTACATAAAGTGTAAATACATTTCCATTTTTAACTCCAGTAACCGTATACCATTGATTTTGATTAAAACGAAAACTCTCATCAATTCCTACATTACCCGGATCGTGTCGCCAGTGCAAACCATTTGCACTAGGCAAACGCCAAATACCAGGGCTACGATCAGTATCACTCGTAACAAACTGGAATATTGAATTATATCCAGTTGATGGCGACACAGGGAACTTGATCTCAAACGATAATGTATACTTATCGGTATTTAGAATAGAAGTAGAACTAGAAGTATATCTCGCATTTGCCGAAAGACGCAAACCACCATCAACAAAAGTCCCACCAGAACCCGTAAGATTTAATCCGCTACCCGAAGCGTCGTTCGTATTTGAGCTAAAAGGATAATAAGCAGCCATACCACCAGTTGCCACCAAAGTGGTGGGTTCAGCTGGGCAAATAACGCTAGCTGTTGATGAAGCCGCTGTAGGTGCAGCCGTTTGACCATTAACAACTACCGCAACCACATTGGAGCTTGCTGTAGAACAAACACCACTAGTAACCACCGCACGAAAATAAGTAGTAGCTGAAAGTCTAGCTGTTTGATAAGTCGCGTTCGTAGCTCCTGAACCATCAGTTACATTAACCCAATCAGACTGGCCATTAGGCGAACGTTGCCAATAAATAGAGCCAGTGAAACCAGTAAGAGTTAAGGTAGCCTGACCACCCTCACAAATGGTTGAAACAGAAGGCGAAGCTGTACCCCCAACACTGAGCGGCGTAACTGTAATTTCAATAGGGTCAGAGATATTCATTTCGTCGCCCGAAGTAACCACGCGACGAAACCAACGCGTAACTGTAAGTCCTGATGGAAAATTATAATTTTTCGTTGTTTCATTACCCGACGCTTTACCCCAACCCTCATTAGGACCATTTATTGTACTTTGCCACAAATAAGTATATGAGCCAGTACCACCCTGAGGAGTTAAACCCTCCAACATAGCAGGAGTTTCACCGCTACATATAGTTTGCGGATAGCGAATAATATTATTTTTGATGGTAGATGTAGAAGCAAAGGACGCTGACTCCTTAGTCTCGACTGACACCCGACCATCTACTTGTGGTTGTTGATTATTCTCGACTACATCCAAACCATTAATTTGTGCCATTACAGGCGCACACATAGTAAAAGCGAATATAATCAGCTGTATCGTAATTCGTATTCTCATAAAATTATCTTTTTGTCTTCTTAATAATACTTATTCTGCACGTACTCCTCTAAAACCAAAATTATTTAATCGATCTTTGGATACAGTAGTTGCATTAAATCGGTTCGAGACAGTTAGGAAGCTCTTATACGACAAGAAATAACCACCTTTGTAACCCGACCCCTGTGCAGCAGTCACTTCACCTGCATTGCTACCTGGCCAAAAAGCAACATTAGCATGACCATTTTTACTCAATACGCCATTTCCATGCAAACCAGTAAATGCACGCCCTTCAGGCCGTCCTATATTCACTACACGCTCGCGAACATTAGACGACAGATCCATTGCACCATAATATGCAGCACCCGCTGCAGCTCTACCAGCATTGCCTGAAGCAGCAGCAAACATTCCGACACGCGCTACACCCGAAGCCGACATAGCCAAATGTTGCGCATTACCACTACTCGTCGACACATTAGCAACCAACTCATTGTCGGTTCCATTATTTATTAAGGTATAACTACTAGCACTTTCATTAATGGTAGTTGTACCCCAAGCATACTCACCCATTACTGGTTTTCGCACACCACGACATATCTTTTCGAATTCCAACTCGGTCATCGGGCGTAGGCCTGCCCAGTCGAGGTACGCAGCACCATCCATCCACGAGATAAAATTTGCAGCCAAATGCAAACCATCAGCAGCCTCATTAGCAATACCATTCGCATTTAAATCATTATAAAAAGTAATGGGCTTAAGGGCATCAACCGCAGCATCGCATCGTATACCATTTCGCGACTCAACAGTAGCTGTGTTCGACATCACAAAAGGATTGCTAACAGCACTAATTCCGATAGACAAGTTTGTTTCAGTACGATTATTCTGTTGCGTACGCGTTAATGAATTCAGAAAAGCAACATACTGCTGCTGTGTGATTTCGTACTTCATGGCATAAAATGCATTATAACCCTTTGGATAAGCTGCCGGAAGGGTTTGTGTAGACGAAGCATTAAAATCATCTGTATATATATTCGACGGATTCATTCCCAGCGCATTGTTATTCCCCAAATTACCTTTCACATTACCTCCAAGTACAATAACATTTTCATTCGAAATATAAAATGGCTTTAAAGTGGACGATGCATCATGCAGTTCTCCTTTAACGTCAATTACACTACCATCGTTGCCATCGCCTACATAAAATGGAGCCTTGGGCACATACACCATTTCGATGGCATGCACTTGAAAATCGTACATTTTATCAGCAAAAGGATAAGGCGTATTAACGGCAACCTTCACTTCGCTCACTGAAAACACGCCTACACCAGCGCTTGCTCTGTAGATAAATGCACCTGTATATGGGTTATCAGTAACATGATGTGCATCGGATGGATTAAGTAAGGCCGGTTTAATTACAGCTGTTGACGGAGCACTATGATTGGCTGGGTTAAGATAAAGGTGATTCCAACCCGACAATACATCATTTGCACGACGATATTTTATAAACACCCACGCAGCATCGTGATTAGCAGGGCTGTAATTGAGCCGCCATGAATTTTCCCATTGCAAATCGAATTGCAAGTAAGTAATACCAGTTGACTTGACCTGCGACACATCAACTTGCACGTTACGAACTTGCAAATTGTTGGCACTCGCAAACAATGAACTTGTCAGAAACGCTAGAATCAAAAGCGGTTTAAGGAGTGTATAAATTAGACTCTGTGTATGGATATGTAAATGCATTATTAAATGAATTTTGATTGAATAATGTAGAATAGAAAGAATAGCATCAGCAAAACTCTCTATCCTTTATATAATAGAAATAATTAATAACTTCGAACGGCTCTAAAACCACGCGTTTGATAACGCTGTGTTGTACTGAAAAAACTTGCAATGTATCTATCGGAAACACGCATACGCTCTTCAACATGTTCAACAGCTCCCCCTCTAAAGCCACCCTTTTCGTCCTGCACCTCGGCATTTACACTGCCAGGCCATGAACTTTGAGTTGCATTTCCATTAACCGAAACTAGCCCATTGCCATGTACGCCTGTATATGCTCGCCCACTACCAGCACCAAGCATCACTGTGCGCTCCCACAAATTGCCACTCAACTCCATCACGCCATAAAAGCTTGCTCCCGAACTCACACGACCATTGTTTGAGGCATGTGCTGCAAACACACCTACTCTCAATGGATTTGAATACGTATCAGCATACACCGCATTGCCCGCAACTGTACTATAACCCGAGTTAATACGTTCGGACGAAGAGCCTAGGTTTTCGACCGTGAAGGGCACATTGCTCACATACGATGTGCCCCAACTAAATTCATCCGTGATTGCTGCTATAGGGCCACGCGCTGCCTTTTCATATTCCAATTCGGTCATCGGTCGCAACCCAGCCCAATCGGCATAGGCCAACCCATCCGACCAGTTAATGTAATTACATGCTACAGCCAGTCCGTCCGCCTCTTCGCCTCCCACTCCATTACCATTTGCATCGCAATAAAACCTTACCGCAGCATCTGCAGATATGCTCGCATCACATCGTATCGCATTTCGATAGCTCATACTCGAAGTATTGGACATAACAAATCGATTCGAAACCGACGTAACACCTACAGCAAGATTTGTATTGGTACGAGTATTTTGTTGTGTACGCGTTAAAGTATTCAAAAAGTCGACATATTGCTGCTGGCTTAGCTCATATTTCATCGAATAAAAACCATTAAAACCTTTAGGGTAGGCCCCTGGCAGATTTTGTGTTTGCGAGTTATGAAAATCATCAACCCATTCGGCCGACATTCCAACTCTATTGTTTGAACCCAAGTTACCAGCAGCTACACCTCCTAATACAATGGCATTCTCTGAACTGATATAGAATGGCAGTTTGGTATTCGAAGCATCACTAAGCTGTCCTGCAATTTCCGTCTGTGCACCATCGCCCACATAAAAGGCACCTTGCGGCACGTAAACCATTTCGATGGCAAAAACCTTGAACATAACATGCTCTGTATCGAGCACTCCATTATCGCCATAGTTCCAACGAAGTTTGGCTCCCGTATTGACAAAAGTGCCCGAACCTGCACCTGCACGCTGCAAAAACACGCCTAGTACTGGATTAGTAATGGAATGATAAGCAACATTTGGTTGCAACAAACCAGGCACAAACTGCGATACTGTACCTGTGCCCACCGCATTAGCAACATTCGACAAATGTGCATGCTTCCATGTTGCGCCTTGATCAGTACTATATTTTATAAAAACCCAAGCTGCATCGTAATTTGATGGACCATTCGTTACGCGCCATGAATTTTCCCATTGTATATCAAAACGAATATCTCTGTAATTGACAGCCGTATCTTTGGCCGCAACCGCCACATTGCTTATTTTTAGATTATTTGCACCAATTCCCGTACTTACAATTAACAACACAGCAACCATGCCTAGCTGTTTAGCCGGTACTTTCCGACGAACTGCACGTGCAACTAAGAGCTTTAAATACTTACGACCAAATGATTTTGTTAGAAACAAATAACCAGCATACATCATCGACAACAACGACAACACAAGCACATCATTGCCCAAAGGCAATGGATTAAGCAGCTCATCATCTGGATTGTCGGGGTCAATCATGGGCATCTCACTTTGCGAGTTCTTGCGGATGTAATTTGCGCCAAACGCATTATGGTCGTCGAAATTGTAGCTCGACACACTACCCACTGCTACACTTTTAGACTTCGAACTTCCAAGTACAGGCATCGAATAAGAAAAAGTAGGACTCGTAGCCGACTCGCGCTTTGTATGCTGCGTGTAGGGCGCATGAGGCGTAGAGTAGGAGTTAGAAGCAGCCCCAGGCCTTACAGCCGTCGGAAACGACGACGAAAAAGGAGATGAGTGAGCCACACCAACGCTTGGCACCACTGTCGGTGATGCATGCATCTGCTTAGATGCTTTGTTCTGACGACTAACTGTTGCACTAATGTAAGGTGCATTGGGATACATTTCGACTGAGTCGCTCGTATCTGCTTGCGCCGTAAACTCGAGAGCTTACAAAGCAAAAAGCACAAGCACATAGCTTACAAACATCGAAACAAAAAATAAAACTTTAGATCTCATATAAAAAACTCATGTATTAAAAGCTCAACTCCAACTGCACATTGCAAGTAGAGCGAAGCACATTCAACAATTCAATTCAGTTGGATTTATTGCAAAAAGCTCCCTACATAGCGCCGAAACGCAATGCAATACAGCTAAACAAAAGCCACCAGGCTCCGGCATGTAGCCATAATTCAACAAAAGAAACTGCTAAAACGAAAGATAATCGAGAACCCCAAAATATGAATTGGGCAACAAATACAAATATGATGTAGATGAAAATAAAAAGCAGTCAATCAACAAAATCCACAATTGCAATAAATACAGATGCGTAATCAAACCGCGTGCCAAGATTGGCAACATCAATAAATAATATATTATTTATGAGTAATTTATGATAACTTTAAAAGTGTTTGTTATTTTTTTTAAAGCAAAAAGCCGACTCAATAAGTAGACTTTAACCACTTATTGAATCGGCCAGCACGAGCTTGAAATTTACGTTAAAGATATCTATATGACGTTTACAATCAAAATCAGATAAAGTATTTATTGATAATACGCAGGATCATCCACGAGAAAACTTGCTTTAAACACACAATATGAAATCCACCTCACACGACTAACACACAACTTTATTGGACTAATAACGACCTCACTGTATAACGATTTTTTTTACCTCAGATATCCCATCGCCTTTACAGTTAAACAAATAAACACCTGGTGGTACTTCAGAACCAACCATACGCATACCCATTGGAGCTAATTGGTAATTGGATATATTTTTACCTGAAACATCGTACATCGCAACATGCGTTGGCACTGACGATTTATTAACAACTATATAAGTATCACCAAACTTACTAACAAAAATACTTTCGGAAACAACATCGCCAACAAGCTTAGTTTTAATTACAAAACGCTTTTCGACATCGACAAAATTATCTGCAAAGAATGCATATTCTGAATTACTTGCTGTAACATCAACCACTTTCATATCTTTCAGGTCAATCAAAAACACCTTTTCATACTCTGAATCAATATTTAAGTGAGTAAAACTAAATCTATAATTAACCACACCCTTTTCCGCTTTAAATGAAACACAAGTATTATCTAAATTAGGTTTCGAATTAACCTGTAGCTTTTCACCAACTTCGTGAGCATAGATATAAGCATCCGAATTATTAGACAATAATTTTCTACTATCCAAACCATTATCGAAAGCATCAGTAGAGTTTGATGGTTCGGAGAATACCCACACTTTATCAGCAATAGAATCCTTTTTAAATAAATTAATCAACGTACTTACTTTAGAGCTTTCAGCCTGCTTTATACGTTGTATAGAATTCACATCACTCACTCCAGAATACCTAAAACGGAGAATTGAGTTATTAACATTTGCTTTCACTACAAACCCTTGCATCGAAGCGATTAAGGAAGGTAATCCATTGTTTCCTGCCTGCATTACCGGCACAGCCAAATAATGCGCTCTAGATTCACCAAATCCTGAAACAGCATCCCATTCGTTAGAAGATCCAGTATGATACAAATAGGCCGTAGCCTCAACACCAGAACCAAATTCAAGTCCGGATCCAATACTGATTGCTGCTGTATATGGATTACTCACTACATGTTGGCCTTTAAACACACTCGACGAGTTAGTCACTGTAAGTGGAATGTCTCTATCTCTATTTTCAAGTTCTCCAAAGAAAGTAGCAATACCTGTAGCGCTTGTGCTTAGCTTGCGAGATATTTCGTAACCCTTAAACGATGTAAGCACTGTAGCGTTTGTAACAGGGTGCCACCATTTATTATCGGTATACTCCTCTAAGTACTGACGCATATACCAACCATGCAGGGTATTGGGAGTAAATGTTTTTACAGGTACACCCATATACTGCCATACATATTCGCCGCTAGTTGTAGCTGAATTAGGCGTAATTGCTTTTGAGTAAAATTGTACATTGGCAAATGCTGTTTGCGACTGTGGAAATATAAATGTGCCTCCTACCTGTGTACTCGAAGCCTGTATAAGTATTCTTTCTATGTCGTTTTCGGTATTAATACTACCCTTTACGGTAAGCGAAGTAGCAGGTGCAACAATCAGTTTTTTATTGGTTGTATTATGCAAGTCGCCAATGGTACGCACACCATCCAACACTAAGTCGTTGCTGGCCACCGAACCAAAGTTCGACACATTGGCAAATTCAATGGCATCGCGTGTATAAGGCACATAGCCACCAGTCCAGTTTGCGGCATTGGCCCATGCGGTACTTATATTTCCACGCCACAAGTTTACATGCTGTGCCATAATATCACCTCTACCAGCACCTCCTTGATAGATATTACCAATATATACTTCCTTATTAAGTAACGTTGCATTATGATAGCCATCGCCATTACCCCCAAAATAAGCATTTTGAGTCAATGAAATAGTTACCTGTACTTCGTTCGAAGTATTCGTTGGAGTATAGTTAGCCACACCCGTATTATTCGAACTTGTAACACTCGCTTTACGTACTAAATAATACACACCCTCCGATGTAAAGGGCGCAGTAGACGTATTGGGCGTAAAGCTAGCACTCGTAGCACCCTCAATATTTGTATAAGGTCCACCTAGAGTAGTACTGTAAGCCCATTGATAGCTAGCATTTGACAAACCTGTTGGTAAAGTGCCGAAAGCATCGCCACCGATAGCCAAACCAATACTACCCATAGGCACAGACTGTGTTGTATTTGTGTTTAAGTTATTGGCAAGCAAAAGGGTGAAGGCATTAAAGGATATACGATTTTGAGATGTATTTTCAACATATTCTAACATCAAACCACTTGACCCTGTCAGATTCATTATCGCATTTGCTGCTGATTTATAGGCTCCACTTGGCAAAGACATTACTGTGACGCCATCTACAGTAAGTGACGATTGATCGTCAGAACCTAAAGTAAAACAATAAATTCCTCGCTTAGTTGAATTCATTCTAAATTTAAGCGACATTCCCGAAGTAAAAATAGAACGACTACCTGTTGGTGATGATAAACTTAAACATTCATCATCGACAGTACCAAACGTTTCGTTAAATGACTCTGTCTCTGTTATTGTACCGTAATAGGTACCATAAGTCAAGCCATCATATACATGAGCTATCCAACTATTTGTTGCTGCAGCATTTTGATCTCCATTTGAAGCCGCAGGCATCGTAGCTGTTACCTGCGCACGTGCTCCTTCGCAGCCTGAAGCATTTTGTACAGC
>Ga0209398_1000279_pt1 | contig 33957 bp, 35 predicted proteins | sample AshMeaBigSpring_FD_184125 | JGI IMG/M metagenome (GOLD analysis project Ga0209398, IMG submission 184125) | Groundwater microbial communities from Big Spring, Nevada to study Microbial Dark Matter (Phase II) - Ash Meadows Big Spring (SPAdes)... | ecosystem: Environmental > Aquatic > Deep...
CACCTTCCTCGCCATGCCCGAAACCGTGCTCACGTACGTACAAACCGCTGGCCGAAACCCTGAAACAATAAGCCACCATTGTTATAATTTTCAACGCGCGGCCAGCCGGCCGGCGGTCCCGGGGAGGAATCGGATGCCAGTCACGATCGGCGTGCTGCGGGAGACCGTGCAGGGCGAGAACCGCGTCGCCGTGGTCCCCGAAGTCGCCACCAAGCTGGCCGCCCAGGGCGCCAGGATCCTCATCCAGCGCGGCGCGGGCGCCGCCGCCCGCTTCCCGGACGCCTCCTACAAGGACGCCACGCTGGCCGATTCCGCCGAGGCCGTCCTCGCCGAGGCCGACATCCTGCTCACGGTGCAGCCGCCGGATCCCGCGATCGTCTCCCGGCTGAAGCCGGGTGCGGTCGTCGCCGGGTTCCTCGCCCCGCACGCGCAGGGAGCGCTCGTGCGCGCCCTCAAGGACCGGCGCATCACCAGCTTCGCCATGGAGCTCGTGCCGCGCATCTCGCGCGCGCAGTCCATGGACGCCCTCTCCTCGCAGGCGGCGGTCGCCGGCTACAAGGCGGTGCTGATCGGCGCCGCGGCGCTCGACAAGTTCTGCCCGATGCTGACGACGGCCGCGGGCACCATCCGCCCGGCGACCGTGCTCGTGATCGGCGCGGGCGTCGCGGGCCTGCAGGCGATCGCGACCGCGAAGCGCCTCGGCGCCGTGGTCGAGGCCTACGACGTGCGCGCCGCGACGCGCGAGCAGATCAAGTCTCTCGGCGCGAAGTTCGTCGAGACCGGCGTCACCGCCGAGGGCGCGGGCGGCTATGCGCGCGAGCTCACGGCCGAGGAGAAGGCGAAGCAGCAGGAGGTGCTCGACGGGCGCATCGCGGCCGCGGATTGCGTGATCACGACCGCGGGCGTGCCGGGACGGCCGGCGCCGCGCATCATCGGCCGCGCCGCGGTCGAGCGCATGAAGGCGGGCGCGGTGATCGTGGACCTGCTCGCGGAGAATGGCGGCAACTGCGAGCTCACGAAGGCCGGCGAGACGTCCGAGCACCACGGGGTGCGCATCATCGGGCCGGTCAACCTGCCGGCGACCGTCGCGCACCACGCGAGCGAGATGTACGCCAAGAACCTGCTCAATCTCCTGAAGCCGGCGCTCGAGGCCGGCGCGCTCAGGATCGACTGGAATGACGAGGTGTTCGCCTCCTCCTGCGTCACGCACGAGGGCGCGATCCGCCACGAACCGACCCGCAAGACCGTGGAGACCGCGTAAATGGAAGGCGTGATCGCGCTCTATATCGTCATGCTCGCGGCGTTCACCGGCTACGAGGTCATCGCCAGGGTGCCGGTGATCCTGCACACGCCGCTGATGTCGGGCTCGAATTTCGTGCACGGCATCGTGCTCGTGGGCGCCATGGTCGCGCTCGGGCGCGCCGACACCCTGCTCGAGCAGGTGATCGGCTTCATCGGCGTCGTGCTCGGCGCCGGCAACGCGGTCGGCGGCTACGTGGTCACCGAGCGCATGCTCGAGATGTTCAAGGCCAGTGGCCAGAAGAAGAAGGAGTCCGCCTGATGGGCTTCCTGCCGGAAGGCGTCGCGACGCTCGCGATCGACTTCTCCTACCTGCTGGTCGCGTTCCTGTTCATCATGGGCCTGAAGGCCATGAGCTCGCCGGTCACGGCGCGCCGCGGCATCGTGGTCGCGGGCCTCGGCATGCTGATCGGCACGCTGATGAGCTTCCTCTATCCCGGCATGGGCAACTTCCCGCTCATGCTGGCCGCCATCGCGATCGGCGGCGCGCTCGCCTGGTGGTCGGGACGCATCGTCGCGATGACCGACATGCCGCAGATGATCGCGCTCTACAACGGCATGGGCGGCGGCGCGGCGGCCTCGATCGCGGCCGTCGAACTCCTGCGCATGGCGGATGCGCCCGTGGATGGCGCCGCGCACCACGGCCCCATGGTCACGGCGCTCGCCGCGGCCGGCGCCTTCATCGGCGCGGTCAGCTTCTCGGGCTCGCTGATCGCTTTCGGCAAGCTGCAGGACCTGATCAAGCGCAGCCTCCGGTTCAAGGGCCAGCAGGCCGTCAACCTCGTGATCACGGCGGCGACCGTCGCGCTCGGCGCCTGGTTCGTCGTCTCCGGCCACCCGACGCTCGGCGTGGTGATCGCGTTCTTCGCGCTCGCGCTCGTGCTCGGCATCACGATGACGCTGCCGATCGGCGGCGCCGACATGCCGGTCGTGATCTCGCTCTACAACGCCTTCACCGGCCTCGCGGTCGCGTTCGAGGGCTTCGTGCTCGAGAACGCGGCGATGATCATCGCCGGCATCGTGGTGGGTTCCGCCGGCACGCTGCTCACGCAGCTGATGGCGAAGGCCATGAACCGCTCGCTCGCGAACGTGCTGTTCTCGGGCTTCGGCGAGGGGCCGGCCGCAGAAGCCGCCGGCGTGACGGGCTCGCTCAAGCCGATCGAGCCCTCGGACGCCGGCGTCATGATGGCGTTCGCGCAGAAGGTGATCGTGGTGCCGGGCTACGGCATGGCGGTCGCGCAGGCGCAGCACAAGGTGTGGGAGCTGTGCCAGCTCCTGATAGACAAGGGCGTGATGGTGCGCTTCGCCATTCACCCGGTCGCCGGCCGCATGCCGGGGCACATGAACGTGCTGCTGGCGGAGGCCGGCGTGCCGTACGACCTGATCGCGGACCTCGACGAGATCAACGCCGAGTTCGACACGGCGGACGTCGCGCTCGTGATCGGCGCGAACGACGTCGTGAACCCGGTTGCGCGCACCGACAAGACGAGCCCGATCTACGGCATGCCGATCCTGAACGCGGACAAGGCGAAGAACGTGCTCGTCATCAAGCGCGGCAGGGGCGCCGGCTTCTCCGGCATCGAGAACCACCTCTTCTACCTCGACAACACGCGCATGGTCTACGGCGACGCCCAGAAGGTTGCCGCGGAATTGATCCATGCCGTGAAGGTGGCGGGCTAGCGCCGGCACCATCCCGTCGGCGGGCGCGGGCCAGGCTGGCTCGCTCGCTCAGAAGAGAAGAACCGGGAAATTCGCGAGCTACGCCACCTGGCCCGCCCCCACCGGCGCGGCGCTGGCGGCGCTCGTCAGGCGAGTTCGCGGGTCAAGAATTCAATCGTTCGACGCCAGGCCAGCTTGGCCGCGACTTCGTTGAACCGCGCCGCGTTCGTATCGTTGTTGAAAGCATGGTCTACGTCCGGGTAGACGTGCATTTCGTAGCGGGCGCCGCTGGCGCGCAGCGCCGCGTCGAAAGCGGGGACGGCAGCGTTGATGCGGTCGTCGCGCCCGGCGTAGTGCATCATCATCGGCACGCGCACGCGCGAAGCCTCGTCGGCTGACGGCGGCATGCCGTAGTACACGACCGCGGCGTTCAGATCCGGTGAATTGACGGCCAGGCGCCCGGCCATGCCCCCGCCCCAGCAGAAGCCGGCGCAGCCGACCTTCCCGGTCGCATGCGCATGGCCCGCGGCATGGCGCACGGCCGCGAGGTAGATGCCGAGCGCCGTCTCGCGCTCGAGCGCGCCGATCAGCTTCCGCGCCTCGTCCTCGTCCGCGGGCGTGCCGCCGGCGCCGGAGAGCGCGTCGGGCGCGACCGCCAGGAAGCCGGCCTGCGCCACGCGCCGCGCGACATCCTCGATGTGCGGATTGAGGCCGCGGTTCTCGTGGATCACGACGACCGCGGGCCGGCGCGCAGGTTCCGCCTGCGGCCGCGCGACGTAGCAGGAGACGGCGCCGGCGGGGCCCTCGAAGCCCTCACGTCCCGTGGCGAGCGAGGGATCGTCGGGCGCCACGGTCGCGGCGATCGCATAGCGATTCTCGAGCAGCGGCAGCAGCGCGGCCGCGGCGGCGGCGCCGCCTGCCAGTCGCGCGAGCCGCGCCAGGAACGCGCGCCGCGGCATCGAGCCGTGCGTGAACTCGTCGTAGAGCTCGATGCACCTGCGGTTCACTACTCGTCGGCGTCGGGCATCACGAGCCAGAGCAGCAGGTAGACGATGATGCCCGGGAAGGCGGCGGAAAGGATCGAGAGGATCACGTAGGCGATTCGCACGCGATCGGGCTTCCAGCCGTAGTGGTCCGCGATGCCGCCGCACACGCCGGCGATCATGCGGTCTTTCGAGCGCCTGAGTTTCCTGTCCGACATCGCCGCCTCCACCTGCCGCGGGAAGATGGAATCATCCTCCCACGGAGCGGCGACGGATGCGAGAGGCGCACCTCAGCCGGTGCGGTTCGGCCGGCGGGTGGGCGCCGGGGCAGGCGCCGGCCGCTGCGCCGGGCGGTCATAGCGGCGCTCCATCGCGCGCTGCCGTTCCTCGGGCGTCATCTGCCCCCAGCGCTCGCGCAGCCGCTGCCGTTGTTCCTCGGACAGCTGCTGGAAGCGACGGAAGTCGTTGCGCAGGCGCTCTCTCTGCTCGGGCGTGAGCTGGTGGAAGCGCTTCCAGCGCTCGCGCAGGCGGGCACGCTCCCCGGGCGGCAGCGACCGCCACTTGCGCCAGCGTTCCTGCGCCTTGGCGCGCTGCTCGGGCGTCATGGCGGCCCAGCGCTCCGCGCCCACGGCCATCGCCTGCTGGCGCCCCGGCGGCAGCGATGCCCAGCTCTCCTCCTGGCCCGCGAGGATCGCCTGCTGCTCTTCGTCGAGCTCGTCCCAGGCGATGCCCGGTGCCGTGTCCTGATCCGCGGCTGGCGGGGGTTCCTGCGCCTGCGCGGGCGCGAATCCGAGCGCGAGCCACAGCGCGACAATTCCAGCGAATCTATTCATGGCCGTCATCCTTCGAAGCCTCTTGCTCGACGCGCTCGAGCTGCCTCCCGCCCTTGCGCGACTCGATGTAATCCGCGAACTCCCCGTCCTCCGCCTCCATCTCCGCCAGGAACTCCAGGAACTCCGGGTCCGGCGGCGGGGGCGGCGTCTCCGCCGCGGCCGGCCAGGCCACCAGGCACGCGGCGATCCAGACCGGGCGCATCGTCTCAGCCCACGTCGCCGGCCGCCTGTTCGGCCGCCCAGGCATAGAAATCGCCGTCCTCCTCGAACATGTCGAGTTCATCGGCGCCCGCGACCAGCTCGAGGTCCTCGAACGCGGCGAGCGCGGGCTCCGCGAGCGGCGCCGCCCGCTCGCCCTGCCAAAGCATCACGCCAACGACCGCGGCGGCGGCGGCCCCCGCCGGGATCCAGGTCGAGGACCAGCGCAGGCGCCGGTGCCGCAGCTCCTCGAGCGCCCGCGCGCGCGAGCGCGCAAGCCGCGAACGCGTCGCGGCGGGCAGCGACCCGACGCTCGCGTCGAAGGCCGCGCGACTCTTCCGCTCCAGTTCCTGCATCCGGTCGTTCATTCCGCTTCCCCCAACACTTCCTGCAAGGCCTGCAGCGCGCGGAAGTAGTGCGTCTTGACGCTTCCTTCCGTGCAACCCATCGCCATCGCCGTCTGCGCCACGTCCATGCCCTCGAAGTTCCGCAGCAGGAACGCCTCGCGCTGCCGGCTGCTCAACCCCGCGAGCACTCCTTCGATGCGCGCGAGCAGTTCCTCGCCCTCGAGCACCGCATCCGGCGCGCCGCCCGGATCCATCGCGGAGTCGAGCGGATCGGCCGCCTCGTCCTCCGCATCGCCGCCGGGCCACCAGGCCATCACCGCGCGGCGCACTTTCTCGCGCCGCTGGCTGTCCGTGATGCGGTTTCGCAGGATCCGGTAGAACAGCGGCCGCCACTGCTCCGGCGGATGCCCCGCGTAGTTCCGCACCAGCCTGATCATCGCGTCCTGCACCGCGTCCTCGGCCTCCGCGTGGTCGCGCAGCGCGAGTTGCGCGATGCGAAACGCGCGGCGCTCGATGCCCGCCAGGAACCGCTCCAGTGCGCGCTCCGATTCCAGTGCCGCCTCCCGCATCGCCCGCCGCCCGCCGGCCAGCGCCGTGGGCGCCGGAAGCGTAGCAGAGCGGGTCATGGACTCCTCCGGCATCGGGGCGAGACTCCTGGCCCGGCCACGGTGATATAACGTCCTCTCCCGGGCGGCCGTTGACGACGACGGCCGTCTTTTTGCAACACATTGATATAGAAAGACTTTTGACCGACGATTCGCTGGTCCTGCAGGTCGTATTCGACGCGCCGCTCAGGCATTCCTTCGACTACCTGCCGCCGGCGGGAGAGCCGGTGCCGCGGCCCGGGACGCGCGTGCGCGCGCCGTTCGGAAGGCAGCGCGCGATCGGCGTGGTGACCGGCGTCGCCACCGGCAGCGCGCTGCCGCGAGCAGGGCTGAAGCACGCGCAGGGCGCGCTCGACGACGAACCGCTCTGGGACCAGGCGACGCTCGGGCTCCTCCTGTGGGCCGCCGACTACTACCACCATCCGCCCGGCGAGGTACTGTTCGCCGCGATGCCGGGACTGCTGCGCCGGGGCGCACGCGCGCGCGCGGACGAGACGGTGTGGCGCCCGTCGGCGCGCGGTCTTGCGGAATCGGGCGTCGCGCGCACCGGCGCGCGCCAGCGCGAGCTGTTCGCGCTCATGGGCCGGGACGGCGCCGCGGCGGACGCGATCTCCGCCGCGGGGCTCACCGATGCGCTGAAGTCGCTGCTGCGCCGCGGCTGGGTCGAGTCATTCGAGCGTCCGGAAGCCGCACCCCCCGCCGGCAGGGGCCTCCCGGGACCCGCGCTCACGCCGACGCAGTCCGCGGCCTGCGAGGCCATCGGCGAGTCGCTCGGGCGCTACGGCGCGTTCCTGCTCCACGGCGTCACCGGCAGCGGCAAGACGGAGGTGTACCTGCGGCTGATCGCGCGGGTGCTCGAGGCCGGGCGTGGCGCGCTCGTGCTCGTGCCCGAGATCGCGCTCACGCCGCAGCTGGTCGCGCGCTTCCGCGAGCGGCTGCCCGTGCCGGTGGTCGCGCTGCACTCCTCGCTGGCGGACGGCGAGCGCGCCGCGGCCTGGCGCGCCGCGGCCTCGGGGCGCGCGCCGGTCGTGATCGGCACGCGCTCCGCGGTGTTCACGCCGATGCCGTCGCCCGGCATCGTGGTCGTGGACGAGGAGCACGATGCCTCCTACAAGCAGCAGGAAGGCTTCCGCTATTCGGGCCGTGACCTCGCCGTGCTCCGCGCCTCGCGCGCGGGCGTGCCCGTGGTGCTCGGATCGGCGACGCCCTCGCTCGAGTCGCTCGCAAACGTCGCGGCCGGCCGCTATGCGAGGCTCTCGCTGCCCGAGCGCACCGGCCGCGCCGGCAAGCCGCGCGTCGCGGTCGTGGACCTGCGCATCAACCCGGCGCGCGACGGACTCTCGCCACCGGCGACTGCCACGATCGAGCGGCATCTCGGCCAGGGCGGGCAGGTGCTCGTATACCTGAACCGCCGCGGCTGGGCGCCGACGATGTTCTGCCCGGGCTGCGGCTACACCGTCCCCTGCCGGTCCTGCGACTCGCGCCTCACCGTGCACATGGGACGCGCCCGCCTCGTCTGCCACCACTGCGGCGCGGACGAGCCGATGCCCTACGGCTGCCCGCGCTGCGGCGGCGAGCTCGCGCCGGTCGGCGAGGGCACCGAGCGCGTCGAGGCCGCACTCGCGTCGCGCTTCCCGGGGGCGCCGCTCGTGCGCGTGGACCGCGACGTGATCCGGCGGCGCGGCGAGCTGGAGGAGGCGCTCGCGGCGGTCGCGGACGGCCGCGCGCGCATCCTGCTCGGCACGCAGATGCTGACGAAGGGGCACGACTTCCCCGACGTCACGCTCGTGGTCGTGCTTGCCGCCGACCAGGGCCTGTTCGGCGCCGACTTCCGCGCGAGCGAGCGGCTCGCGCAGCAGATCGTGCAGGTGGCGGGACGCGCGGGCCGGGGCGACCGCGCGGGCGAGGTGCTGATCCAGACCGCCTACCCCGAGCATCCGCTGCTGCAGTGCCTGATTCGCGAGGGCTACGAGGGCTTCGCCGCGCGTGCGCTCGAGGAGCGCCGCGCCGCCGGCTGGCCGCCGTACTCGCACCTCGCGCTGCTGCGCGCCGACGCGCCGGCCCGCGCCGAGGTCCACACATTCCTGCGCGCCGCGCTCGGGGCGGCGCCCGCGCCGCGCCCGGCCGGGCTGCGCCTGCTGGGACCCGCGCCGGCCGCGATGGAGCGGCGCGCCGGCCGGCATCGCGCGCGGCTCCTCGTCGAGTCGCCCGCGCGGGCGGGACTGCAGCGCTTCCTCGCCGAGTGGCTCGTGGCAGTCGGGAAACTGCGGGCTCCGCGCGCGCTGCGCTGGTCGGTGGACGTCGATCCGATCGAGGTCGACTGATAGACTGCGCGGCTTGAAATCCCTCATCGCAAATCTGGTCGCCGACGCACTGGCGGCGCTGCCGCCCGGCACGCTCGGCGGGACCGCGCCCGAGCCCGCCATCGAGCGCAGCCGCGACGCCGCCCACGGCGATTTCGCGACCGGCGTCGCCATGCGCCTCGCCAGGGCCGCACGCAGCAACCCGCGGGCGCTGGCGGAGAAGATCGTCGCGGCGATCCCGGCCAACACGCTGATCGCGAAGACCGAGATCGCAGGCCCCGGCTTCATCAACATCTTCCTGACTCCGGCGGCCTGGCAGGCGGAGATGGCGCGCGTGCTGGCCGAGGGGACGGCTTACGGGCGGGGCGATGACGGCGGCGGGCGCCGCGCGATCGTCGAGTTCGTCTCGGCGAACCCGACCGGGCCCCTGCACGTCGGCCACGGCCGGCATGCGGCATTCGGCGCGACGGTCGCGAACCTGCTCGAGGCCGACGGCTGGCGCGTGCACCGCGAGTACTACGTGAACGACGCGGGACGGCAGATGGACATCCTCGCCGCCTCCGTGTGGCTGCGCTACCTCGAGCTCTGCGGCGAGGTGCTGCCATTCCCCGCGAATGGCTACCGCGGCGACTACGTGCGCCCGGTCGCGGTGCGCCTGCGCGCGAGTCACGGCGACGCGCTGCGGCGCCCCGCGGCGCAGGTGCTCCCGGGCCTGCCCCCGGACGAGGCCCAGGGCGGCGACAAGGACATTTATATCGACGCCGTCATCGCGCGCGCCCGGGAACTCCTCGGGGACGCGTTCAACGCGGTGTTCGACGCGGGTCTCGCCGACATCCTCGCCGACATCCGCGGCGACCTCGCGGAATTCGGCGTGAGCTTTGACCGCTGGTACTCCGAGCAGGACCTCGGCGACGGGCGCGACGGGGGTCCCGTCGACCGCGCGCTCGCGCGGCTGCGGGCGAATGGGCACGTCTTCGAGCAGGATGGCGCGACCTGGTTCCGGGCCACGCAGTTCGGCGACGAGAAGGACCGCGTGGTCATCCGCGCCAACGGCCAGAAGACCTACTTCGCCTCCGACATCGCCTATCACCTCGACAAGCGCGAGCGCGGCTTCGACCTGCTGGTGACAATCCTGGGCGCCGACCACCACGGCTACATCGCGCGCGTGCGCGCGGGCCTCGCCGCCATGGGCGAGCCAGCGGAGTCGCTGGAGGTGCCGTTGATCCAGTTCGTCACCCTCTGGAAGGGCGGCGAGAAGGTGGCGATGGGCAAGCGCGAGGCCCAGTTCGTCACGCTGCGCGAGCTGCGCGCCGAGGTCGGCAACGACGCCGCGCGCTTCATCTACGTGACGCGTTCGAACGACCAGCCACTCGACTTCGACCTCGAGCTCGCCAAGAAGCAGTCGAACGACAACCCGGTCTACTACGTCCAGTACGCGCACGCGCGCATCGCGAGCGTGCTGAAGCAGGCCGCCGAGCGCGGGCTGCCCTTCGACCGCGCGGCAGGCGTCGCGGCGCTCGGCGCGCTCGCGGAGCCGGCCGAGCTCGCGCTGATGCGCGAGATCTCCCGCTGGCCCGAAGTCGTCCGCCAGGGAGCCCTGTTGCGCGCGCCGCACCTCGTCGTGCATTACCTGCGCGAGCTCGCGCAGGCGTTCCACGCCTGCTACGCTGCGCTGCCCTTCATCGTGGACGACGCGCACACACGCAATGCCCGGCTCGCGCTCATCGCGGCGGCGCGGCAGGTGCTCGTGAACGCGCTCGCGATCCTCGGCGTCTCGGCGCCTGAGAGCATGTAATGGTGTCGCGTGACTACAAGCGCACGCGCGCGCGGCGCGAGCCGTTCTCCGGCTGGACCGGGCTCTTGATCGGGCTCGTCGCCGGCCTCGGCGCCGGGCTCGCGCTCTATTACTTCGACCCGCGCACGCCGCCTGCCGCCCCCGCGGAGCCGGGGCCCGCCTCGGCGCGCGAGGCCGCCGCCGACGAGCCCGCGGAGCGCTACGACTTCTACGAGATGCTGCCGAACTTCGAGGTCGTGGTGCCCGAGCGCGAGGCGCCCGTGCGGCGCGGCGAGCCCGCGGCGCCGGTCGAGCGTGCCGGCGCCTACGTGCTGCAGGTGGGCTCGTACCGCAAGTTCGAGGAGGCGGACCGCGTGCGCGCGCAGCTGGCGCTGCAGGGCATCGAGTCGAAGGTGCAGCGCGTCTCCGTGGACAACGACACCTGGCACCGTGTCCGCGTCGGGCCCATCACGGACCTCGGCGAGCTCAACCGCGTCCGCGACCGCCTGCGCGAGGCGGAGATGGACCTGCTCGTGATCCGCGTCGGCGATTAATTAGGGGACGCACCCCTATTTCCCGAAAGAAATAGGGGTGCGTCCCCTATTAATCAGTCGTCGGTGACCTGGCGGAAGTCGACGCCGAGCGAGCGCAGCTTGCGGTAGAGGTGGGTGCGCTCCATGCCGACGCGCTTGGCGAGCAGCCCCACCTTGCCGCCGCACAGCATGAGCTGCTGCAGCAGGTAGGCGCGCTCGAACTGCTCGCGCGCCTCGCGCAGCGGCAGCGCCAGCAGGTCCTGCTTCACCAGTGGCTCGTCGGGGGCCTGCTGCGTCACCAGCTGCTGCTCGATCTCGTCGAGGCCGATCTCCTCGGGGCCGCCGATGATCAGCACGCGCTGCACGAGGTTCCTGAGCTCGCGCACGTTGCCGGGCCACGGGTAGTTCCTCAGGCGGTTCTGCGCGGCGACCGAGAAGCGCCGCAGCGGCATGCCCTCCTCGTCCACCAGCCGGTCCACGTAGTGGCGCAGCAGGTCGGGTACGTCCTCCGCGTACTCGCGCAGCGGCGGGATGCGGATCGTGATCACCTCGAGGTGCGCGAGCAGGTCGCGGCGCACGCCCTTCGCCTGGCCGTCGGGGCCCGAGCTCGCGCCGGCGACGAGGCGCATGCCGAACGGGATGCGCTGGCTGCCGCCCTCGCGCTGGAAGCCGCCCTGCTCGAGATCGGCGAGCAGCAGGCGCTGCGCGCCCTGCGACAGGTCCTCGATGCCGCCCAGGAACAGCGTGCCGCCCACGGCCTGCTCGTAGAGGCCCGACTCGACCTTGCCGTCCGATTCACGCCCACGCAGCTGGAAGGCCGCGGTCGCGTCGTCGAGGCTCGCGCAGATGACGGCGACGAACGGGCCCGGGGCGCGCGGCCCGAGCGAGTGCATGTAGCGCGCGAAGGCCTCGCGGCCGGTGCCGGGCTCGCCGATCAGGAGCACCGGCGCCTCGTGGCCGGCGACCTGCTGCACCTGCTCGCGCAGTTTCTGCATCAGGCGGCTCTTGCCGATCGGCGCGACCAGCGGCGGGATCAGCGTGCGCTGCGCCTGGCGGCGGCGGCGTCCCGCCTCGAGCGCGCGCTCGACAGTGCGCAGCAGCTTGGCGATCGACAGCGGCTTCTCGACGAAGTCGAACGCGCCGAGTCGCGTCGCCTCGACCGCCGTTTCCACCGTGCCGTGGCCCGAGAGCATCACGACCGGGCAGCCCAGCGTGTGCTTCTCGGACCACTCGCGCAGCAGCGTGATGCCGTCCGTGTCCGGCATCCAGATGTCGAGCAGCACCAGGTCCGGCTCCTGGCGCGCGACCGCGCGACGGGCGCTGGCGGCGTCGGCGGCCACCTCCACCTCGTAGCCCTCCTCCGCGAGGATCTCTCCGAGCAGACCGCGGATGTCCGCCTCGTCGTCGACGACGAGAATTCTCTGCGCACTCATGCCTTCTCTCTCCTTGCCTCGGCGCGCCGCGCTTCGCGCGGCGCCGCCGGCAACGTGATGCGTATGCGCGCACCGCCATGCGGCGCATTGTCCACCTCGACCTGCCCGCCGTGCTCTTCGACGATGCGCCGCACGATCGCGAGCCCGAGCCCCGTGCCCTTGGGCTTGGTCGTGACGTAGGGATCGAATGCCTGCTCCACCAGCCCTTCCTGGAAGCCGGGGCCGTTGTCCACGACGGTCAGCACGATCTGGTCACCCGCGCGCTTCGTCTCGATCATGATGACAGGATTCTCCCGCCCGTCGAGCGCCTCGAGTGAATTCGTCAGCAGGTTGTTCAGCAGCTGGCGGATGCGGCCCGGGTCCGCCTCGAGCATCGAGGCCTTCGGGTCCAGCGACAGGCCGAACGCGACGCGCGGGTCCTGCGCGTGGTAGAGGTCGGAGACCTGGCGGATCAGCGCCGCGAGGTCGAGCTCGGAGAGGTGCAGCTCCGGCGCCTTGGCGTACTCGGAGAACGCGGCGACCATCTGCTTCATCGCCTCGACCTGCTGCACGATCGTGTGCGTGCCGCGCTCGAGCAGTTCCGCCTCCCCCGGCGGCAGGCCGCGCATCAGCTTGCGCCGCATGCGCTCGGCCGAGAGCTGGATCGGCGTCAGGGGGTTCCTGATCTCGTGCGCGAGACGTCGCGCGACCTCGCCCCAGGCCGCCTGCCGCTGCGCCTGCAGCAGCTGCGTCACCTCGTCGAACACGAGCACGAGACCGGCGCTTCCGCCCGCGTCGCCCGGCAGCGTGGTCGAGGCGCAGACCAGCTCGCGCCGCGCGCTGTCGCTCCGCAGCGTGACCTGCTCGCGCCACTCGGTCTCGCCGGCCTCGGCATGGCGCTGCAGCACCGCGTGCAGCTGCGCGAGCAGCGGGCTGCCCGCCGCGAGCTCCGCGAGCGGGCGCCCCGTGGCCTGCGCGAAGTCCATGCCGAGGATCTGCCCTGCGGCGGCGTTCGCGACGCGCACGCGCAGGTCGGGTTCGAGCGAGATGACGCCGCTCGTGAGCCTCGCGAGGATCACCGCGAGCGCCGCGCGCTCGGCCTCGACCGCGGCGCGGCTCTTCTCGGTCTCCTCGCGCGCGCGCGCGAGCTTCTTGGTCATGTCGTTGAAAGAGGTGACGAGGAAACCGATCTCGTCGTGCGACGGGCGACGGATCTGCGTGTCGAAGTCGCCCTTCGCGACCGCGCGCGTGCCGGCGATCAGCTCCTGCACCGGCTGCACCAGGCGCTCGGAGAAGTACAGTGCGCCGTACAGCGCGGCGAGCACGGCGGTCAGCAGCACGAGCGACAGCGTCAGGACGAACGAGAGCTTGAGCGGCTCACGCAGGAATTGCAGGCGGCCGTACTCCTGGTAGGCCGCCTGCACCTGCGCGGCGAGGTCGGCGAGCCGCTGCGGCACGGCCCAGGTCGCGATCAGGAGCCGCGGCGCCGCGAGCGCGGGCTCGCCGGGAACCTGCGTCGCCGCAATGATGCGGTAGCCGCCCCCCTCCGCCGGCTCGAGGCTCACGTAGGGCCGGCCCTGGCGCAGCTGCAGCAGCAGCTCCTCCGGCGGCACGCCCGGCAGCCCGTGCAGCATGGCGGCGCGGCTGAATCCTTCCGGCTGGCCGCCAGCCGTGGTCACGACCAGCTCCTCGGCGCCCGTGCGCCGGAGCTCCGCATCGAGCGCCGCGTACAGCGAGGCGCCCCCGAGGCCCGGCAGCCGGACCGCGATCTCGCCGGTGCGGTCGAGGTACTCGCGCATGCGCAGGTCGAGCGCCGCGCGCGACAGGCCGAGCGCGTCGGTCAGACCCTGGCGCACTTCGGCGTGGAACCAGCTGTCGATGCCGCGCGTGAGGAACAGCACCGAAAACGTGTACACGAGCAGCAGCGGCGCGGCCGCGAGGCCACCGAACATCAGGATGGTGCGGCCGCGCAGGCGCGAGCCCGGCACGTGGCGCCGCCAGTCGCGGATGAAGTCCGTGAGCCGCCCGCCGATCAATGCGAGCAGCACCACCACGCCCGCGATGTTGACCAGCAGGATCCACGGCTGCAGCTGCGAATAGCGCTGCGAGCCCTCGGCCGTGACGGCGAGGAGCGCGAGCGCCGCGACCCAGACGACGATGCCCGCGACGACTGCGATCGGCAGCCAGCGGCGGGTCATGGCCGCACGCTCCAGGCGTACCAGTCGGTGCTGCGCGACCAGCTCTTCCAGAACAGCAGCATCTTGATCGCCGCCGGCAACTCGCCGATCTCGACCGCAGCGCGCACGCGCATGTCGAAGCGCGAATCGCCGGGCAGCGTCGCCTCGTCGGCGACCGGAACCTCCGGCGGCCGCGCGAGCGCCGCGAACGCATCGGCCTGGGTGGCGTACGTCGCCTGCTCGCCGCCCGCCATGTCGGTGACGACGTAGCGCTCCGCGATCGCGTCATAGGCGAGCTGCCACTGGCGCGAGAAGGAGACCACTGTCTCGTCCGGCAGGAAGCGACGCTCGACGCTCGCCTCGACCTCGAGCTCGAGCACGAGCGGCACGCCTTCCTCGAAGGCCTGGCGCGCGGCGTCCGCGAGCGCGAGGTCGAGGCGCACGTCGAGCAGCCACTGGCCGTTCACGTTTTCGACGTAAGCGTTCCTGATCTCGAAGCGGCCGTCGTCCTGGGCGGCCGCCGGCGCCGCGGCACACAGGAGCGCTGCGAGGCAGGTCAGTCCGGGATGTCGCCACCGCATCGAATGCACGCCGGTTCCTCAGGCCCGCTTCTCGAGGCAGGCGTAATAGAAGCCGTCGGCGTCGGCCGCACCGCTCGCCAGCGCGCAGCCAGCCCCCGCGTCGGACACCGGCGCAGCGCCGGGCAGCAGAAGCCTAGCAGATTCGGTCACATCCGCCGCCGCCGGGTTTGCCGCAAGAAACGCACGCAGCACCGCGGCGTTCTCGGCCGCGAGCACGGAGCAGCTCGCGTACAGCAGGCGCCCTGCGGGCGCGAGCAGGCCGAACGCGGCGGCCAGCAATGCTGCCTGGATCCCGGCGAAGCGGGGGATGTCGTCCGGCCGGCGCAGCAACTTGATGTCCGGGTGGCGGCGGATCACGCCGGTGCCCGAACAGGGCACGTCGAGCAGGATGCGCTCGAACGCGCGGCCATCCCACCAGGCGTCCGGCATCGCCGCGTCACCCGTCACCACGCGCGCCGCGAGCCCGAGCCGCGCGAGGTTCGAGGCGATGCGCGCGGCGCGCTCCGGGTCGGCATCCACCGCGACGAGCTCCGCGATGCCGGGGAACGCCTCCAGCAGGTGGCAGGCCTTGCCGCCCGGCGCGGCGCAGGCATCGAGCACCCGCATGCCCTCCCGCGGCGCGAGGAAATACGCGGCGAGCTGCGCCGCGGCGTCCTGCACCGAGACGTCGCCCTGCGCGAAACCCGGCAGCTGCGAGACGTCCACCGGGCTTGCGAGCCTGAGCGCCTGCGGCGCGAAGTCGCAGGTCACGGAGTCCATGCCGAGGGCGGCAAGGCGCGCGCGGTAATCGTCGCGCGATGTGCGGCGCGCATTCACGCGCAGCCACAGCGGCGGCTCGGCATTGCCGGCCGCGGCGATCGACTCCCACTGCGCGGGCCAGTCGCGCTCGAAGGCCGCCAGCATCCACTCCGGGTGCGCGAGCCGCGCGGCGCGGCTTGCGTGCGCGGTCGCGAGGATCGCCCCGCGCTCGCGCTGGAAGCGCCTCAGCAGCGCGTTGACGAAGGGGGCCGCGCGCGGCTGGCCGAGCGCACGCGCCGCCTCGACCGTCTCGGACACCGCGGCATGCGGCGGCGTCGCGCCGTGCGCGAGCTGGTAGAGCCCGACCAGCGCGAGCGCGCGCACCTCGCGCGGCAGCGGCGCATCGGGGCGGTCGAGCAGCAGGTCCAGGATCGCCTCGAGTTCCGGAAACCAGCGCACGGTGCCGAAGGCGAGCGACTGGATCGCCGGGCGCGACGGCGAATCCCGCGACTGTTCCGCGACAGCCGATTCCAGGCGCCGGCCCCGCGAGGCGACCGCGACGACCGCGCGGGCCGCCGCGGCGCGGATCGCCGCTGCCTCGGGCACGCTCAGGCGAGCACCAGCCCGACGAGGGGGCGCGAGCGGGCGAACTCGGCTGCGGGGATGACGCGGCGGCCGGGCAATTGCACGCGCCTGAGGACCAGGGCGCCTTCCCCGCTCATCACCGCGATGCCTTCCGCATCCGAGCGCAGGATGGTCCCGGGCGCCGCAGCGCCCGGCGCACGGGTTGCGTCGGCCTCGTGGATGCGAAGCTGCAGGCCCGCGAGCGAGGCCTCGGCGACCGGCCAGGGATGGAAGGCGCGCACGCGCCGGGCGAGGCTTGCCGCCGGTTCGCGCCAGTCGAGCCGGGCCTCGGACTTCGCAAGCTTGCGCGCGTAAGTCGCACGCGACTCATCCTGCGGCTCGAAGGCGGCGCGGCCCGCGGCCAGCTCATCAAGCGCCGCCAGGATTTCGTCGGCGCCCAGGGTTGCGAGCCGCGCTTCCAGCTCGCCCGCCGTCTCGCGCGCGCCGATCGCGGTCGTGGCGCGCCGCATCACCGGCCCGGTGTCGAGACCCGCCTCCATGCGCATGATGCAGACACCGGTGATCGCGTCGCCCGCCTCGATGGCGCGCGCAACGGGCGCCGCGCCGCGCCAGCGCGGCAGCAGCGAGCCGTGGATGTTGATGCAGCCGAGCCGCGGCGTGCCGAGGATCGCCGGCGGCAGCAGCAGGCCGTAGGCGGCAACGACCATCACGTCCGCCGCGAAGGACACGAGCCGCGGGGCGGCGCCCGCGTCGCGCAGCGTCTGCGGCTGCTCGAGCGGCAGGCCGAGCGCGAGCGCGCAGGTCTTCACCGGACTGGGCAGCCGCCGCAGGCCGCGGCCCGCGGGCCGGTCTGGCTGCGTGTACACGACGACAACGCGGTGGCGCGAGCCGGCGATGCGCTCGAGTGCGGGAACGGCGAAGCCGGAGGTACCGGCGAACGCGACCGCCAGGCCCGGGTGCATGGCGGCGGCCGGGCTCAGATCGCGGGTGCGCGGGCAGGCTCTGCGGCCCGACCTTCCGCGCGCAGGCGCCTGTCCTTCTCGATCTTCTTGCGCACGCGCTGGCGCTTCATCTCCGACAGGTAGTCGACGAACAGCTTGCCGTCGAGATGGTCGATCTCGTGCTGCACGCAGATCGCGAGCAGGCCCTCGAACTCCTCCTCGAAGGCGCGGCCGTCGCGCCCGAGCGCGCGCACGCGGACGCGTTCCGCACGCGGGACGTCGTCGTAATAACCGGGGACGGACAGGCAGCCCTCCTGCGAGCTGGTCGCACCGTCCTTCGCGAGGATTTCCGGGTTGATGAAGACGCGCGGTTGGTTGCGCCCTTCCGAGACGTCGGCCACCAGCAGGCGGCGGTGCACGTCCACCTGGGTGGCGGCGAGGCCGATGCCGTTCGCCGCGTACATGGTCTCCAGCATGTCGTCGATCAGTTCACGCAATTGGGCGTCCACGGTGGCCACCGGGACGGCCTTGGTGCGCAGCCGGGGGTCCGGATACTCCAGGATTGTGAGGCGCGTCATGGGAGAGGGGCTGTGGCTGCGTGTATCTGACGGGAGAATGCTGCTAAAGTTCGTCGAACCATGGACTTACGTGGGACTCCGGATCCGATTATACGGTCGTCCGGGCCATCCCGGCAGTCAGGGAGCACTCGCATGGCATCCTCGTTCCTGAATTCCCCTGGTCCCGCACGCCGCCTGGCGGCCGCCGCGCTGGTCGCCCTCGCGATCGCCGTGCCCGCCACCGGCCAGCAGGGCATCGACCGCAACGTCATCCCGATGGCGCCGGACGCCCCTTCGAGCTACGTGGTGCAGCCGGGTGACACGCTCTGGGACATCTCGGCCAGGTTCCTCACGGATCCCTGGTACTGGCCCGAGATCTGGCACATCAACCCGCAGGTGCAGAACCCGCACCTCATTTATCCGGGCGACACGCTGGCGCTCACCTGGGTGGACGGGCAGCCGCGCGTCACCGTGGCGCAGGGCGGCGCGACCCGCCTGTCGCCGCGCGTGCGCGAGTACCCGGTGTCGGAGGCGATCCACGCGATCCCGTACGAGCGCATCGCCGCGTTCATGCAGCGACCCTCCGTGCTGTCCGAGGAGCAGGTCAAGGGCGCGCCCTACGTCGCGCACGGTCGCGACGATCGCCTCGCCTCCGCCGCCGGCCAGCAGGTCTACGTGCGCCGCCTCGGCAGCGCCGCCCTCGGCAGCCGCTACAGCGTCTACCATGTCGGCGATGAACTGAAGGACCCGGACGACGGCGACGTGCTCGGCTACCAGGGTCTGTTCACCGGCGAGGCCGATCTCAAGCGCAGCGGCGATCCGTCCACGATGCTGATCGTCGAGTCCGCGCGCGAGACGCTCGACGGCGACATCCTGCTGCCGGTTCTGGCCGAGCCGAAGATGGACTTCATCCCGCGCGCGCCGAAGTCGAAAGTGGAAGGCACGATCATGTCCGTGATCGACGAGCGCACGGTGGTCGCCGATTACGACGTCGTGATCATCAACCGCGGCACGCGCCACGGGCTCGAGCCCGGCCACGTGCTGACGGTCTGGCAGGCCGGCGAGGAAGTGCGTGACACGACGCCCCACGCCGAAAGCAGCAGGGTGCAGCTGCCTGACGAGCGCAATGGCCTGGCGATGGTCTTCAAGGCCTACGACCGCATGAGCTACGGGCTGATGATGCAGTCCGACCGCGAAGTGCACGTGGGCGACGCCGTCAGCTCTCCCTGACCGCGATTTCAGTGCAGTAACGCACGACGCCGGCTCGCGAGAGCCGGCGTCTTCGTTTATGCGCGGCGGATTCATCGTCATCCATGGCGCGCTCCCGCCCGGCGCGATCTCGCGAGCAGAGTCGTAAGTTCCGGCGGACTTTGCGAGCGACGGATCGCGCCGCCCGTGCGCCATCCTTGCACGCTGAAATTGCGGTCAATGCGTAATTCCCACGATTGTGGCTGGCGGAAACATATGTAAGCTGGCGCCTGCGTTCACGAGACGGGTATTTCGTGAACGGGGCTTTTCCGGCACGACGGTGACGGAAAGGAGGCGCACCAGGAAGTTCGAATCCGGTGCGCACGCCGTAAGGTCGCTGGACACGGCGGAAGCCCGCAGTTGGGCTGCCTGAGTCGGGCCCGTCCGACGAGGGGAAGATGACCGGCAGCGCCGACGCTATGTCCGAAAATGGGGCACGCGCGGCATCGAAACGAGATCGGTCATCGCCAGCGGGTCAGGACCCCCGCAAGCGGCAGCGCTGCCGCTACGGGGGTCCGGCTTGTCCGGGCACGGCATGATCGGGCGGTGACCGGCATCCCCACCTTCACGACGCACCTGGTATGCAGCGCGACCGGCCGGCGCTATCCCGCCGACGTCCTGCACGGCCTGTCGGAGGCGGGCAAGCCGCTCCTGGTGCGCTACGACCTCGAGTCCGCCGGGCGCACGCTCATCCGCGAGACGCCCGCCGCCCGGCACGAGGGCGGGTTGTGGCGCTACCGGGAACTGCTGCCGGCGCGCGGCCTCGCGCTCGCCGGCGCCCATCTCACGCTGGTGGACGGCCTCATCAACGACTGTGGGCGACGGGTCGCCGAGGGACGCAAGCGCATGGGCTGGTTCGACGCCTCCACGCTCAAGGAGCCGTACCGCATCGAGGGCAAGAAGACGATGGGCTACGAGGGCGCCGAGCACGCCGAGGCCTGGCGGGACGCCCACACCATCGCCGCGGGGATTCGCGTGCCGGCGGCGATCGGCGACTTCCTGATCCTGCGCGCGGTGCGCGAGAGCGGCGGGTTTGCGATCGCGGTGGACGACGCCGGGATTGCCGCGGCGCTCGCCTCGGGACAGGTCGGCGCCCATGAGACGGCCGTACTCTTCAACTGCGCGAGCGGGCCCAAGTACCCGCTGCCGCCGGCCACGGCCGGCGCCTGAGCCCAATCTCGCGATTCAGGGCCGTTTTGCGCCTCAGCCGGCGGCCGGGTCCCCCGCAGGATGGCGGGATGGCCACCTCCGCGACTCCCTGCCCACCAGGCTGCTCGCTGCTCCGGCCCGGCGACCCGCGCTACCCCGAAAGGCTCGCCGCCGTGCCCGGCTGCCCGGATCCGCTCTTCGTGCGCGGCGACCCCGCCGTGCTCGCATTGCCCCAGCTCGCGATCGTCGGCAGCCGCCAGGCCTCGCCGGCGGGGCGCGACACGGCCTTCGAGTTCGCCGCAGAACTCGCTGTGCGGGGGCTCGCGATCACGAGCGGGCTCGCCGCCGGCATCGATGCCGCCGCGCACCGCGGCGCGCTTGTCGCGCGCGGGGTGACCATCGCGGTCTGCGGAGCGGGGCTCGACCGCATCTACCCCGCGGAGCACGCATCGCTCGCGGAGGCGATCGTGGAACGCGGCGCGCTGGTGTCGGAGTTTCCCGCCGGCACGCCGCCACTCGCGCAGAACTTCCCGCAGCGCAACCGGCTGATGTCTGGGCTTTCGCTCGGCGTGCTGGTGGTCGAGGCCGCCGCCCGCTCGGGCTCGCTCATCACCGCGCGGCATGCCGGCGAGCAGGGACGCGAGGTACTCGCGGTGCCCGGGTCCATCCGCAACGCCCTCGCGCGCGGCTGCCATCGACTGATCCAGGAGGGCGCGGCGCTCGTCGAGACGCCGGACGATGTGCTCGCCGCGCTCGGCCTGGCGCAGCCCGCGGCGGCGCGCACACCGGGCTTCGCCGGCGGCGTGGACGCGGAAAATTCCGTCGCCCGGTTGGACAGCGGCTCGGAAATGCTGTTGAATGCGCTCGGTTTCGAGCCGGCGGACCTCGACCGGCTGGTGGAGCGGACGGGTTTGCCGCCGCAGGCCGTGGCCTCGAAACTGCAACTGCTCGAGCTCGAGGGCCGGGTGGAATCCCTGGCCGGCGGGCGTTTCAGCCGGACGTCACCGAGGCACAGAAAATGAAGGACAGCGTGCTCGACATCCTGATACACCTGTTCGAGAACTTCCTGGACGCCGACGACGACTCCAATCCGGACCGCGACGCGCTCAAGCAGGAACTCGAGCAGGCCGGTTACCCGGATGCCGACATCGAGCGCGCGCTCGGCTGGCTCGAGAGCCTCACCTCGGACCCGGAGCGGGCGCTCGGCGAGGGCACCGCCCGCGCGGTGCGCGTGTTCAGCGGGCAGGAGCAGGTGCGCCTCGACACCGATGTGCGCGGCTACCTGCTGCACCTCGAGAACCTCGGCATCCTGTCGGCATCGCAGCGGGAGGTCGTGATCGACCGGTTGCTGGCGCTCGAGGCCGACGACATCGACATCGAGCAGCTGAAGTGGGTGGTCCTGATGGTGCTGTTCAGCCAGCCCGGCCAGGAAAACGCCTACCAGCGCATGGAAGACCTGGTGTTCGACGAGCGCCGGGATGCGATGCACTAGACGGTAACGGCCAGGGTCGCCAGAGAGCCGCGGCCGGGCCCGCGGCTTTGGCGTCTCTGGGGACGGCAGGAATCAGACCACGCAATGAGCGCGAATCTCGTCATCGTCGAGTCGCCGGCCAAGGCGAAGACCATCAAGAAGTACCTCGGACCGGACTTCGAGGTGCTCGCCTCCTACGGCCATGTCCGCGACCTGATCGAGAAGGAAGGCGCGGTCGATCCGGCGCGGGACTTCGAGATGAAGTACCAGCTCATCGAGAAGAGCAGGCCGAAGGTGGACGCAATCGAGCGCGCGATGAAGAAGGCGCGCGCGCTGTACCTCGCGACCGACCCGGACCGCGAGGGCGAGGCCATCTCCTGGCACCTGTCCGAGATCCTCCGCCAGCACGGCGCGCTCGACGGCAAGGACCTCCGGCGCGTGCGTTTCTACGAGATCACGAAGAACGCGGTGCGCCAGGCCGTCGAGGAGGCCGAGCCCGGCCTCAACGACAACCTGGTCAACGCCTACAAGGCGCGCCGCGCGCTGGACTACCTGGTCGGATTCAACCTCTCGCCGCTCCTGTGGAAGAAGATCAAGCCGGGGCTCTCCGCCGGGCGCGTGCAGAGCGTGGCGCTCAGGCTCATCTGCGAGCGCGAGGAGGAGATCTCCCGGTTCATCCGCCAGGAGTACTGGACGGTCGAAGCAGATGCCTCGCGGGGCGAGTCCCGGTTCCCGGCGCGCCTCATCGAGTACGCGGGCGGGAAATTCGAGGCGGACACGCAGAAGAACCGCTTCACGATCACTGGCGAGCGCGAGGCGCGCGAGGCCGAGCGGGCGATCCTCGCGGCCGCGGGCGGCACACTGACGGTCGTCGCCGTCGAACGCAAGCCCAAGCGCCGCAACCCGCCGCCGCCCTTCACGACCTCGACGCTGCAGCAGGAGGCCGCGCGCAAGCTCGGCTTCACGGCCCGGCGCACCATGCAGGCGGCGCAGAAGCTCTATGAGTCCGGCCACATCACTTACATGCGCACCGACTCGGTGTCGCTGTCGAAGGAAGCGGTCGGCGAGATCCGCGACACGATCCGCGCGCAGTTCGGCGCGAACGCGCTGTCCGACGGCGTCAACGAGTACAAGACAAAGTCCAAGAACGCACAGGAGGCGCACGAGGCGATCCGGCCGACGGTCGCCGCCGAGACGCCGCAGAAGGCGGAGCACGACCTGCACGACGAGGACCAGCGCCGCCTGTATGCGCTGATCTGGAAGCGCGCCGTCGCCTGCCAGATGGCGCCCGCCGTGTTCGATACGGTCGCGGTCGACCTCGTCGCCGGCACCGACCCAGAACCCGCGGCCGCGAACCGGCACCTGTTCCGCGCCAATGGCCAGCACCTGCTGGAGCCGGGATTCCTCGCCGCGTACCACGAGGACCACGACGAGGACGAGACCGACATCGAGAGCGAGGATGAACAGGCACTGCCTCCCCTGGAGACGGGCGATCGCGTGGCGCTCGAGGCGCTCCGTCCTGAACAGCACTTCACGCAGCCGCCGCCGCGCTATACCGAGGCCTCGCTCGTCAAGTCGCTCGAGAGCCACGGCATCGGCCGGCCGTCCACCTACGCGTCCATCATCGAGACGCTGCGTTATCGGCGCTACGTGGAGATGAGCGGCCGCGCCTTCGTGCCGACCGACATCGGCAAAATCGTCAGCAAGTTCCTGGTGAAGTACCTGGGAACCTACGTGGACTACGGCTTCACCGCCCAGATGGAGGACCGGCTCGACGAGATCAGCAACGGCGAGAAAGAGTGGCACCTGGAGCTCGCGCGGTTCTGGAAGCCGTTCACCGAGCGCGTACAGCACATCGGCAAGTCGGTCAGCCGCGAAGAGGTCGCGGAGTCGCGCGAGATCGGCCGCGATCCGGTCAGCGGCAAGCCGATCAGCGTGCGCATGGGCGCCTACGGTCCGTTCGTCCAGCAGGGCACTCGCAACGACCCCGACAAGCCGAGGTTCGCGAGCCTGCTGCCAGGGCAGCGCATGGACGACGTCACGCTCGAGGACGCGCTCAAGCTGCTGTCCCTGCCGCGCCAGCTCGGGCACGCGCCGGACGGCACGCCGATCGGCGTCGGGCGCGGCCAGTACGGACCCTACGTGAAGTTTGGCGCCAAGTACGCCTCCATCAAGGAGGACGACCCGTTCACGCTCACGCTTCCGCGCGCGCTCGAGATCATCGAGGCCAAGCAGGCGGCCGACCGCGAGCGCACGATCCTCGATTTCCCGGACGCCGGCATCCAGGTGCTGAAGGGCCGCTACGGGCCCTACGTCACGGACCGCAAGCGCAACGCCAAGGCGCCGAAGGAGCGCGATCCCGCCTCGCTGACGCTCGAGGAATGCGTTGCGCTCCTCGCCGCGGCGCCCGAACGCAAGGGCCGCTTCGGCCGGCGCAGGACGGCGGCCGCGCCGGCCGCCTCGACCGTGGAGGGCGCGGTCGCGACGGCCGCCGCCCCCGCCGCCGCGGCGCCGAGGGCGCCGAAGAAGAAGTCCGCGCTGCGCAAGGCTGCGGCGAAGAAACCCGCCGCGAAGGCCTGAGGGGCGACCATGGACCGCGCGGCCGTGCGCGAATGGCTCATCGGCCTGCAGCAGCGGATCGTCGAGGCGATCGAGCAGGCCGATGGCCGCGCGCGATTCGGCAGCGACCGCTGGCAGCGCCCTGCGGGCGGCGGCGGCGAGTCGCGCGTCATCCGGGCGGGCGCCCTGATCGAGCAGGGCGGCGTGAACTTCTCCGACGTCGCGGGCGAACGCCTGCCCGCCTCCGCCACGCACGACCGCCCGTCGCTCGCCGGGGCGCCGTTCTCGGCCATGGGCGTATCGCTCGTGCTGCATCCGCTCAGCCCGCACGTGCCGACCACACACCTGAATCTGCGCTTCTTCCTCGCCGAGCCGGCGGGAGCTCCTCCCGTCTGGTGGTTCGGCGGCGGGTTCGACCTCACGCCTTTTTACCCGGTGCTGGAGGACGTGCTCCACTGGCATCGCACGGCGCGCGCCGCCTGTGCGGCCTGCCCCGCGGGGACGTACGAGCGCTACAAGCAGTGGTGTGACCGCTATTTCTTCCTGCCGCACCGGAACGAGACCCGCGGCGTCGGCGGCCTCTTCTTCGACGACCTCAATGAATGGGGCTTCGATGCCTGCTTCGCATTCGCGCGCCGCGTCGGCGAGGCCTTTCTCGAGGCGTACCTGCCGGTCGCCGGGCGGCGGCGCAGTGCCCCCTACGGCGCCCGCGAGCGCGAGTTCCAGCTCTACCGCCGCGGCCGCTACGTGGAGTTCAACCTGCTCTACGACCGCGGCACGCTGTTCGGCCTGCAGAGCGGCGGGCGCACGGAGTCGATCCTGATGTCGATGCCGCCCTTGGCGCGCTGGGAGTACGGCTGGCAGCCGCAGCCAGGCTCGCCCGAGGAAGCGCTTCCTCGCGACTACCTGCGCCCGCGCGACTGGCTCGGCGAATCCGGGGCGTGAAGTACCGGCACGCGTGTCACGCGGGCAACTTCGCGGACGTCGCCAAGCACGTGGCGCTCGTCGCGGCGCTCCAGCGCCTGGCGCAGAAAGAGCGGCCGCTGTTCCTGCTCGACACGCACGCCGGCCGCGGGCGCTACGACCTGGGCTCGCGCGACACCTCCCCGGAGAGCACGGCGGGAATCCTGAGGCTCGCCTCGCGCGCGGGTCCCGACGCCCCCGGCACCGTCGCGCGCTACCTTGACATCGTCCGCCAGATCAACGACGCCACCGTGCTGCAGAGTTACCCTGGATCGCCGCTGATCGCCTCGGCGCTCCTGCGCGCGCAGGACCGCGCGGCATTCTGCGAGGTGCAGCCGGTGGAGGCGGAGCGGCTCCGCCTGCTGTTCCGCGGCGACGCGCGCATCGGCGTGCACTGCCGCGACGGCTTCGAGGCCGTGCGCGCGCTCCTGCCGCCGCGCGAGAAACGCGGCCTGGTGCTGATCGACCCGCCTTACGAGGAGACGGAAGCGGACTTCGCGCGCGTCGGCCAGGCGCTCACGGAGGCCTCCGCACGCTGGCCGCAGGGCTCGCTCGCGGCCTGGTACCCGATCAAGCAGGGCGCGGTAGCCGCGCGCTTCGTGCGCCGCCTCGCCGACTCGGGGCTGCGGCGCCTGCTGGTGGCGGAGCTCTGCATCCATCCCGACGATTCGCGGGCGGGACTGAACGGCTCTGGCCTCGCATTCGTCAACCCGCCCTACGGGCTGGATACGGACCTATGCGTCGCGTTGCCGTACCTGCATCGCGCGCTGTCGCCACAGGGCGCCGGCCGCACGCGCGTCGAGCTCCTGGCCGGGGAATGAAAAAAGGGCGGCGGCCGCATGGCGGCCGCCGCCCCGATGGTACGCCGTCAACCGGCACTCACTCCTTCGGCTTTGCCTCTTCCTTCTTGTCGGCGCCGCACTTGCCTTCGCCGCACTTGCCCTCGGCCTTCTTGTCGGCGCCGCACTTGCCCTCGCCGCACTTGCCCTCGGCCTTCTTGTCGGCGCCGCACTTGCCTTCGCCGCACTTGCCTTCGGCTTTCTTGTCGGCGCCGCACTTGCCTTCGCCGCACTTGCCTTCGCCGCACTTGCCTTCGGCTTTCTTGTCGGCGCCGCACTTGCCTTCGCCGCACTTGCCTTCCTTGGCCTTCTCGTCGCCCGCCGCCAGCATGTAGCCGGCACCGAGCGCATGGACGGCGAAGGAACTCGCCTGCGCGACACCGGCCGCGGCGATGGACGTGGCCAGCGCCGCGCCGATCGCGAGCGCAACGGGCTTCCTCAGAACACGATTCGACATGGGATCAATCTCCTTGAGTTGGCTGTAGCATCATCCGGCGGCCGGGATTGAATCCCCCCGGTCCACCGCTTCGAACACCTGTCGCGCGACGCCTTCCAGGTCCTTGACGCCCTGGCCGACGACCGCGATGCTGCCGTGCGGCGCGGGCAGCACCACGCCCGCGAAACCCTGCTCCTCGAACCGCACCGGCTCGTCCACTTCGCGGTGCCGCAGCAGGAGCACCGTCACCGCGCCCGCGGGCGTGCGCACGACGAGGTGCGGCACGACGTGGCCCTGGTGCACGCAGCGCGCCGCGAAGGTCACGTCGCCGACGCCGGGCCTGAGGCGCGTGCCATCCGGGTCGAGCACTCCCGCGAGCGCCGCGGGCCCGACGGGCACCGTCGCCGCGAGCGCGCCCGGCTCGTGCAACACGTGGTCCACCACCTCGCGCGCGACCGACTCGCGCGGCCCGCCCACGAGCAACGCGAACCCCACCGCGATGCCGGCCGTGACCGACGCGGCGATCGCGAAGAAGCGCTGCCGCCGGCCCGCGCCCGCGCCGCGGCCTTTCGGCAACGCGAGCCGCGCCGCGTCCAGCGCGAGCGCGCGCGCGGCGAGCGCGTCCATCGCGCGCAGCTCGTCCTGGTAGCGCGCGCAGGCCGGACATTCGCGCCGGTGCGCGTCGAACGCAGGCCCGGCCAGCGACGGCTCCGCGCCGACCTGCCGCCGGAATTCCATGCAGGTCATCATGCGGCCGGCTCCGGCGCCAGCCCGAGCAGGTGGCGCAGCCGCGCGCGCGCGCGGAACAGGCGCGTCAGCACCGCGCCCTGCTGCAGGCCCATCAGGTCCGCGATCTCCTGCGTCGAGTAACCCATCATCACCTGCAGCACCAGCGGTTCCCGGTATTCGTCATCGAGGCGGAACAGCGCCTCGCGCATCGCGGCGAGGTCCTGGTCGTCCTCCGCCGCGAGCACCGGCGCCTCGGCCGTCACCAGCGCGTCGAGGTCCGCGACCTCGAGGCGCTTCTTCTCGAAGGTGCGCGCAAACTCGCGCCGCACGATCGTCAGCAGCCAGGACTTCGCCTTGCCCTCGTCCTCGAGCGCACCGAAGGACTTCCACGCCCGCAACATCGCCTCCTGGACCACGTCCTCCGCCAGCTGCCGGTCCCGGCCCAGCCAGAACGCGAATCGCAGCAGGTCCGGCCGCAGGCTCTCGCACAGCGCGCCGAAACGCCGACGGGCGTCCATTTCGGGGTCGCCGCGGTTCATGTATAAAGACCGGCCATAGTCGCTCGTTATTTCCGGCCCGGAGCTGGCGACTTTACCCCAGGGACCCCGGGCCAGGAGCCTCACAGGCTTGCGCACGACAGGAAGATACCCGGGCACGCGTCTGCGGCGGATGCGCCGCGACCCCTTTTCCCGGCGCCTGGCGCGCGAAACGCGGCTTTCGGCCGACGACCTGATCCAGCCCCTGTTCGTGATCGAGGGCGCAGGCCGCCGCGAGCCGGTCGCCTCGATGCCGGGCGTCGAGCGCCTCTCCGTGGACCTGCTGCTCGCCGAGGGGGGCCGCCTGGCGCAGGCCGGCATCCCGGCGATCGCCCTGTTCCCGGTGCCGGACCCGGCGGCCAAGAGCGCCGACGGACGCGAGGCCTGGAATCCCGAGGGCCTCGTGCAGCGCGCTGTGCGCGCCCTCAAGAAAGCGCTGCCGGAACTCGGCGTCATCACCGACGTGGCGCTCGACCCGTTCACGACCCACGGCCAGGACGGGATCATCGACGCGACCGGCTACGTCGTGAACGACCAGACGGTGGAGGCACTCGTGAAGCAGGCGCTGTCGCAGGCCGCGGCCGGCGCCGACATCGTCGCACCGTCCGACATGATGGACGGGCGCATCGGGGCGATCCGCGCCGCGCTCGAGAAGGGTGGACATCACAATACGCGGATCCTCGCCTACTCCGCCAAGTACGCCTCGGCTTTCTACGGACCGTTCCGCGACGCCGTCGGTTCCGCAGGCTCGCTCGGCAAGTCCGACAAGGCGAACTACCAGATGGATCCCGGCAACAGCGACGAGGCGCTGCGCGAAGTCGCGCTCGACATCGAGGAAGGCGCCGACATGGTGATGGTCAAGCCCGGCCTGCCCTACCTCGACATCGTGCGCCGCGTGAAGGACGCGTTCGGCGTGCCGACATTCGTGTACCAGGTGAGCGGCGAGTACGCGATGCTCGCGGCCGCGGCGGCGAACGGCTGGCTCGATGAACGCAAGGCCGTGCTCGAGAGCCTGGCCTGCATCAAGCGCGCGGGCGCGGACGGCATCCTCTCCTACCACGCCGGCCGCGCCGCGGCCTGGCTGCGCGAGGGCTGAAGGCATGTCCGTGCAGACCGGTCCGGGACGCTACGTGCTGTTCGGCCACCCTGTCGGCCACAGCTGGTCGCCATTCATCCACGGCCTGTTCGCGCGCCAGTTCGACCACGTCGTGGACTACAAGCTGCGCGACGTCTCCCCGGCGGAATTCCGGCACGAAGTGATCAACTTCTTCGTCGAGGGCGGCGGCGGCGCAAACGTCACGCTGCCGCACAAGCCGGCCGCGGCCGAGGTCGTCAACGAGCTGTCGGCGCGCGCGGAGCGGGCGCGGGCGGTCAACACGATCGTGCGCCGCAGCGCCACCGAGCTCTACGGCGACAACACGGACGGCGCGGGCCTCGTCACCGACCTGGTGCGCAACCTCGGCATCGCGGTCGCGGGCGGCCGGGTGCTGGTGCTCGGCGCCGGCGGCGCGGTGCGGGGCGTGCTCGCGCCGCTGCTCGAGCAGGAGCCGCGCGAGGTGCGCATCGCCAATCGCACGCCGGAGCGCGCCGAGCGGCTGAGCGAGGAGTTCTCCGACCTCGGCGAGATTTCGGCGTCCTCCTTCGACGCCGTGGACGACCGGCCCTGGGACATCATCGTCAACGCGACCGCCGCGAGCCTCGCGGGCGAGGTGCCGGCGCTGCCCCCGAATGCGGTCGGGCCCGACACGGTCTGCTACGACATGGCCTACGGGCGCAACGACACGGCGTTCATGCGCTGGGCGCGCGAGCGCGGCACCAACCGGGCCTTCAAGGGCTGGGGCATGCTGGTCGAGCAGGCCGCCGAGTCGTACCTGCTCTGGCACGGCGTGCGGCCGGAAACCCGGCCCGTGATGGACGCGCTCGAGCGGCTCTAGCCGCGCGCGGCGCGCAGGTAGCCGTCCTTCAGCGCGACGTAGTGCGCCGCGGACTCCGCGAGATAGGCGATCTCCTTCTCACTCAGCTTGCGCGATTGTCGTGCTGGGCTCCCGACCCACAGCGTGCGCGATGGGAGCTTCCTTCCCGCCGGCACCAGCGCGCCAGCGCCGACGATGACTTCGTCGCCAAGGACCGCGCCGTCCATCACGATCGCGCCCATGCCGATGAGGCAGCGGTTGCCGACGGTGCAGGCGTGCAGGATCACGCCGTGCCCCACGGTGCAGTCGTCGCCGATCAGGAGCGGAATGCCGCCGCCGCCCGCCAGCCGGTCGCTGGCGACGTGCAGCACCGAGTTGTCCTGGATGCTGGTCCGCGCGCCGATGCGGATGAAGTTCACGTCGCCGCGGAGCACCACGCCCGGCCAGACCGAGGAATCCGCGCCGATCGCGACGCGGCCGATCACGGTCGCGGCCGGATCCACCCATGCGCGCGGGCCGGTCTCCGGCGTCCACTCGCGATAGGGACGGATGCTCATCCGCGCAAGGTCACGACTTCCTCCGCGGAAGTCGGGTGGATTGCGACCGTATCGTCGAAGTCGGCCTTGGTCGCGCCCATGCGGATGGCGACCGCGAAGCCCTGCAGCAGCTCGTCGGCGCCCATGCCGATCACGTGCAGGCCGACGACGCGCCGCTCCGCGCCCACGGTCACGAGCTTGACCTCCGCGCGGCGGCGGCGCGCGGTGATGCCGTGGTACAGCGGCATGAAGTCGCCCTGGAAAGCCTCGGTGCGCCCGCCGAACCCGGCGCGCGCCTCGGCCTCGGTGAGGCCGACGGTACCGATGGGCGGGTGGCTGAAGATGACCGTGGGAATGTTGCGATAGTCGAGATGCCGGTCTTCCATGCCGCCGAACAGCCGGTCGGCGAGGCGCCGGCCAGCCGCGATCGCGACCGGCGTCAGCGCCCACCGGCCGGTCACGTCGCCGATGGCGTGGATGCCCGGGACATTGGTGTCCTGGCGCAGGTCGGTCACGACCTCGCCGGCGCCGCCGGTCGCCACGCCCGCCGCCTCGAGCCCGAGTCCCGCGCTGTTCGGCGCGCGGCCGACCGCCCAGACCACGCATTCGAACGGGCCTGCGGCGCGCCCGCCGGCGAGCTGCACCCGCCTGCCGCCCGCCTCCTCCGAAACGGCCGACGGAACGGCATGCGGCACCAGTTCGACGCCGTCCGCCTGCATCGCGGCCATCAGGCGCCGCGACAGCATCTCATCGAAGCTGCGCAACATGCGCTCGTGGCGCATCAGCACGGTCACCTTCGCGCCGAGAGCCGCAAATACGCCCGAGAGCTCCGCCGCGACGTAGCCGCTCCCCACGATTCCCACCGAGGCCGGCATGCGCTCGAGCGCGAAGAAGCCGTCCGAGGTGATGCCGAGCTCCGCTCCCGGAATCGCCGGTACGGCCGCGTGGCCGCCGGTCGCGACCACGACGTGCGGGGCCTCGTGCTCGCGCCCGCCCGCCACGACCCTGCCGGCACCCGCAATGTGCGCACACTCCGTCACGAGCGTTACGCCATGCCGCGCCAGGTTCTCGAGGTAGACGCCGTGCAGCTTCCTGACGTAGGCGTCGCGCCGCTCCTTGAGCGCGCGCCAGTCGTGCGCGCGCAGCACGACGTCGAAGCCATAGTCCGCGGCATCGCCGACGGCATGCGCGAGTTCCGCCGCGTGGTACATGATCTTCTTCGGCACGCAGCCGGCATTCACGCAGGTGCCGCCGATAGGGCCGGGCTCCGCGACCAGCACACGCGCGCCGTGCCCGGCCGCGCGCTGCGCGCAGGCGAGCCCGCCGCTGCCGCCGCCGATCACGATCAGGTCCCAGGAATCCGCCATCGCCGCTCCGCCCGGAATGCGCGCAGGGCGATGATATACTCGAACCGATCATGACCTGGATCATCGCGACCGCGCTCGCGGCGCTCGCCGTGGCGGCAGCGGTCCTGATCCGCCGTGGGCTGTCGCGCCTGGACCAGGACACGCGCGAAGCCTGGGATGCGCTCGTCACGCAGATCGGCAAGCGCGAGGAACTCATGTCGCGCATCGTCGAGCTCTGCCGGCGTCTCATGCACGAGCAACCGGAAACGCTGGAGCGCACCCGCATGGCGACGATGGCCGTGCTGGCCGCCGCCTCCCGCGCGGACATCTCCGCGCTTGCCGCGGCGGAGGAGCAGCATCGTGCCGCGGCGGGCGACCTGCTGACCATCGCGGGCAGCTACCCGCAACTCGCGACCAGCACCGCCTTCGCGGCGCTCGTCTCGCGCGTGGACGAGCTCGATGCCCGCGTCGCGGCACGCCGCGAGCAGTACAACTCCGCGGCCAGCCTGCTGAACCTGCGCTGCGCCACGTATCCGCACCGCCTGGCCGCGCGGGTGCTCGGCTTCCGGGCTGCGGGGCTGCTGTCGTGACCCGCATCGCCACCTGGAACGTCAACTCGCTGAAGGTGCGCCTCCCGCACCTGGGCCAGTGGCTGGCGGCGAACCCGGTGGACGCGATCGCGCTGCAGGAGCTCAAGACACCGGACGAGCAGTTCCCGGCGGAGGCGATCCGCGCACTCGGCCTGCACGCGGCGCACTACGGGCAGAAGACCTACAACGGCGTGGCAGTCCTCTCGCGCCAGCCTCCCAGGGACGTCGCGACGGGGATCCCCGCCGACGACGACCCGCAGCGGCGGGTGATCGCGGCGACCATCGGCCGGATCCGGCTGGTGAACGTGTACGTGCCGAACGGCCAGGAGGTCGGCTCGGACAAGTACGCCTACAAGCTCGCCTGGCTCGGCCGCCTGAAGCGGTACCTCGCCGCGCTCCTGAAAGAGCACGAGCGGGTCCTGGTCGCCGGTGATTTCAACATCGCCCCCGAGGACCGCGACGTGCACGACCCGGCGAAGTGGGAGGGCTCCGTGCACGTGAGCGCGCCCGAGCGCGCGGCGCTGGCGGAAATCCTCGCGCTCGGCTTCAGCGACCTGTTCCGGCGCTTCGAGCAGCCGCCCGGAGCGTATTCCTGGTGGGACTACCGGATGGGCGCGTTCCGCCGCAACCACGGCCTGCGCATCGACCTGATGCTCGCCTCCGCCGCGCTCGCCGCGCGCTGCAAGGCCTGCACCATCGACCGCGCACCGCGCGCCTGGGAACGGCCCTCGGACCACGCGCCGGTCACGGCCGCGTTTGACATAGGCTAAGGTTCAGGATGTGAACTCGCGCAAGTTCGCCGCATTCGCGATGGCCGCCCCCTGCGGGCAGCCCGTAGACTCCCCCGGAGCATTGCCGATCCAGGAGGCCCGCGGCCGCGTGCCCCGCCCCTACCGCCGCAGCGATTACGACGTCACCGACACGGTGCAGGTCAGCTCGCCGCCCGCCGTGCGCGCGGCCGTGCTCGACCTCTACACGCGCACCTGGCCCGGCGCCCCGACCGCGACGCTCGAGCGCGCGCTCGCCGACTTCGAGCGGCTGTTCACCGGGCAGGAGCCCGGCTACCTCGGCGTGGACACCGTGTATCACGACCTGCAGCACTCGCAGGACGTCGTGCTCGCGATGCTGCGCCTCATGGCCGGCTACGAAATGGACCCCGACGGGCCGCGTATCGGCGCCGAGCGCGCGCTCATGGGGATGGTGACGGCGCTCTTTCACGACTCCGGTTACATCCGCGAGGTGGGCGAGTCGGCGATACCGAATGGCGCGGTGTTCACGCGCAACCACGTGACGAGGAGCGCGCGCTACCTGGCCAAGTACCTGCCGGGCGTGGGCCTCGGCGAGTGGGTCCCCGTCGCGACGCGCATCGTGCACTTCACCGGCTACGAGATGCCGCTCGACTCGATCCGCGTCGCCAACCCCACGGACCGCCTGGTCGGCCATATGCTGGGCACCGCCGACATGCTCGCGCAGATGGCGGACCGCTGCTACCTGGAGAAATGCCGCGACCGCCTGTACGCCGAGTTTGTGCTCGGCGACGTCGCGGTGCAGCCGGGCACCGGCGGCACCAAGGTGCTCTACGGTTCCGGCCTCGACCTGCTGCGGCAGACGCCGAAGTTCATCTCCACCACGATCGAGAAGCGGCTCGGCGACACGTTCAACCACAGCTACCGCTACCTGGAGCCGCTGTTCGGCGGCGACAACCCGTACATGAACGCGATCCGCAAGAACGTGGAATACCTGCAGACGCTCATGCGCGGCAGCCGCTGGCCGATGCTGCGCCGCGATCCGCCGGTCTTTACCGTGGAGCGCAATCCCATGCCGGGCATGCGGGCGCTGCTGGTCGAGCACCTCAAGGAAGTCTGGAACGCGGGATCGGCGCGCGGGGCCGTCTGAGCGGCCGCTACCGCCGCGAACCGGCCCGCGCCCAGCGCGAGCGCATGCGCGGCGGCGCATCCACGTCCTGCACGTAGCGCGCCACGATCCACGGCAGCCGCGCCAGGATCTCGTCCTCCCCCTCCACGCCCGCGCCGCGGACCGCCTGCGCCAGCAGTTCCGCCGTCATGGACGGCAGCGCCGCGCGCGAAACCGGCGCGAAGCTCAGGTGCCAGGGCTCC
>Ga0209398_1000280_pt1 | contig 33927 bp, 35 predicted proteins | sample AshMeaBigSpring_FD_184125 | JGI IMG/M metagenome (GOLD analysis project Ga0209398, IMG submission 184125) | Groundwater microbial communities from Big Spring, Nevada to study Microbial Dark Matter (Phase II) - Ash Meadows Big Spring (SPAdes)... | ecosystem: Environmental > Aquatic > Deep...
GTCCTCGGATCGACCGCGCCTGCTGGGGTGCTTTCTGTAACAGAGTGGCCCCTCACGCGCGGCGGCTGGATCGACGACTCGCTCCTCCCTGTTCCAGAGGTGCCTGTGCCGAAGCCGGCCAAGCCCTGCCCGCCTCCGGCCCGCCCGACCGCGCCTGCCCAGCCCTGGAACCCGGTTACCGTTCTTCAGGAAAATGGCACCCTGCCGACATTGGTCCTGATCCCATCCGCATCGGGCACCCCGGACATCTACCGTGATCTGGCATCCGCCCTCGGAGATTCCCGCCGCGTGATCGGCATCGTCGCGCGCGGCTTTCACAGCCCGGACTCCTGCCATCCATCAGTCGAAAGTGCGGCTGCCGCCTACATCGCCGCCCTTCTTGAGGAAGACCCCTCGGCCTCGTTTGTGCTGGCCGGCTTCGGGTTTGGCGGCACAGTCGCCCTCGAGATGGCCCGCCAACTTGCTGCGGCCGGACGGCCGGCTCCAGAACTTCTCCTGATCGGCACCACCGCCCCTGCGGCAGAACAGGCCGGCGGATGGCTCTCCACGATCAAAAGCGCGTTCAAGCGCCTCTCATCACCCGGGCCGATGGAACCCCATCCGGCACGAAGTGAGCCCGCGCTCAGTCATGAGGCGGCCTGGAGGAAATACCAGTTTGAGCCTGCTTCGCTCACCGCACAAATTGTCATCCCGTCGGACTTCCCGCCTGATGCAGGTGCCAACTGGCTTTCCGTGCTGCCCGATGCACGGATCGAACCGGTCAAGTGCCGCTGGGACGAGATGCTCACGTTCCCGGCCGTCAAGCGCCTCGCCTCGATTCTCAACAACGGGGACTAGCGGAGCACAGGCACTTCGGCCCTCGCCGCTCTCAAAGCATCTTGATCGTCCTATACGGCTCCCCGCTGCTGGCCTTCATCGAGCCAATGATAACAAAAACCAGCCAGGCAATCCCAACTGCAACCGGCAGGAACATGGGCACCACGAGGCAGGATCCGACAAAGGCCAGGACCACGGAGGCAATCATCCAGATCGTCCACGAGATCTGGAAATTGAGCACCGCGCGTCCCGCGGCGTCGATGGCCGGGCTCTCCGCCTTCTTGACCAGCCAGATGATAAGCGGCCCGAGAATGTGACCCATCGACGGGACAACGAAGCCGGCCAATGCGCTGAGGTTGAGGAAGAGGATCCACTGCTGCTCGGTGATTCCACCGGCAGGAGCTGGCTGCGGGGTGGTGGTCGGCGGTGGCGTCTGGGCCGAAAGGTCGGCTGTTGGCGACGGTGCTACCGGCTCCGTGGAGGGCAGATCGGACGGTGCTGCCTGGGACGCTGGCTCCTGTGGCACGGGTGATTCGGGATTTTGATTTTCCATTGCGAGGGAACCTAAAGCAAAGATCGTGCCGGATGCAAAGCCCGGACTCGTTTTTTCTGCCGGATGCCCGCCTCAGCGATGAGATGCCGCTTTGCCGACTTTGGCCGGGTGAAGGTTACCGCACGAACGCAAGAGGTTCTGCGGCGTGCGGACGATCCGCCCTGGGTCGTAGCCCTGGCGGGCCGCCAGGTCCAGGATCCCTGCATACGTGGACGCGGAAAGTTCCGGCTGGCGCGCAAGAACCCAGAGGAACTGGCGCGACGGATGCCCGACCAGCGCCCATGAATAGTTTTTTTCATCCAGCCCGATCACCCAGTAGGCCCCGGAAAACGGACCGCCGAAGCTGACCTTCAGCTTCGCGTTGCCGCTGTCCGGCACCACGGTGGCTCGCCCGTTGACCTCGATCGGCTTTCCCCGCTTGTCTCTTGAACGGTTCACAACGCAGATGCTCCCATCCGGGTTCGGTGTGTAGTCAGCTTTCGTGTCCCCGGCACAGCTCCGCTGGAACCAGTTCGGGTATTTTGCGATCTCATACCATTTGCCGGCATAGCGCTTGAGGTCGACCGACGGGACGGTCTGCAGGGGCGCGCGGGAGGCGCAACCGGAAAAGAGAAGGCTGATCAGCATTGCAGCGGAGGGGAGAATCGCTTTCATAGTCAGATGATCCTACGCCCGGCAGCGGTTGTTTGCATTGCAATTCTGGCGTCCCTCTCCGGGGGCTGCGGGCCGGCTGGAAACCGTGCTGATCTGGTATTCATCAACGGCGCGGAGCCGGAGACGCTCGATCCCGCAATCATCACCGGCCAGCCGGAGGGCCGGGTTGTCAACGCGCTATTCGAGGGCCTCTGCGCCTACGACGCAGACGGGAAGGCCTGCCCAGGGGTCGCGGCATCGTGGGACATCTCGCCCGACGCCAAGACCTACACGTTCCACCTCCGGAACGATGCACGGTGGAGCGACGGAAGCCCGCTCACGGCGCACGACTTTGTTGCCTCGTGGAAACGGGCCCTCACTCCCGACACCGGTGCCCAATACAGCTACCAGCTCTTCCCGGTCAAAAATGCCCAGGCGTTCGCCGAGGGAAAGATCAGCGACTTCACGCAGGTCGGCGTCCGCGCCGACGACGACCGGACGCTTGTCGTCGAGCTCGAGAATCCGACCCCGTATTTTCTCGAGCTCTGCGCATTCCCGACACTCCACCCGGTTCCGGTCGACCTCATCAACCGCATCGGCGACGAGTGGATCAAGCCAGGCAAAATCGTGAGCAACGGGGCCTACCTCCTTGAGAGCTGGAGGATCAATGATAAGATCCGGCTGAAAAAAAACCCGCAGTATTGGAACCGCGATGCGGTCGCGCTCGACACGGTCGACGTGCTGCCGATCTCCGATGCCAACGTCGCGTTCAACTTCTACGCCAGCGGCCTGGCCGATCTCGTGATGGACAAGGGCCTCGCCCCCCCGGCGTTGCTGGATGACATGAAGAAGCGGCCGGATTTTCATGCGGCTCCATTTCTCGGAATCTACTTCCTGCGCTTCAACTGCTCGAAGGGTCCCTTCGTAGATGAGCGCGTGCGGCGGGCATTCTCGCTCGCGGTCGATAAAAAGCGCATCGTCGAAAAAATCACGCGCGCCGGCGAGTTGCCCGCGCCGGGCTTCGTTCCGCCCGGCATCCCCGGCTACACAGGCACCGATGGCCTGCCATTCGATCCTGCCACAGCAAGAGACCTCCTTGCGCAAGCCGGATATCCGGGCGGCAAGGGGTTTCCCCTGTTCAGCTACCTTTACAGCAAAAGCGAACTCAACGAGGCGGTGGCCATCGAACTCCAGAGCATGTGGCGCGAAACGCTTGGCGTGGACGTGAACCTCGTGCGGCAGGAATGGAAGGTGTATCTGAATTCCCTTTCGCTCCTCGACTACGACATCGCCCGCTCGAGCTGGGTCGGCGACTACCCGGATCCGAATACGTTCCTCGACATGTTTCTCACCGGAGGAGGGAACAATCGCACCGGGTGGAGCTCACCCCAGTACGACAAGCTGATCGCCGCGGCCGCCTGCGAGCTGAACCCGGCCCGCAGGCTGGAAATCCTGCGCGATGCCGAAGACCTCCTCGTCGCCCGCGCCGTCCCGGTCTGCCCGATCTACTACTACGTCGGCATCCAGCTCTACGACCCGGACAAGCTCGGCGGAATTCGTGCCAACGTGCTTGACGAACACCCGTTGCGGGCGATCCACCGGAAAAAATGAACTTGTGTCCCCCGCCGGATTTTGCACCGCCACACCCGGTGAGATTTCTCATCGCCCCGGACAAGTTCAAAGGCTCGCTCACAGCGGAGGAAGCCGCAAAAGCGATCCGCGACGGGTTTGCCCGGGCTCTGCCTGATGCGGAATTCGATATCTGCCCGCTCGCAGACGGGGGCGAGGGCACTGCCGCAATGTGCCTGGAGGCGCTTGGCGGACAATGGATCGAGGCTCCGTGTCAGGATGCCCTCGGGCGCCCGGCCACAGCACGCTATGCCTGGATCCCATCCCGCCGGATGGCGGTCGTCGACCTGAGCGCCGCGTCCGGGCTCTTGCGGATTGCCCCCTGCGAGCGCGACCCTCTCCGGGCCACAACCATCGGGACCGGGCAGCTGGTCCGCCATGCGATCGGGGCTGGAGCTGAATCCGTTGTCATCGGCCTCGGTGGCAGCGCGACCAACGATGCCGGAACCGGAATCGCCGCCGCGCTCGGTTGGAGGTTCGTCGCGGCGGATGGACAGACGCTTGATCCCTGCCCCGCAAACTTCGCTGCGATCACCAAGTTCGTCCCTCCACCCACACTGCCCGGCGCGGCGCTCGTCGGGCTTGCTGATATCCGGAGCCCTCTGCTCGGCCCGCGCGGATGCAGCCTTTGCTATGCCCCCCAGAAAGGAGCTTCTCCGGCGGATGCGGAGTTCCTGGAATCATCACTCCGGATCCTTGCCGGACGCTGCGAGGACCATTTTTTTGAAACCTTTTCCGCGGCCCCAGGGGCAGGCGCTGCGGGCGGAACGGGGTTTGGACTGATGACATTCCTCCAGGCCCGGGTCGTGCCCGGCTTCGAGTGGCTCGCACGTCTTGTCCGCCTTGATGAACGTGTCGCCGCGGCCGACTGCGTCGTGACCGGCGAGGGATCGATCGACTCACAGACGGCGGATGGCAAGGCACCCGACGAACTCGCCCGCATCGCACGAAGGAACGGGAAGCGGATCATCGCATTTTGCGGGGTCGCGGAACCCGGTGCCACAGGCGCATTCGACGCCTGCTTCCCGCTGGCCGGCGGCGACATCTCCCGGGATGAGTCCATCCGCAACGCCGGAAGCCTGCTTCGCGCGGAAGCCCTCCGCGCGGCGGGCATTGTTTTTCCACGCCCATCTGGGTTAGACTGAACCTATGCCATCGATGAGAGCCGAATCACGGTTTGTCCAGCCCGCCGGATTTTCCGGGACGGCAGACGTTGCGCGCCGGGAAGTCAGCGCGACAGCCTATGCCCGGCAGATGGCCGCCACGGGGATGTTTTTTCTTCTCGGCATAACAGCGTCCCCCGTTTGCTGGCTTCTCTGGAAGGCCAGTGGCGGGCGGATTCCAGCCACGGCCGGTCAAAAGTTCAACCGCTGGCTCTACAGGGTCTTTCTGCAATGGATGCGCCTCACCGGCACCCTGCGGCTGGAAACGGATGGCCTCGAAAGCCTCGGCAACCTCAAAGGCACGCTCATCGTGTCGAACCACCCGGCACTGCTGGACGTGCTCCTGCTGACTTCGCTCCTTCCGCCCACCGCCTGCGTGATGCGCGCGGGCCTCTTGAAAAACCCGGCACTCTCGGGCTGCGCCCGGCTGGCAGGATACGTTACCAACGACTCCGGCCCCGCATTGGTCAGGCAGGGGATCGAAAAGATCCGGGCCGGCCAGAACCTCTTGGTGTTTCCGGAGGGAACACGGACGGTTTCGCGCGCAGTGAACCCGTTCAAGGAAGGATTCGCCCTGATCGCCCTGCGAACCGGGGCTCCCGTCCAAACCCTTCTGATCGAGCATCCGGGACGACATCTCACCAAAGGTGTCTCGCTGTTTTCCACCGCCGAACTGCCCCTCCACTTCACGGTCCGCCGCGGGGAGACATTCGTTCCGGAACCCGGCGAGTCCGCCCGCGACTTCAGCCTCCGCCTCGAATCGTACTATTCCGACCGCCTGGAAAATTCCGGCCGCGGCATCGTCTTTAAAAGCAACCTCCCGGGCCATTGAAAGCATCCCGGGTTGTCATCCTGCCGAGCTATAACAGCGGTTCCCAGCTTGCCCGCACGATGCGCGCGGCCCGCCAAGTTTGGAATCCCGTCTGGGCGGTCATCGACGGCAGCCAGGATGGCAGCGCTGATGAGGCCGAAAACCTTGGCAGCGACGGGTTGCGCGTCCTGCGGCTGGAAAGAAATACAGGCAAGGGGGGCGCGGTACTCCATGCGCTGCGCACCGCGCACCGCGAGGGATTCACCCATGCGCTGGTCATGGATGCCGACGGCCAGCACCCGGCCAGCTCGATCCGGCCGTTCATGGAGCTCTCGGACGCCCACCCCGAAGCGATGATCCTCGGCGTTCCTGTCTTCGGGCCCGACGCCCCAGCCGAGCGCGTCAAGGGCCGGATGGTCGGAAATTTCTTCGCCACCGTTGAGACCCTCGGACGCGGCGCCCGCGACTCGCTTTTCGGGTTTCGGGTCTACCCGGTCGCCCCCGCGCTCAAGGTCCTGGAGAGCACAGAGACCGGACGCAGGTTCGACTTCGACACCGTCCTCGCCGTCAGGCTCACCTGGGCGGGAGTGCCGGCGATCAACCGCCAGGTTCCCGTCAAGTATCCGGCAAAGTCCGACGGCGGGGTCACCCACTTCCGCTACGTCCGCGACAACCTGCTGCTCACCGGCACGCATGTGCGCTTGTTTTTCGGCCTCCTGCCGCGTATTCCCCGACTACTCAAAATGCAACGGACATGCCCCTGACGAAACGCCACCAGCTCCAAACCGCGCGCGCGATTGCAGCCACCGCCACCGTCGTCCTTCCCGGCCGCCTGCGCGTCCTTGCGTGGTCCCTCCACGAGATCCTCCGCCTCTCCCCCACCCTGATCCGCAACTGCGACTGGCACGGCCCGGTGGCCAAACGCTTCCAGACCGGCAAGCGCGAGGTCTGGCTCACAATCGACGACGGACCGGATCCCGAGCAAACGCCCCGGATGCTCGATCTGCTCGCCGCCTCCGGCGCCCGCGCCTCGTTCTTTGGAGTCGGTGAAAAGGTGGACCGTCACCGCGCGCTCGCCCGACGAATCACGGCAGAGGGCCATACGCTGGAAAACCACACCTACTCCCATCCCTCCGCACTGTTCTGGACGCTCCCGTGCTGCGCGATCCGCGAGGAGATCTCTCGCTGCAACCATGCGATCCGCGTAGCCACCGGCCGGACTCCCGCCTGGTTCCGCTCGCCGGTCGGGATGACCAATCCCTGCGTCCATCCGGCCGCCGCCGGCGCTTGGCTTCGACTGGCCGGTTGGTCGGCCGACGGCCTCGATGGACTGCCCGGACGGGATCCGCATGCCACCGCCACCCGGATCATGAAAATGGTTTTCCCCGGGGCGATTATTCTCCTGCATGAGGGAGGTCGCGGGCGAAGGTGCCCGGAGGCACTCGCTGTTCTTCTCGGGCTCTTGGCGGCTGAAGGATACCGTTGTGTGATCCCTGCTGGCGGCCAAATCATCTAGCTGATGCCGGTAACGCCGCATACCGGACGCCTGTTCTACCGTGTGGGCTACACGGCCGGATTCTTTTCCTTGCTCCAAGCCACCGCGCGGTGGGCCGGCCGGGATGGAAGCGGGAGGATTGCCCGCACCCTGGCGCGCATCTACTGCGCCACCGCCCCGGCGATCGTCAAGGTTGTTGCCCGCAACCTCCGGTTGCTGACCGACCGCGACGTCCGGAACAACGAGGCGAAACTGGTCTTCTTAAACTTTGCGACGACTCTCGCTGACTACATCTGGCTGGGCTCCCGGTCGCGCGAGGAGGCGTTCGCTCTTGCCGACCTCGACTGCAACTTTGAACACCTTCGCGCCGCCTGCGTCGGCGGTCAGGGGGCCATCCTCGCCACCGGACACTACGGATTTTTTGAGTTCGGCGCCCTCGTCCTCGGCCAGATGCAATTTCCCGTAAGCATCATCACCCACCCCGAACCCTCGCCGGGCCTCACCCGCTGGCGGGCGGACTACCGCTCCCGCTGGGGGGCCGAGACGATCGAACTCGGCAATGATGCGTTCGCGTCCCTGCGTGCCGCCGAGGCCATCGGACGCGGCAGGCTGACAGCCGTCCTTGTCGACCGCCCGCAGGGCGGCCGGACGACTCCGATTGCTCTGCCCGGCGGAACGATTCCCTATTCCCTTGCGCCGGCCCTTCTCTCCTGGATGACCGGCTGTTGCATCGTGCCGGTTTCAGTGCGTCGAACAACCGACGGCCGGTACGCCATCAGTTCCAGCAAGCCGGTCACCGCAGACCGCAGCCTTCCCCGGAGCGAGGCGTTGGAGCTTTGCACACGCAAGGTTGCCGCCGCACTCCACGAGGCCTTCCTCAAGGATCCGCTTCAGTGGTATCACTTTGTCCCGTTGGATTTGGCAGAAGCCGTGGGGCCGGACCCCGTCTCCAGCTGAGGAGTTACCTCCGGTCCGTCGGAGCTGGCTTCCGTCCGCCCCACTCGGAATTTTTCAAAGCCGCCAGATCCGCCAAAAACCCGTGATCCTTTATAAGCTCGTCAAAAAGGAGGTCTCCGAGCTTCCAGCTCGCAAGGACATCGCTCCGGTAGTGCATCCCGCCGATGATGCGATCGTTGGCAATCCGGTCGCCGCACCTCAGAAACGCCTTGCGTTTTGCAGGGTCCAGTTCACCAAGAACCCGCGCAAACAAACGCGACCGTGTGGAGTGCCCGCTGGGATAGGAAAACCCATCCTCATCCTGCACAAGGCGCTTGATCGATTCGGGATGCTCGCGAAACGGACGCTTGCGGCGGAACGTGTCCTTCAGAAAATTCTTCGGCCCATTCGCCGTTTCCGCCAGCCGCTCAAAAAATGCAGCGGTCAGCGGGTAAGCCGCCGGAGTGAACCCCGGCCCCAGCACTTCGGAAAAGGCAAACACGGTGAATCGGCTTGTCGCGTTGGCATGGGCGATCTGATCCGGGGTCGCCGCCGCCTGGGTTTTTCGCGAAAATTCCAGATCAGCAAGATCTGCGGCGGTTCCGGGCGCGCAGGGCGCCGGGATCCGCGGGAGAAACCATTCATTTGGAGGAAGCTTCCATGGCGTCAGGTCCCTGGCTTCCGCAGAGAGGGTGCCGACGACCAAACTCAGCGTGAGGAGGAGACGGGTGAAAGCCATTCGGAGTTCTTGAGGACTTCAAGGTCAGCAACAAATGCGGGATCGGCCATCAGCTCGCGGAAGATCAGCCTGCCGAGAATCCTGCCGGTGGCCACATCCGAGTAATAGTGTTGTCCGGTCAGGACCCGGTCGTGGCCGATCCCGGCGGCCTGACTGAGAAGACGCGCACGGCTCGCCGGACGCAGTTCCGCGAGCACCAGCGCAAAGACCTGCGCGCGCGTCGTGTGTCCGCTCGGATACGCAAACCCCGGCGGCCGGCTGACCAGCAGCTTCGTCTTTCCAGGGTGCGTGATCTCCAGCCTCTCGCGGCGGTAGTGTAGTTTCAAGCGCCCGGTCACATCGTCAACAACCCCCTGCAGGTGCTCGAAGAAGCGGGCGGTCAGCGGAAAACGATCTGCCGAAAAGTTGGCCCCCACCGACGGGGAAAACGAAAAGACGTTGAACTCATTGCTCTCAATCGCACGTCGGAAATCAGCCTCCCCGGCGGCGGACTGGACTGCGATCGTGTGGCGGACGTCGATGCGATCCTTGAACGAATGGGGGGGAGGAGGAGTCGGCAGCCGTGCGACGAACCACGAGAGCTGTGGCAAATTCCACCCCGGGGGTACAGAGCTCCCTGCCGGCATGGAACCGGACCCGCCGATCAGGACAAGCAATACCATCAACAGCCATCTCATCGCCGTCGGGCATACATGGGATCCAAACCGCCGGTCAAGGCAAAGCCTCGCGAGTCCGTTTGCCCGCAACGCCCGGCCGCCGATCTGAGCTTGCGGGCGCAGCTGAAAATGAGTCATCCTCCTGAGCGTGAAATTCTCCTCGCTTGCCGCCGCATCGATTCTGCTCCTGGCTTCCCCGCTTCTGCCAGCTCAGCAACTCAAACTGGAGGGCCTGAGGAACCCGGTCTGGACCTCCTCTGACAACTTGCGCGATCCCTCGATCCTGAAAGTCAAGGACGGCTACCATATTTTTTACTCGCGCTTTTTGGGCACCAACTCCGGTTCCGCGGACAACTGGTCTATCGCTACGGCGTTCACCCGCGATTTCGTCCACTATGAGAACGACCGCGACATCTCGCCGAAAGGCTTCGCCTCCCCCGGCGACCTGATCACATGGCACGGCAAGATGATCCTTCCCTACCAATCCTACCCGAAGCATCCATCCCGCCTCTGCTACAGCACGACCGAAGATTTTCAGACCTGGTCGGAGCCGGTCTTCTTTCTCGCCGAGGCCAACCAGCTCGCATGGAATACCTACCGCCGAGTTATCGATCCCACGTTTGTCGTCCAGGGAGACACCCTCCACTGCTTTTTTGTGGGCTCTTCCGACGCTGTCAATGCCGACGGCAAAAAAATGCGCTGCAATCTCCTCGGCCACGCGATTACAAAGGATCCGAACCTCGAAAAATGGGAGATCCTGACAAAGAACGCCCCGCTCATCGGCACATCAAAGGAAGCCCCCGACGGCGTCGAGAACATCATGATCCTCCGCACGGGCGACCACTGGACGATGATCTACAGCGAAGGCCTCGCCGCTCAGCACCTTGCCTACGCCACATCCAAGGACCTCGAAAACTGGAAGCTTGAAGGCCCGCTCGAAGTCCACCGCCAATCCTGGATGGCCAGAAAATACGGTGCCCCGTTCGTATGGCAGGAGGACGGCCGCTGGATGATGATCCTTATGGGCGAGAACGCCAAGGGTCGCACGACCTTCGGGCTGCTCACCTCGCCAGACGGAAAAAAATGGACCCCGCTCCCGGAGTGATTTGAAGGTTTCGCTCGCCGCGCTCCTCATGGCGGTCATGACCGCCGGCTCACCTCACGCCACTGCGGGCGGGCTCAGCAAAACCGAAGTGGACTCGGTTCTCGCTTCGCTGTGGAGGCAAAAGCGAGCCGCCCTTGCTGACGAACTCCGCGCGGAGATGGCCTGTAAGGAAATCACCTGGCAGGGGAAGCGCATGCGGTGGCTCGAACGCACGTTCGGCGATGCGCCCCCAAACGGCCGCAGCCTTTGGATCTCCCTCCACGGTGGCGGCGGCGCGCCCGCGGCAGTCAACGACGGCCAGTGGCAAAACCAGATCAGGCTCTACCGCCCGGCGGAGGGCATCGTCGTCGCGCCCCGCGCGCCGACCAACACATGGAACCTCTGGCATGAAAGCCACATCGACCCGATGCTCGACCGGCTCATCGCGGGATTCGTCGCCACGCGCGGAGTCGATCCCGACCGCGTTTACCTGCTCGGCTATTCGGCCGGCGGCGACGGCGTTTACCAGATCGCCCCCCGCGCCGCCGACCGCTGGGCGGCCGCCGCCATGATGGCCGGGCACCCGAACGAATCGAAGCCCACCGGCCTCCGCAACCTCCCGTTCTTTATTTTTGCCGGGTCCAACGACAGCGGCTACAACCGCAACCGCGCATCCGCCGAATGGGGCAAACAGCTCGATGAACTGCAAAAGACCGATCCTGACGGCTACCCCCACCGCACGACGCTCTATCCCGAACTCGGCCACTGGATGAACGGCAACGACCGCGAGGCCCTCCCGCTCATGGCCTCCCGCACCCGCAACCCCTGGCCGAAAAAGGTCGTCTGGCTCCAGGACGATGTCACCCACGAACGTTTTTACTGGCTCGCGGTCCCCAAAGGCACCGCCATCAAAGACCGGCTCATCCGCGCCAGCATCGACGGACAGACGATCGCGCTCGAATCCAACCTCCCGGGAAAAGTCCTCCTCCGCCTCTCCGACGAACTCCTCGACCTCAACAAGCCGGTCCGCGTCACCTCCGCTGGTCGCACCCTCTTCTCCGGCACCGTCCCCCGCACACCCGACGCCATCCGTATTTCTTTGGACGACCGCCCCGACCCCCGCACCGCCGCCACCGCGTCGCTTGAGGTTTCCCTGGAACCATCGGATCCAACCGGCAAACCGTAGAGGTTTTGGCCAGGCCCACCGCGGAAGATTTTCCCCTTTCAAATATCGTGAACTCCCCAGCACAAGCTTCCTTCGCTACCTTTTTTCATGCGGTTGCCCTGTTCCCGAACGCCACTGGCGTGCTCGAAAAAACGCATCCGTCTCGATCCACGGGCTTTCTAAAAACGACGATGCGGTTGGAGTTGTTGCCTACAAGCGATGGCAGCCTCCCGCTGGCTGGCACAGAAGCCAAGGCCGCAGTTCAGGCCCAAGCGCGAAAACCCGAACGGCTGGCGGGCTGTGCTTTTGCGATGGTCTAGCCGATCGGGTTCCACACCCGGCGAAAGCCGAGGGCCCGAAAGTTCCTGCCGTTTGTCGTGGCAAATTCCTCCACGCCGAAGTGCCGCAGGGTCAAACCCAAGCGCACGTCTATGATCCGCCGGAATGCGAAATCTTTCCGCCGCGTCCATTTCCACACCTCCTCCATAACCGGCGCGGATTCCACGACCCGCCAATTCCGGTTTTGGCGGAGCCGCTCGCAGTAGGCCCCGGCTCCGGATGGCGCCATGGGGTTCTTGAAGATCTTCGCGTTGCACAGTTTCAGAAAGACCTCGACCAGCATCAACTCGCAAATCACCACATCTTTTCTCGCCGCCATCTCCTGAAGAAAATCCCTGGCCCCCGCAAAATACTCGGAATCCTCGTTGGCGGAATGAATAACGATGTTCGTGTCGAAGCTGATCATGCCTCATCCCTCGCCGCCTGGTCCCACTCCTCCTCGGGAATGAGGGGCTTTCCCATGCGCCGCGCCTCGGGAAGGCTCCACTGTCCGGGAGCGGTGCGCCCGGCGGGGTATCCTTTAACGGCCTCCTCTAAACCCCGCCTCACGACTTCCGCAAAGCTCATCTCGTATTCGGCCGCGATCCGCTTCGCCTCGCGATAAAGGTGGTCCGGAAACTGGACTTGCGTTTTTACCATGATGGCAATTTATCAACCCGGAACAAATTTGTCCACTTTTTCAATCGCCCGCATATAGCCACGCTGTCTTGGGAAAGGGAGTGCCCGCTACAGCGCGATGACTCGGGCGGCGAAGATATCGGCGTCGGCCGTGATCCGGGCCAGCACGTCCGCATTGGGGGCGCTGTCGAGGTTCAGGAGCGTGAGCGCACGCCCGCCCTGTTCGGTGCGGGAGAGGCTCATGCTGGCGATGTTGATATTTTCCTTACCGAGAAGCGTGCCGATGTGGCCGACGATGCCCGGGCGGTCGCGGTTCTCCAGGAGGAGGACGACCCCGGACGGAGTCACCTCGACCGACTGGCTGTTCACGCGCACGATGCGCGGGTCGTTTTTCGCGCCGAAGAATGTTCCGCCGACCGAGATTTTAGTTTCGCCGCTGAAGACGGCGATGTGGAGCCACTCGTTGAAATCCGTCTGTTCGCTTGAGCGGACCTCCTCGACGTCGAGGCCGAGCGTGGTGGCCATCGTGCGGACGTTAACGCTGTTGACCTCCTCGCCGCCGGCGTGCTTGAGAAAGCCGGTGAGGATCGCGCGGCTGATGGCGTCGGTCGGCATCTCGACGGCTTTGCCGCCGTAGGTGATGACGACGCGGTCGTTGCGATTGGGGGCAAGTTGGGCGGCGAAGCGTCCAAGCTTGTCACCGAGCGTGAGGTAGGGCTTCACGACAACGGCGGTCTTCGCGTCGATGCTGGGCATGTTCACGGCGTTGCGGATCTCTCCCTCGAGGAGGGCTGCGCGGATCGCCTGCGCAATCTCGATGCCCACGTTTTCCTGGGCCTCAGCCGTGCTCGCTCCGAGGTGGGGAGTGAACACGATGTTCTTCTCCGAGCGCAGCGCAAAATCCGCAGGCGGCGGCTCGACCTCATAGACGTCGAGCGCGGCGGCGGCCACGTGGCCGGACTGCAGCGCCACGCCCAGGGCGGCCTCGTCGATGAGCCCCCCGCGGGCGCAGTTGACGATGCGGACGTTCTTTTTGCAGAGACCGAGCCGGCGGGCGTCGAGCATGTGCCGGGTCTCGTCGGTGAGCGGCATGTGCATGGAGATGAAATCCGCCTGAGGCAGGAGCGCGTCGAGGTCCTCGATGAGTTCGACCTGGAGGCTGCGCGCGCGGCTCACGGAGAGATACGGATCATAGGCGAGCACGCGCATGCCGAACGCGATCGCACGGCGGGCCAGCTCAGTCCCGATCCGGCCCATCCCGAGGATCCCGAGCGTCTTGTTGTAGAGTTCGACACCCTCGTATTTTTTGCGGTCCCATTTACCGGCCTTCATGCTGGCGTCTGCCTGCGGGATGCTGCGCGCGATGCTCATGAGGAGCGAGAACGCATGTTCGGCAGTCGAGATCGTGTTCCCTCCGGGCGTGTTCATCACGATGACCCCGTGGCGCGTGGCCGCCTCGACATCGACGTTGTCCACCCCCACCCCGGCACGGCCGACAACCTTGAGCTTCGTGGCCGCGTCGAGCACAGCGGCGGTCACCTTCGTCTGGCTGCGGACGACGAGTGCGGAAAATTCGGGGATGATTTTGATGAGCTCTGCTTCGGGGAGACCGGTGTTGACGACCACTTCAAGCGCGCCGCCGGTGGCGAGCTCGTCGACTCCGCTTTGGGAAACTGGGTCGGCGACAAGAACTTTCGGAACTGGGAATGACATTTGCTTTTTCGGATTTCAGGTTAATTAAAGGACAGCCAACGGTGGCGGTCGAACAGAGGAAAGAATATTACTGTCAAATCCCGCCAACGGAAATCCTATTTTTTATGAAGTGGTCCTACCGAATCGCCCGCGTATCGGGCATTGATGTCAAAATCCATGCGACCTTCCTGCTCCTGCTGGCCTGGTTCGGATGGGATTACTACCAGGCCGGCGGCCTCGCCGGAGCGATTGATGGCATCGGGTTCACTCTCCTCCTCTTCCTCTGCGTCCTGCTCCACGAGTTCGGCCACGCCTTCGCGGCGCGCGCGTTCGGGATCCGGACCCCGGACATCACCCTGCTGCCGATCGGCGGCGTGGCACGGCTCGAGCGGATGCCGGATAAGCCGTGGCAGGAGCTCGTCGTCGCGGTGGCCGGACCGGCGGTAAACGTGCTCATCGGCGGTACGTTGTTCATCGTTTTGGCCGCAAAGGTCCGGCTGAGCGACTTCACGGAGATCGACCAGTTCGGGAGCAGCCTTGTCGTGAAGCTCATGGCCGTGAACATCATGCTCGTCGCCTTCAATGCGATCCCCGCATTCCCGATGGATGGCGGTCGCGTGCTGCGATCGCTCCTCGCCATGAAATTCGACTACGTCGTGGCAACGACTGTCGCCGCGCGCGTTGGCCAGGTTCTTGCCATGGGATTCGCCATCACGAGCTTCTTTGGCGGGAACCCGATGCTCCTCTTCATTGCCATATTTGTCTTCATGGGTGCTCAGCAGGAACTCGCCTACGCGAAATTCCGCTCGGAAATCCCCCACCACTGCGTTTCCGACCTCATGCGGTCGGATTTCGCAGCGTTCCCGGCCGAGATGCCGGCCGCACAGGCGCTAGCGCTCGCCCGCACGACCAACCAGGAGGTCTTCCCCGTCATAGACCATGCCATGCATGCGATTGGCCTTGTCACGCGGGCGGACCTTGAAGCGGCTTCCGGAACACCCCAAACCCCTCTCGGCTCTCTGGCCGGCCAGGTTCCGCGTGTCCGGTCCTCCACCCCACTCGACCGCTTCCTGCACGATTTTCCCGCCGGCACCCTCGTCGTCGTCGAAAACCCCGCCGGCCAAATCGTCGGACTCGTCCAAAACCCGGGCGTCCTCTGAGCCCCCGTCCCCACATCTCAACCTCAACATTAAATGTCACAGCTGTGACATTTAATGTTTGCACCTTTCGTGTGGCTGACACCGAATCTTTTGAATGAGGGATTGAGGAATCACGGGCGGGCGGACAGAATCCGCCGATATGATTTCATTGCGGGAGGACTGTGCGGGTGCCGGGGAGTCTGCGTTTGAGCGGGAAATCCACGGGATGTTTTCCGAGGACGGGAAACTTTCGCTCGCGGCGAACTTTGAATACCGTCCGGAACAGCAGCAGATGGCCTGTGCAGTCGCACGGTCGATCGAGCAGGGCGGGCATCTGGTGGTGGAGGCGGGCACGGGTGTCGGAAAATCGCTGGCCTATCTGGTGCCGGCGGTCCTGCACGCTATCCGGACGAAGCGCAAGGCGGTGCTGTCCACGCATACGATCGCGCTCCAGGAACAGCTGATGTATAAGGACATCCCGCTCGTCCAGAAGCTGCTTCCCGACGAGTTTGAGGCGGTGCTTTTAAAGGGCCGCCAGAACTACCTCTGCACGACCCGGCTCGCCCGTGCGCTCGGGCAGTCGGGCGGCGACCTCTTCACCACAGAGCAGCGCGCGGAGCTCGAGCGGATCCGGGAATGGGGATTGACCACGAAAGACGGATCGCTGAGCGATTTCCTCGAGCAGCCGGATCCCGCCGTGTGGGAGGAGGTCCGCAGCGAGCAGCACCTGTGCACACCCAAGACGTGCGGACCGCAGTCGGGGTGCTTCTATCAGGCCCTTCGCCGCCGCATCGCCGGCGCGCAGGTCGTCGTGCTCAACCACGCCCTCTTCTTCACGCTGCTCGGCGCGGCGGAGGATGCGGAGAACCGCACGGCTGGACTTCTCTTCGCAAACGATTTTGTGGTTTTTGACGAGGCCCACACGATCGAGGAGGTCGCCTCCCGCCACATCGGAATGGAGGTTTCGCAGATCGGCCTCAGGCGGGTGGTGCAGCGGCTCTATAACCCACGGACCAAGAAAGGTCTCTTCCAGGCGATGAAAAACGGTGTCGCCTGCCGGGCGGTGGCGGATTTTCTCCCGGAGGTGGATGGATTTTTTAACCAGGTGGCGGCCAACTGTGCGTTCAAACGGGGCCGCGAGTTCCGCGTCCGGGAGTCCGGACTGGCGGACGCGGGATCGCTGTGCACGACGCTGGCCAAGCTCGGGGAGATGATTGGCACCGAGGCCTTAAAATGCCAGGACGAGACCGGCGCAGCCGAGCTCCAGGATGCCGCGCGAAAGCTGCGAAGCGCGCGCGCTTCGATCACAGACTTTCTTGCGGTCGAGCAGCCCGACCACGTTTACTGGGTCGAGCAGCTCGGGCGTCGCGAGCCGTTCTGCACGCTGCGCGCGGCGCCGGTCGATCTGGCCGACGCGCTCCGGCGGCTCCTCTTCCGGGAAGGGGCCTGCACAGTGCTCACAAGTGCCACGCTTTCCACCGGAACGCCAGACCTCTCCTACTTCCGCCGGCGCGTCGGCGCCGACGATGTCCCGCCGCTGCAGATCGGGAGCCCGTTCGACTACGAGCGCCAGATGGTACTCCACCTGGTGCGGCAGATGCCCGACCCCAAGGATCCGGGATACGAGAAGGCACTCGAAAAGTGGATTGCCCATTTCACCGACCGGAGCAACGCGCGGGCGTTTGTGCTGTTCACAAGCTACCAGACGATGCGCGCGGTCGCCGAGGCGATGGAATCCCACTTTGCAAAGAAGGGCTGGCCGCTCCTCGTCCAGGGATCCGGGATGCCAGCGCAGCGGATGGTGAAGGAATTTTGCGCAAGCCCGCACAGCGTGCTTTTCGGCGTGTCGAGCTTCTGGACCGGCGTGGACGTCCCGGGCGAGGCCCTCTCGAACGTGATCATCACACGGCTGCCATTCGCCACGCCCGATCACCCGCTCACCGAGGCCCGGCTTGAGGCGATCGAGGCCGAGGGCGGGCGGGCGTTCGAAAGCTACTCGCTGCCGGAGGCGATCCTTAAGCTCCGCCAGGGAGTCGGCCGCCTGATCCGGAGCAAAGCCGACACCGGCACGATCGTCGTGCTCGACAGCCGGATCGTCAACAAGCCCTACGGGCGCTCATTCCTGCGCGCGATCCCCAAGTGTCCTGTGGAAATCCACTGAGCGGATACCCGCTCAGAGGCTCTCAAGAACCACGCGGATCTTGTCGAAGTCCGGCAGGTCTTTCGGGGTCGGGGTCTGCTCGCTGTAGACGATCTGACCGGCGGGATCGACCACGAAGGCCGCACGGGCCGAAGTGTCACCAATCCCGGCAAGTCCTGGAAAGAGGACGTCGTAAGCGTGCGTGACCGACTTGTTCAGATCGCTGAGGAGCTTGATCGTGATCCCCTCCTTCTTCGCCCAGGCGCTCTGTGCGAACGGGCTGTCCACGCTGATGCCGATCACGTCGGCCTTGAGGTCGGCGTAGGCCTGCAGACCTGCTGTCACATCGCAGAGCTCCTGCGTGCAAACACCGGTAAATGCCAGCGGAAAGAACAGAATGACCGTCGCCTTCGTGCCGGCGTTGTCCGAAAGGGAGACATCGACCAGCCCATCGGGGCCCATCGATTTGAGTGTGAAGTCAGGTGCTTTGGTGCCGATTGGGAGTGCCATAGAATATTGGTTGGTTGAGCAGGAAATCTGGCGGCAGATCCCGGCGATGTCAACTTCTGCGGAGCTTATTCCAGATCGGCAGCAGTCACGCTCTGCTGCGGCCTTGATGCCAGATGGCGGGCGTGTTCCACCACGCGCTCGGGAGATTCGTCAAACCGGTAGCCGTGGCAGTTGGGGCATCCGACGACCCTGGCCGCAACGATCGAATCGCAGCCCTCGCAGACCTTGAAGTGCTCCGGCGCGCTGATGATTTTTTCTGCGCGCGCAGCGCGATCGGCAAGCGGATCCTCGGACATCGTGCTAGTTCCGTGCCCCGTAGGCATTATTGCGGTCGGCCACGAAAAGGTCGGCGCCACGCGATTTGAGAACAAACGTGTTATTGTCCCCGAATTTCGTCCATGGCCCGGGCGGCACGTCCTTGGCCTCGACAAACTTCCAGTCGCAAACATCCTTGCTGCCCATGCCGAGGTAGTCGCGCACGGCGGGCGACACATCGAGCCCAGCACCCTGGTTCAAATTCGGCCGCGGCCGCTCGTCGCCGAAAACATACTGCCAGTGGTCGGTCCGGAAGGGCCCGCAATCCTCCCACTGGGCGTAAGCAATCCTGTTACCGAGGCGGATGGCGAGCCACCGGCCTTTGCAGACCGTTTTGCCCGGGCGCTCGAACGCCTGCTTGAACCAGGGGATAACCTTGCGCGACTCGGGTTTGGTCGTACCTCGCGTCACATCGTTGTAGGGCAGCGCCACGTAAAACGGATTCTGTCGCGGGGTGAATCCCTTGGGAATCCAGTTCCGCCGGCTGGCGGGATCCGGGTTGTCAAAACCGCCATAGTTATGCGCCCACCGGCTGTCCCACGAACTCTTGTAGTTGGGAACCGGATTGTTCGCGGTCGGGTGCTCGCCGACCCAGAAAACGGTTGTCACGATGTTGCGCTTCCACGGGAACCGGCTGAACCCCGTGCGGAAGTTCGAAGAGACCACCACCTCCGGTTCGACCTTGAGGATGGCGGACTGCCTGAGAGACATCGCGAGCTTTTCAAATTCCGCCGCCGAAGGCATCTCCGCTCGGGCGGAAAACAGTCCGATTCCGGAAAACAAAATGAAAGTGAGTCGTTTAATCATGCGCGGGGACAGTCTGGAACTATCGTCCGATCCGTGGACGCCCGCAACCGAAAAAGCCGATTGCGGAATGATCGAGCACGGAGTTGCGCATTGCAGGAGGACATGCCATTCTCAGCAGTTCAGTATGCCGACCTACGAATACGAGTGCCAAAAATGCCGGAAAACATTTGAAACGTTCCAGTCCATGAAGGACGAGGCGTTGACGACCTGCCCGGAAAATGCATGCCGGATGAAAAAATGGGGGAAGGGCAAGGTCAAACGCCTCCTGGGAACAGGAGCCGGCCTGATCTTCAAGGGAAGCGGGTTTTACATCACCGACTACCGCAGCGAAGGATACAAGCAGGCGGCCAAGAAGGATTCGGGAGCGGCGACGCCGAAAGCCGAATCCAAGCCGGCCGCCGATAAGCCGAAAGCCCCGGCCAAGCCTGCAAAGAAAGCCGAATGAGCGCACGAATCTGCGGGGAGTGCGGCACAACGAACAACGACTCGCGCGTTTATTGTATGGATTGCGGGGCGCGCCTGCAGGATACGGAGGAAGGGGTCTCCGCCCCTGCGCCCGAGTTCAACTCGGCGGGCGTGACCGCCCCCCCGCTGCCCACCACAAACTACCGCACGCCCGTCCGCAAGGGCCACCTCAAACAGGTCAAACCCCGGCGCCTGTCACTCCCTGCCGAGCTTCTTTTTCTCGCAATCCTCGGCTTCATCCTCGCCTGCCTGATCCAGGCGCTGAGGGTGCCCGACGCTGTCTCCGCGCCGGCCGCCCGGGACGACCAGGCCGCGGAAAAGACGTTTGCGAATCTGGAAAAATGCGCCAACTCCCCCACTCTGGCCACATGGACGCTCAACGTCTCCGCGATCAACCAGTTCCTTGCGTCTGATGTCCCGCCCCCTGCCGGTGTCGCGGATTCGCGCCGGTCATTCCAACGCGCATTTGCGGTTCTCGACTTCGGCAGTCTGGATTTTTTTGTGGAGCGGACGTTCCTGGGACGCAGCGTCTATTTTTCGCTGGAAGCCAAGCCATTCACATCAGGAGGAAAGCTTCGGGCGCAGGTGAACAGCGGAGCCGTCGGCAGGCTGCCGGTTCCTTCATTTCTGATGCAGTTCATCCTGCCCCAATTTGATCCCGCCCTCAAGCGACTGGCTCCGGCCATTGATCTCGCCGGGACCGCCCAGTCCATCGCGATCAACCCCACGGACCTCACCCTGCAATGGCCGGGAGCCGGCACAAACAGCCCCTGACCCGAACGGCCCTGCTCTGCTTGGCCTGCCTCGCCGGCACCGCCCAGCTTCCTGCAAGGGAACCCGCCCGACCGGCCCGGACCGAGAGCGCCTCCGGGCAATTTGTGGTCTACTCGGGCGACGTGTCGCGCAGAATGTCGCTCGCTCGCCGCGCGGAGGAGGCGGGAGAGGAATGGAGCCGGAGGCTTCCGAGGGAAAGCGATCCCTTCCCCCCCGTGATCATTCAGGACCTGACCGGCAGCGCCCGTCCGAAAGGCAGCCCGGCCGCCGTCTCAAGAATCTTTGAGGGCGATGGCGGAACGCAAAAGGTCCAGCTCGACATTTACGAAGCATCGGTCGTCGCCTCGCTCGCCTTCGAGACGGAAGTCTTCCGCGCGCTCGCGCTGCAGGAGATTTACCGCAAACAGAACGTCCGGGCCGGAAAGGCTTTCCGCCTTCCCCCGGCCTGGCTTCCGGAGGGCCTCGCCGAGGAAATGCGCGTCAAGACAAACGGCGCTCCTGACGGCGTTTATGCGGCGATCCTGCGAAGCGAGCGCCCGCCGCGGATCGAGGAGTTTTTCAAGGCCAAGCCGGAACTGATGGAGGCGACATCGCTGTCGATTTACCGGACCCAGTCCCAAGCCATGATGATGGCTCTGGAACAGCTGCCGGAGGGACCGCGCGGCCTGTCCACCTTCCTGGAATCGCTGGCCGGCGGGGAACCAGGAATGAAGACGCTGCTCGCCGCCTACCCGTCGCTCCGCAATGATCCCGCGCAGTTGAGCAAGCTGTGGACGCTCTCGCTGGCGCGGGGTTCCACGGCAAAGCGTGCGCAGCTCCTGAGCCTGGCCGAAACGAACCGGACGCTGTCGGCCATTCTGAACCTCTCGGCGCCGTCCGATCCCAAGAAGCCCGACTCAGAGATCATCAAGGGGGGCGCCGCCCTGCCGCTCATCGCCCGCAAGGAGGGCGGACCGTTTCTAATGCGCCAAAAGGCGGGCGAACTCCTTAGCCTCGAAATCCGGAGCCATCCCCTGCTCAAACCGATTGTCGAGGAATACCGCAACATCACCACGCTCCTCGCCGCGAAACCGAAAAAAGACGTCTCCAAGCGCCTGGAAGAGGCAGGCAAAATTCGTGAACTCCTCGCCCAGCGCAGCGGCCGGGTGAGCGACTACCTCAACTGGTTCGAGGCAACCAAGCTGGACATGCCGAGCGGGGACTTTCTCAACGTCACGGCCCCGCCCCAGGCTCCTCCGCGGAACGACCCGGTCACGAACTACCTCGACGCCATCGAACAGCGCGGCTGGTAGGATCAGATCTTGTTGACGACCTTGCGGAGCGTGGAGGCGCTTTCCTCAATGAGGCTTTCCAGCGACGACTTGGCTTTGCCGATGAGGACGTGGGCCTTCTTCTTGGCTTCGAGCCGCGCCTTTTCGCTGGTGTCAGCGCCGGTCGAAATCCCCTTGCGAAGAAGGGTAGCCGCTTCATCGACGAGCTTCAGAGCGTTGGTTGCAATCTTGTGCTCCGGGCTAGCCGGCTTGCGTTTTGCCGGAGCTTTTTTGACAGTTTTTTTCTTGGTAGAGGCCATCTCTGAGTAATACTCCTCCTCCTTGCGCTTGCCAAGCGGCGAGTGGGTTTCCATGATGTCCGCCTCATGGATGCAATTATTGATCTCCTGCAGCAAAATGCCCTGATGCCGCGCGCCGATATGGCGCGCCTCCTCGGCCGGACCCCGGAAGACCTTGACGCGGCGATCGCAAAGCTGGAGGCGGACGGCGTCATCCTCGGGTACCAGGCGATCGTTAACCGCGAAAAATGGGATACCGACAAAGTTTACGCGGTCATCGAAGTGAAAATCACGCCGGAACGGGACGGCGGGTTTGACCGGATCGCCTCACGCATCGCGAAGTTCGAGGAGGTGCAGAGCTGCTACCTCGTCAGCGGAGGCTACGACCTGCTCATCATCGTCGAAGCCGCCAGCCTCCGCGCTGCGGCCGGGTTCATTGCGGAGAAGCTGAGCACGATCGATGCCGTCCAGGCCACCGCCACGCACTTCCGCCTCAAGACCTACAAGGAGAACGGCGCCTTCCATACCTTTGAGTCGGCTCCGGAACGGCTCTCCGTCTCGCCATGAGCATCGCAATTGCCGACCATGTTCGCGATATTCCGAGGTCGGGAATCCGCGATTTCTTCGAGGTCGTCCAGTCGATGGGAGATGTCATCTCGCTGGGCATCGGAGAGCCGGACTTCGCCACGCCGTGGCACATCCGCGAGGCCGCGATCTACGCGCTCGAGCGCGGTCGCACCGGCTATACGTCGAACCTGGGACTCCCCCGTCTCCGCCGCTCGGTTTCCGACTACATCAGCAAGCACTTCGGACTGCACTACGAGCCACTGTCCGAAATTCTGGTCTCTGTCGGCGTCTCGGAATCGATCGATCTTGCCCTGCGGGCAATCCTGAACCCCGGCGACGAGGTCCTCTACCATGAGCCGTGCTATGTCTCCTATGCCCCGAGCATCGTGCTCGCGCGCGGGACCCCGCGCGCGGTGCAGACGCATGCCGACGACGGCTTCGCGCTCCGGGCCGCCGATCTGGAGAAGGCGATCGGCCCGCGCACCCGCGTCCTCATGCTCAACTTCCCCACCAACCCCACCGGCGCCACGATGCAGCCGGAGGAACTCGGAAAGATTGCGGACCTCTGTGTCCGGCACAACATGGTCGTGATGACCGACGAGATCTACAGCGAACTCACCTATGAGGGGGCGAAGCACACAAGCATCGCAACCTTCCCCGGCATGAAGGAACGTACGGTCTTCCTCCACGGCGTCTCGAAGGCGTTCGCCATGACCGGGTGGCGGATCGGCTTCGCCTGCGCGCCCGCCCCGCTCATTGAGGCGATGATGAAAATCCACCAGTATGCGATCCTCTGCGCCCCGGTGATGGGCCAGGATGCTGCCATTGAGGCCCTCGAGCGCGGCGAGCAGAGCGTCGCCAAAATGCGCATGGAATACGAACGCCGGCGAAACTTCATCACGGCAGCCCTCAACGAAATGGGCCTCGAGTGCGCCAAGCCGCGGGGCGCCTTCTACGTCTTTCCCAAAATCTCCACAACCGGCCTGACCAGCAGGGACTTTTCGCTCCGGCTGCTCCGCGAAAAGAAAGTCGCGGTGGTCCCCGGCACGGCCTTCGGTCCGGGCGGCGAGGGTCATGTCCGCTGCAGTTTCGCCACCGCTCTGGACCAGATAAAAATCGCGATGAAGCAGATGGAGGAGTTCTGCAAGGAACTCCGCTAAGCGGCCGAATCGCAGGAATTTTTGCCGTCACAACGGTTTTTCATTCCATGGCCCGCCGGGCGGAGGCATAGTTCGTGCTCTCACAAACTACGACCATGGCAAAATCCGAAGAACCCGCAGACAAGGCGACAGCCGCACGATCGAAAAACCTCGAACTCGCCCTCCAGCAGATTGAGAAAGACTACGGAAGCGAGGCGATCCGCCGCCTCGGCGACGCCTCGGTGTCGCCCGTCGAAGTCATCCCCACCGGAAACATCCTCATCGACCGCGCGCTCGGGGTCGGCGGATTTCCCCGCGGCCGCATCATCGAGATCTACGGTCCGGAATCCTCCGGTAAGACAACGCTCACGCTGACGGCGATCGCGCAGGCCCAGAAGCGCGGCGGCCTTGCAGCCTTCATCGACGTCGAGCACGCGCTCGACCCCCAATACGCCCGCAAGCTGGGCGTGAACCTCGACGAACTGCTCGTGTCCCAGCCGAGTTCCGGCGAGGAGGCTCTCCGGATCTGCGAGACCCTCGTCCGCTCGAATGCCCTCGACATCATCGTGCTCGACTCGGTGGCCGCCCTCGTCACGAAGTCGGAACTGGAAGGCGAGATCGGCGACGCGGTCGTAGGCGCCCAAGCCCGCCTGATGAGCAACGCGCTCCGCAAGCTCACCGCCTTCATTTCGAAAGCCCGCACGGTCTGCATCTTCACCAACCAGATCCGCGAGAAAATCGGCGTCATGTTCGGCAATCCCGAAACGACTCCGGGCGGCAAGGCGCTCAAATTTTATTCCAGCGTCCGCGTGGACATCCGCCGGATCGGCAACATCAAGATCGGGGACGGGACGGTCACCGGCAACCGTACGCGCGTGAAGATGGTCAAGAACAAGGTCGCACCCCCCTTCACCGAAGCCGAATTCGACATCATGTATAACGAAGGCATCTCCAACACAGGATCGCTGCTCGATCTGGCCCTGGAGAAAGGCGTGGTCGAAAAGCGCGGCTCATGGCTGAGCTACAAGGGAAACCAGCTCGCCCAAGGGCGTGACGCGGCAAAGGAGATTCTCAAATCCGACTCTGCGCTCTACGGCGAAATCGAGTCTGAGACTCTTGCCGCCCTCAACAAGGATGTGAAGTAATCCTCCAACAAAAAGCCCTTCGACCACTATGACCGAAATCGATCCCGCCGCACTCACGATCCGCTCGCTCGGGGAACGCAAGATCGCCTCCCCGCTCGAGAAGCTCATGGCGGAGTCCACGCCCGGCCACACGTTCTACAGCGACGACCACCGGGTGCTGGTCAAGCACGACCTCCCCGACGTCGCCCGCCGGATTGCGGAGGGGAAGGAATTTCCCTGCTTCGAGGTCGCCGGTCCGCGGAGAAAAATTTTCTTCGACCCGGCCTCAACAAATTGCGCGATCGTGACCTGCGGCGGGCTCTGCCCCGGCCTCAACGACGTGATCCGCTCGATCGTCATGCAGGCTTACTACCGCTACGGGGTGCGCCGGATCTACGGAATCCCCTACGGGTTTGAGGGCCTGATCTCCGAATACGGGCACGCCGTCATGAACCTGACCCCCGACATGGTCAGCAGCATCAACGAGTTTGGCGGCACCTGGCTCGGAACATCGCGCGGACCGCAGGACGTCCTCCGCATGGTCGACCGGATCCAGGAGTTGAACGTCAACATCCTCTTCGTGATCGGCGGCGACGGCAGCCAGCGCGGGGCGATGGATATCGATCAGGAGGCCCGCCGGCGGGGTGTGAAGCTCGCTGTCGTCGGTGTGCCCAAGACGATCGACAACGACATGATCTACATGGACAAGAGCTTCGGCTACGAGACGGCAGCGGCGGCCGCCCTCGGGGCAGTCGACGCCGCGCATACCGAGGCGCGCAGCGCCCGGGGCGGCATCGGCCTCGTCAAGCTGATGGGCCGCCACTCGGGCTTCATCGCCTGCGCGGCCGCGATCGCTAGCGGCGACGTGAATTGCGTCCTAATCCCAGAGGTCCCGTTCCGCCTGGATGGCGACAACGGCTTCCTCGAGGTGATGCGACGCCGGGTTGTCTCACGCGGCCATGCGGTCATCATCGTCGCCGAAGGCGCCGGACAGGAACACCTGGGCAGCACCGGCCAGACCGATGCCTCGGGCAATGTCCGCCTCGGAGACATCGGCCACTTTCTCAAGGATAAGCTCACCGAGCATTTCGAAAAATCCGATACGGCCCTCACCCTCAAATACATCGACCCCAGCTACATGATCCGGAGCGTGCCTGCCTCTCCACAGGACCGGATCTACTGCATGCGGCTCGGCCAGGCGGCCGTGCATGCCGGCATGGCGGGAAAGTCCGGCCTGATCGTGGCGAGGTGGCATGGCACCTACGTCCATGTCCCGATCTCGGTCGCCACCTCCGCCCGCAGGACTGTCGATCCCGGCAAGGACATCTGGCTTTCGGTCCTCGAATCCACCGGACAGCCCGCCCGGTTTTTTTAAAAAGCCGACCGCAAAAGGCGGGTCAGCTGAACCGAGAAGTCCGCGGCGTTCCGGAGGAGGTCGACCGCAAACCCCCGTATGCTCACACCCGGCGACGCGATGATCAGCAGAACAGCAAGCAGGCTCAGGTTCAGAAGATAGATCAGGACCAGAGAAAAAAATGTTCCCCCATACGTGAGATCCGGCTGACCCTTCGGGATCATCCAGCAGGTAAATGAAAGGTGGAACGCCCACGTCGCGCCCACAACCGCGTAGAGCACCTGCCGGTAGGGAGCCACATCAACAAAAATCGCGGCGACCCCGTAGAGCACGATGGCAATCAGGCTGTAGATCGGGAAAAAATAAGGGGCAAGCGCGATCCAGGTATTCGTCTTGTCGGTGACGATGTGTCCGCCGGTTTTGGAAACATGGAACCGGTGAACCCTCCCGCCAAGCATCCACACCCACAGCGCATGCGTCAACTCGTGGCCGAAGACATAGATCCAGAGCGGCCGCGGCAGTCCAAAAAACGCGACGAGCCAGAGGATCGTGCCGAGCGAAAAAAACCAGAACTCCTCGGTCGCCCAGAACGCGTCGCGCAGGGTCGTGCGGGCAAACGCCGTGAAGAACGTCTGCGTCAAAACCCAAGCCGGCGGCAGTAAAAAAATCCCGACAACAAACTTCACCCATCGGGTGGGAACGTGGTCGGGAACAGCCCCGGCCATTGCGGCGTCGAACCGGGCTCGCGTCTTTTTGCGGCGTCGGTTTCCGGCCATGAAAATCGGGATCGCTTTCTACGCCCGGCCCATGTAGGTGCCGTCGACCGTGCTCACCTTAATCAGTTCGCCCTCTTTGATGAAGAGCGGGACATTGATGACCTTGCCGGTCTCCAGCGTGGCCGGCTTCTGCACGTTGTTCGCGGAGTCCCCGCGCACCCCGTCGGCCGACTCTGTGACCTTCAGCGTCACCGAGGACGGAAGCTCGATCTGGGCCGGCCGCCCCTCGATGCTGAGCACTTCAACCTTGAGGTTTTCGACAAGATACTGCTTCGACTCGCCGATCAGTTCCTCGTGCAACGTGATCGTCTCGTAGGTCTCCGGATCCATGAAATGGTAACCTTGGTGGTCGTTGTAGCTGAACTCCAACTGCTGACGGTTCACATCCACCAGATCCACCTTTTCCGTGGAGGAAAACCGGATGTCGGCGGACTTGCCCGTTCCGATGTACCGGATGATGCACTGGACAAAAGCCCGGAGGTTGCCGGGCGTGCGGTGTTGGATGTCGAGGACGATGGCCGGATTTCCGTTGTAGCGGATCGCCATGCCTTTGCGGAGGTCGTTTGCTGCTGCCATGATGAAACTGCATGGTAACCGCCAGTTCATCGAATGACAAGCTACGAATCGCGCAAGCGAGCCTTCGGGCAGTAACCGTTACTGCAAAAAACCAGCTCTACGGAAGCCGGGCCATGGATAACTGAGTGGTCACACTGGGGGCGCCGATTTTCGCGGTTCCCGAGCCGTCGTCCAAGATTACCTAGCTGCTTACAGGCTGTGCGCTGCTTGTGGCGTTTTCCCGCCGCAAGGCGTAAGCACTACGGCGCGGCCGCTCCCCTAAGATAGGCTGCGCATTCGGCAGCGGTATCCTCACCCGCCTCCTCAAGAAGGATGCTCACGGAGGGCTTGTTGGCTTCGAGCCAGGCGATGACCGGACGGTAGTTGCAGGCTCCCTTCCCGGCGCGAACCGTGCGAAGAGCATTCCTCTCAGCGATAAAGTCCTTCGCATGAACGATCGCGATCCGGTCGCCGAATTGCTCAAACGATTCCCGCACCACTCGCTCCTGCTCCCGATGGTTCTCAATTGAGAAAAAATTCACAGGATCGAAGACGACCTGAAGGTTGTTCGAGGGAATCGCATCCAGAAGGCGTCGCATGCGGGCGGGAGTCGAGACCGTATGGCTCGTTACCCCTTCGACTCCGACAACCACTCCGAATTTCTCCGCCTCGGCCACGAGTTCCTCAAACGTTCCAAGCATAACCTGGAAAGCCTCCTCGCTCTGGTTGTCGGGGTGCGGCGAGTAATCGGCATTCAGCGAGCCCGTCTCGAGCGCGACCAAGCTGTTGCCGAAATCGCGGGCATGGCGCAGATGTTCCTTGAAGAATCCGATCAGCGACCTGCGGACCACAGGATCCGGGTGGATCGGGTTGATGTAGCAGCCGAGGACGGCGATCTGCACGCCGTGACGGTGGAATGCCTGTCCGATCTCGTAGGCCAGCCCGGAGTTGAGCTGGCCGGGCCTGAGGTCAATGCCTTCGATCGCCTTGGTGAGGGCGAGCTGCACGCACGACATCCCGGTTGCGGCAATCCGGCGGGCGAGTTCGTCCGCCGGCAGCTTTCCGAAGTCGTGGGCGCGGGCACCGATTCGCATGTCCGGCCTCAGAGTTGCGCGGGATCTTCGAGGAGTTCGGCAACCCGCTTGAGCAGTCGGCCGGCGGCACCTCCGTCGAGCACGCGGTGGTCGAAACTCAGCGTGAACTGCGCCTCGATGACCGGAATGAATTCCTCGATCGCGGGATTCCAGAACGGCACGGTCTGCCCGACGCCCATGCCGATCAGCAGCGTCTGCTCGGGCAGAGGGATCGGCGTGGCAATTGTCAGCCCGAACGTGCCGTAATTTGTGACGGTCGCAATTGACCCGCCGGTGTCGCCCGGCGGCAGGCGCCGCTGGCGGGCCAGCTCAACCAGACGGTTGTAGCGGGGCACGAGGTCGTCGAGCGGAGATTGGTCGGCATTCCGGATCACGGGTACCATCACCCCGTCCTCGGCCTCCACCGCAAACCCGATATCCACCGAGGGCGGATGAACGATCCGCTCGCCGATCAGGCGCCCCGCGCAGGCCAGGTTTTCGCCAAGGGCGATCGCGAGCGCACGGAGCGCGTAGAGGGCAGGTCCCGGCTTCGCAGGGTGCGTCTTACGGTGAGCGAGCAAATTGTCGAGCTGGATCGGGCGGACAACAGTTGCCAGCGGACGCGACCAGCTGCGGATCATCGCATCGGCAACAGCCTTGCGCATCGGCGAAGCAGGGGTCGTCTTATTGCGTTCGATCCCGGCCATGAAACGCTCAAGGTCCTCGATCGTCACGCGCGCGCTGGCTCCGCTGCCGGCAATGCTGGCAAGATCGGCGGCCCTCAGGCCGAACTCGGCCATGCGGGCCTTCATTCGCGGAGAGAGGTAGCTGGCCCCACCGGCGTGCGCCGGAACCGGAAGCCCGCCCTTCACGGTCGGCTCGACGGGCTCGGGCGCGGCAGGCTTCTCGACGCGCTTCTTCTCCGGCTTTTTTGACTTCGCCTTCCCCGGCTCATCCTCCTCGAATCCGAGACGCTTGGCGTCCTCGGCGCTGACTTCGATGTAGCCGAGCACAGTGCCGACCGGATAGCTGGTCCCGGCCTCCGCCAAAACTTGACCAAGAATGCCCGTGCAGGGCGCGGTCACCCCCATCACGGCCTTGTTGGTCTCGACCTCGATGAGATCGGTATCGGCCAGCACCGGGTCGCCTTCGTTGAAAAGAACCCGGACGATGGTGGCCTCGGCGATCGATTCGCCGAGCTGGGGCATGTGAATTGGGACAAGGGCCATGGCAGTTTAGATGAGTAGGAGTCGGCGAGCCGCCTCGGCAACAGCCGACGCGGTAGGACGATGGACAGACCAGAGGTCGGGATGATAGGGAACGGGAGTATCTTTCGCGTTCAGCCGCTGAGGTGCGGCATCGAGTAGACCGAACCCCTCGGACGAGACGCGGGCGACCACCTCGGCTGCCACACCACCCCACGGCCATTCCTCGCTCACGCAGAGAAGGCGCCCGGTGCGCGCCACCGAGGCGAGGATCGTGTCGGTATCGAGCGGCTTCACCGTCCTGAGATCGACAACCTCAATCTCGTAGCCGTCCTCAGCCAGCTCGGCTGCGGCAGCAAGCGACTCATGAAGCATCGCCCCGTGCGTCACGATCGTTGCGTCGCGCCCGGCGCGGGCGAGTCGGGCCTTCCCGACCGGGAGCGCCTCCCCGGGAAGCGAATCCGCCTTCAGGTGGTAATAAAGAAACTTGTGTTCGCAGAAGATGACCGGGTCGTCGAGGGCAACCGCCTCAAGAAGCATACTGTAAGCATCTTCTACCGTCGCCGGCGTCATCACCACGAGGCCGGGATAGTGGGCATAGAGCGCCTCCATGCTCTGGCTGTGGAACGGTCCGCCACCCGAGGTTCCGCCGGACGGCAGACGCACAACGATCGGGCACGGCACTCCGGTGCGGTAATAAAGGGTCGCCGCATGGTTCACGATCTGGTTGAACCCGCAGGTCGAAAAATCCGCGAACTGCATCTCGACGATCGGCCGCATTCCCTCGATCGCAGCCCCAACGGCCATGCCGATGATGGCATCCTCACTCAGGGGGGCATCGAAAACGCGGCCCGGAAATTCCTTGGCAAGGTTCTTCGTCGCCTTAAACGCCCCGCCGAAATTCCCGACATCCTGTCCGTAGAGAAAGACCCGGGGATCGTCTGCAAGCGCTTTTTCCTGCGCGATGCGAATGGCTTCTAGGTAGGTAATGGCGCTCATGCTCCGGCGTATATTTCGGCAAAATCAGAATTGGAAAAGGCGGCCCAGTCGTCGTCCTCGGCGGTGGGAGATGGTTCCCGGCGGACCTTGTCGACAGTTGCATTGACCTCCTCCTCAGCCTCGCGGCGCCACTTGGCGCAATCGTCTTCGGTCGCCCATCCCTGTTTCACGATATGCTTCGCAGCAAGCAGGACGCAGTCGCCTCCGACATGCGCTTTCTTGAGTGCCGGGTCGACGTAGCTACCGTCGTCGTGCTCACCGTGCCCGACAAGGCGCAGGAGGTCGCCGACAACGAGTTGTGGTCCGCCTCCCCCGCGGGCGGCCTTCACCGCCTTGCGCAGCGTCTTAAGGCAGGCCGCCAGATCGGTGGCGTCCACCTTGTGTCCCGCCACCCCGTAGCCGATCGCCTTGTCCACCAGGTCGTCACAGGCAAACTGCCGCGCGTTCGGCGTCGAGTAGGCGTATTGGTTGTTCGCGACCACGAGGACCAGCGGAAGCTTTTCAACGGCCGCAGCGTTAAGCCCCTCGTGGAATGCCCCGGTCGATGTGCCCCCGTCGCCGATGCATGTCGCGCCGACGATACCCGTCTCGCCTTTCAGCCGCCGGGCCAAAAGCCCGCCCGCGACTGCAGGAATCATCGAGCCCAGATGGCTGATCATCGCGTAGTAGCCCTCGCGCGGCCGCCCGCGATGGATGTTGCCGTCGCGCCCGCGCATCGGCCCGAGCTGTGAGCCAAGATAAGTGCGCAGCGTGTCCAGCACCGTGTCGCCAAACGCCATGCGACCGGCCTGATCGCGGATCAGCGGGGCGTAGATATCGCCTTTGCGGAGCGGCATCGCCACCGAGACGCTCAGAGCCTCCTGTCCCCTCCCGAGAAACACCCCGCCCTTGATCATCCCCCCGCGGTAAAGACTCGCGAGCTTCTCCTCGAGCACACGGGCGAGCAACATCACGCGGTAGGCCTTGATGTAGTCGGATTTTGTGACGGATGCATCCTCCTTTTGTGTTGGCATTAGAAAAAATAATACAGAAAACCAAGGCCTCCCTGCAACTCCGGATCAAGGGAACCAGCGGTTTTTCAGCGGATTATCCGTGGAACATCAGCAAATGCAAGTCCGACCGCCAACGAACACGACGCGACGGAGGAGATCAATTGCCGGCACCTGCGGCTGACCGCCGGACCGTCCAGACGATGTCGCTCTGGCCATTTTCGCGCTTGGGATTTCCGGCATTGTTCACGCCATCCGAGCCGACGCTGTAGATCAGGATGTCGCCCCCGGACTCACGGTAAACGAAATCGCGGCCGGTAAAGGGATCAGGCGGCAACCTCCCGCCTCTCGCCAGTTCGAGGAGGTCCCGAGGGTAACGGCCGCTGGTGAGGCGGAACTTCTCGGCCCTCAGGCCGAGGATGGCGAGGTGGCAGGCGGCTTCGTCCACGTTAAACCGGTTCAGCACGCCATCGTATGCGGGCATTGCCAGGCGAGTAAGGAACGCCGTTCGCGGAATGTTTGCGAGGATCGTTTTCAGCCCAGGCCCGCCGGCCAGCGGATCGGCCACCAACCTGCGGACCTCCCGCATGCTGCGGAGGTAGGCAGAATAGTCGGCAAGCAGCAGCGGACGCAGCGGAACGCTGTAGAGCCAGAAACCGATCCGGGAAAACAGAGCGCTCTTCGATGAACCGCCGCCCATGAGGGCAGCCGCCGCAGCCGGATTGCTGGAGAGCAACTGCTCGAAAATCCAGGAGCCGAAAAAAATCCTCTCGCCGTCCAATGCGCGGAGAAGCGATGGGCGCATCAGCGCCAGGCGGCCTTTTACCGCGCCCTCGAGCGCTTTCGCCTCATCGGGCGTCAGCCCCCGGCCGGTCGCGGCGACAGCCGTGATCGCAGGGAAGCAGACGCCCGCATTCGCTTCACCGACCAGCCAAGAGATCAGCGCGGGATCTTCGCTGTAAAACCTGGCGATCCGCAGCACCGCCCGGATGTCCCGCGTCGCGCCGGCGGAGTCCCCGTCGGCGGCGAGGAGAAAGGCATGGTTCAAAAGCAGTTTCGACGCTTTGAGGACGTTGCCAAGATCGGGGAGAACCAGCCCGGGACCTTTGCTGTAATCCCGGTCGAACCAGCATTTCTCCTTGTTGGCGGCCTGACGCAGCAGGCTTATGGCCGCGCCGGCAGGAGGCTCAGCGAAAGCGGCCTTCATCCGGTCTCGTTCGGCCTGAGGGCAACGCGCGGTGTCCGACTTTTCGATGGCCGACCCCGGTCTGCGGTCCAGCAAGGGGGAGCCCTTGGGCAGCTTTTCGATCTCCACATAGGCCTCCCGCAGGAGCGGTGCGGCATTTTCCTCCGCCGCCGACACCGCCGGAAACAGGTCGGTCGCCGTCATTGGCAGCCCCTCCGCCCACATCTTCGCCTGGATCCGCGCAAGCCCGTTTTGTTCGGTGCCCAGCCAGAACAGCCAGGCCGCAAACGGAATCAGGAAAATGGCCAGCGCCGTCAGGACAATGGCGAGGGTTACTTTTTTCATTTGGGAGCAGGCTTGCCAAGGAGTTATTCCCTTCGGCGCCACCGCGCAAGAACTCCCGAACTGCCGCTGGAAATTCGCGAGGAGACTGCTTGTCGGCGGAGGGAATCTGAACTACATGGAGGCTATGCCTGAACAACAACCGCTTACCGGCCATGACCGCCCCGGCGACCCCTGCACGATTGTCATCTTCGGCGCCTCGGGCGACCTCACGAAACGGAAGCTGCTTCCAGCGCTCTACAACCTCAAGGTTCTCCGCCTCCTGCCGCAGGACTTCGCGGTCATCGGCGTCGCCGTCAGCGAGGGGAACGACCAGTCCTACCGGGAGAAGATCGCCGGCGACATTAAAGAATTCGCGACGCGTGAAGTCGATCCGGCCGAGTGGGACGACTTCAGCAAGAGGAGCTACTACCTCCAGGGGGATTTCAATGATCCCGCAACATTCCAGAAGCTTGACGCGAAGCTGAAAGAGGCGCAGGCCGCGTGGAAGCTCCCTGGCAACGTCCTCTTCTACCTCGCCGTGGCCCCGACGTTCTTTTCGAAAGTGATCGAGCAGTTGGGCACCGCCGGGCTCACCAACCAAGCACCCG
>Ga0209398_1000282_pt1 | contig 33868 bp, 25 predicted proteins | sample AshMeaBigSpring_FD_184125 | JGI IMG/M metagenome (GOLD analysis project Ga0209398, IMG submission 184125) | Groundwater microbial communities from Big Spring, Nevada to study Microbial Dark Matter (Phase II) - Ash Meadows Big Spring (SPAdes)... | ecosystem: Environmental > Aquatic > Deep...
AGTTAAAACCTGTAAGTTTTGCTTTAGGTTATAATTGGACATCAAGTTCGGGTGAAGTAGTACAAGCAACAAAATTTCCTTTTGTTCGTCCGCTTGTTAATACAACTTATTTCGTTCGAGCCAATTTAGGTAAATGTGAAGATAGAGATACTGTATCTGTAAAGGTTACACCTTATCCTGGCATTACTGTAAGCAATGATACAGCAGTTTGTTTTGGTAATAGAACAACCTTGCAGGCAAATATTGTAGGTTCATCATTTAGTTGGTCGCCAACATCTTCTTTAATCAATGCCAATACACTTTCACCAACTGCAGGTCCTGTTAATACAACATCTTATGTATTAACTGTTTTTGATACCATTGGATGTCCCAAACCGTCTAGAGATACAGTTTTGGTTCGAGTTATTCCGATAGTAAAGGTAAATGCAGGTAGAGATACTTTTGTTGTAATTAACCAGCCACTTCAGCTTGCAGCTACATCTACTGTAGATTTGCCAACAACATTGTATCGTTGGACTCCTTCAATTGGCTTAAATAATACCAACATTGCCGATCCTATTGCAACATTGAATTCTTCTGTAGACTCTGTTCGATATGTTGTAAGAACCACAACTAGAGAAGGATGTTTTGGAGAAGATAATATACTTGTTACTGTGTTTAAATCTGAACCAGATATTTTTGTTCCCACTGGTTTTACGCCAAATGCCGATGGTAAAAATGATATTGTAAAACCGATACCTGTTGGCATTGTTTCTTTTAATTATTTTAATATCTACAATCGTTGGGGGCAATTAATTTACACAACAAAAGAAGTTGGTAAAGGATGGGATGGCACATTTAATGGTATTGCTCAACCAAGTGGTGCATACATATTTACCACACAAGGCACTTCATTTCTGGGAAAACAAATCTTTAAAAAAGGAACGGTAGTCTTAATTAGATAATGCACTTTTGTAAACATCTTTTATACATTGATGTTATTACGATTCTATGCAAAAAATTATTTTAGTTACAGGTGCTACATCTGGTTTTGGAAAAGCAATTGCAGAAAAGTTTGCAAGCAACGGTTACCACTGCATTATTACTGGTAGACGTAGCGAAAAATTAATGGAAGTTGCTCATTATTTAGAAAATCAATATCAAATAAATGTATTGCCATTAACATTTGATGTGCAAGATAAAACTGCAGTTTTTGAAGCCATCAATTCTATTCCAAATGAATGGAGATCTATTGATATTTTGGTAAACAATGCAGGCTTAGCTTTAGGTAGAGACAGTTTTGAAGTAGCCAACTTAGAAGATTGGGATACCATGATTGATAGCAATATTAAAGGTTTACTATACGTTTCTAAAGCTATTATTCCATGGATGATTGCCCACAAAAAAGGACATATTTTTAATATGGGTTCTATTGCAGGAAAAGAGGTATACAAAGATGGTAATGTGTATTGTGCTACAAAAACTGCTGTAGATGCTATTAGCAAATCTATGCGTATCGATTTATTGTCTTATGGTATAAAAGTTACAGCTATTCATCCAGGAGCTGCTGATACTGAGTTTTCTTTAGTTCGGTTTAAAGGCGATGAAAGTAAAGCTAACAATGTGTACAAAGGCTACGAACCATTGGTAGCAAATGATATTGCAGATATTACATACTATTGTGCTAGCTTGCCCCAACATGTTTGTATCAACGATTTGGTTGTAACCTGCACAGCACAAGCCAATTCATTTACTTTATTTAAAAAAGATTAATCTATAAACACTAGGTGTATATGATTATTGTGCAATAAAACCTGAGTTTGTTCAATTGTTAACAAAGCGGTTTATTCTTGATATATATTTGCACCCTAAATTATTTTCATGACTATTCATAGAGAAGGTTATCAGTCCATAGGAATTACGGCTTTTGCTTTTGGTTTTATCAATGTACTTTCTTTCACTTTCCTAAGTGGAAGTATGCCCATTTTATCTATAGCAATTTTTGTTATAACACTTGCATTGCTATTGTTTATTATTTCTTTTTTTAGAATTCCCAATCGTACTTTAACCGTTCATCCCAATCAAATTATTTCTCCTGCCGATGGCAAAGTAGTGGTAATTGAAGAAATTATTGACGAAGAGTTTTTTAAAGATAAATGCATACAAGTAAGTGTATTTATGAGTCCGGCAAACGTACACGTAAATAGAAATCCAATTGATGGAGAAGTAATATACAATCAATATCATAAAGGAAAATATTTGGTTGCATGGCATCCTAAGAGTTCTACCGAAAACGAAAGGTGGAGTGTTGCTGTAAAAAATTCGAAAGGAACAATTTTATACAAACAAATTGCAGGTGCTTTGGCAAAACGCATTTGCAACTATACAAAAGTTGGTCAGCAAGTAAAGCAAACAGATGAATATGGCTTTATAAAATTTGGTAGTAGGGTAGATGTTTTGTTGCCAATTGGTACAAAAATAAATGTGCAATTAAATGAGGTAGTAAAAGGTGGTGTAACTGTTTTGGCAACTTGGTAAATTTTAACGTTCATAAACCTAAATAGTCAAAATCTCCACTTACTTTTGAATTATTAAAATAAAAAACTATGAAAAAGTTATTTGTATTAGCAGCAGCTTTAGTAATTGGTGCTGCTTCATTTGCCCATGAAGGCGAAAAAAAATGTGCTAAAGGAAAAGATTGCTGCAAGAAAAAAGAAGCTAAAGAATGTTGCACTAAAAAAGCAAAAGAAGATAAAAAAGCAGCAAAACCAGCATCTACAGTAAAAGTAGAAGAGAAAAAAGCTGCTTAGTTTTTTTAAATGATTTGTAAGGTCGCTTGATAATTTAAATTATCAAGCGACCTTTTTTTGTTTATTATACCACAATGTGTAAACCCAAAGCTTTTGCCATTTATCTTTGAAAGCAATGTTTATATTAAGCGTATTCAATTTTACCGATCAATTTATTGCAGGCATAAAAAATACAACTTGGCAAGAGTTTGTTGCAGTTGTATTTGGAATTGCCAGTGTTTTGTATTCTCGAAAAGAAAATATATTGGTGTTTCCTACAGGTATTGTTAGTACCGTTTTATACACTTGGTTTTGTTTTTTTTGGTGGAATTTATATGCTGAAGGAAGTTTAAATTTTTATTACACAGCCATGAGCATTTATGGTTGGTGGGTGTGGAGTAAACAAAAAAACGGTACATTGGAAGTGCCCATTTCTATCAATACCAAAAAGGATTGGCTATTTGCTGCTGCATTTTTTATCATTAGTTTTTTACTGTTGTATATCATTCTAAAAAATTATACTACTAGTGATGTGCCTTTAGCCGATTCTTTTGCATCTGCAACAGCTTATACAGGTATGTGGCAAATGGCTAGAAAAAAAGTAGAAAACTGGATTTGGTGGATCTTAACCAATATTGTTTCTATCCCACTTTACTTTTACAAAGGAGCAGTGTTTACAAGCTTTCAATATGTAGTATTATTAATATTGGCGATTTTAGGATTGATAGAATGGAATAAAAAGTTAAATCATGCATCAACAGGTTAAAAAAGTAGTCATTATTGGGCCAGAAAGTACTGGTAAAAGCACTTTGTGTTCTCAATTAGCAGCACATTATCAAACAGAATGGTGTCCTGAATTTGCTAGAAATTATTTATTAGAAAATGGTATAAATTACAGTTTTAGTAGCCTTTTAGAGATAGCAAAAGGGCAACTAGATTTAGAGGATCAGTACACCCAAAAAGTTAAAGAACAGCAATCACCAATGTTATTTGTTGATACTGATATGTATGTAATGAAGGTTTGGTGTGAATATGTGTTTAACCAATGCCACACTTTTATTTTAGATGCTATTACAAAACGATCTTACGATTTGTATTTGTTGTGCAATATAGATTTACCTTGGGTAAAAGACGAATTAAGAGAATATCCTAATGAGCAACCTAGAAGAGAGTTGTACAATATTTATAAAGATATTTTAATCAATCAATCTACACCTTGGGTTTCTATTAGTGGTAACTACGAACAAAGATTGCAAACTGCAATTCAGGCTATTGATGGTATAGTATAATTTATTTATTCAAAACAATAGCTTGTACATCTTCATCATCTGAAATATTGTTCATTTCTCTGATGATTTGTGGGCTACGCCAAGCTACTCTTCTGCTAATTGGTTTCACCGTAAAGCGTTTAGGATTGGGCAAACAAGCAATAATCATAGCAGATTCTTGTTTGGTAAGTTTACTTGCAGGTTTATTAAAATAAGCTTGTGCAGCAGCTTCAACACCAAAAATACCTGGCCCCATTTCTATTGTGTTTAAATACACTTCTAAAATTCTTTTTTTACCCCAAATTAATTCTATCAACAGTGTAAAATATACTTCAGGTAACTTTCTAATGTATTTTGTAATGCCACTGCCTTGCCATAAAAAAATGTTTTTAGCAGTTTGTTGTGTAATGGTGCTAGCACCGCCACCAAGTGGTATTTTTTTCTTTTTCCCTTTTTTAGGTTTCAAGCTTTTTTCAATTGCATCAAAATCGAAACCAGAATGGTCAGGAAAAGTTTGGTCTTCACTGGCAATTGCAGCCAGTTTAATGTTGCTAGAAATTTCATTCCACCCAACGTAATCTCTCTTTAAACCATAGCCAAAGCTGTTGCTAATTTGAGTAATGGTTATAGGTGGCATCATCCATTTACAAGCAATTACGTATACCAACGATGAAATAAACATGTATAACAATGTTTTTAATACAAAACGCCATGCTTTTTTAAAGAATGAGGTAGATGTTGTCTTTTTTTTGGTTTTGGGTTTATTGCCTGCTGTTGCCATACTGCAAATAAAAGTACTAATTCGTATGCATAGATGCCGTAGAGTAGATCTTATATTTTTTTCCGATAGTAATTACTTCAGGATGATTCCGTTGTAAAATTTTTCCAATCATAAATACAATGGCAGCAATACCTAATCTATTTGTATTTCTTTTTGAAAAAATATCATTATCATTTGTCGTTAAGCCATTAATAATATTTAAACCCACGTAAAGTGCAGAGCCTAATTGAAATATTTTTCCATTTTTAATAAAAGTAAAACCTTTGTTTTTCAGTGGTAAAGCATCAATTTCAGCAACTGTAATTTTTAATATGCCAAGTTTTAAAGTATCAATTGTTGGCAAACCCCAATAATTAGCTACTTGCCTTACAACCATTTGTTCAATATATAAAGAATCGTTTTTGATTTGTTTAATTCTTCCTTCAGTCCAATAATTTCCTCCCATTCTAAATTGAATAAAACTGCCTGTAAAGAAAGATTGAATGGTGTTGTTTCTTTTTCTTAAAACCAAAAAATCTGATTGTGCATCAGAAAAGTGAATACAGCATGTAAATAATAGAAAATAAATACATTTTATCATAAATGGAAAGATAGCATTACACACAACAGAATTGTATAGATAATTGTTAAAATAAAACGAAATGAAAAACAACAATAAGCCCATTTTTAGTACAAATTATTGATTGTTTGTGGTGTATTTCAGAGAAATATTTAACAACAATGCATGGGTTTTCAAATATTCATTTTGTAACTTCGCCATCCTTCAAAAAAAGGGTAGCGATATTCTTAATTCTAATTATTATAAAATAATTATCTCACGTTTCGGTATTAAGTAGTAACTTTTAACTTTCTATTGCAACTTATAATATTGTGAGAAACCAGATATGAACATGGCAACAACTACAAAAAAAACAACCACAGGCACTACTTCTAAAAAGGCTAGAACTACACCTAAGAAAATTGCAGATGAAGATATCGTAATTACTAGTTTAACCACAACAGATGGTAATAAGCCAGATATATATGAAGGGTTAAAAAAATATTTTGGGTTTAAAGAATTTAAAGGCACTCAAGAAAAAAGTATTAATAGCTTATTAGATGGCTACGATACTTTTGTAATTATGCCTACAGGTGGTGGAAAAAGTTTGTGTTATCAACTACCTGCTTTATTGCTTCCAGGCTGTAGTATTATTGTATCTCCACTAATTGCATTGATGAAAAATCAGGTAGATTTGGTGAGAGGATATAGTGAACAAGATAATATAGCCCATTTTTTAAATTCATCTCTCAATAAAGGTCAGATTAATGCAGTTAAAGAAGATTTATTGGCAGGGAAAACCAAACTCTTATACGTTGCACCAGAAACCTTAACCAAACAAGAAAATTTAGACTTTTTTAGCGATTTAAAAATTTCATTTTTTGCTGTTGATGAAGCCCATTGTATTAGTGAATGGGGGCATGATTTTAGACCAGAATACAGGCGTTTACGTGAAATGATGGATATTATTAATCCAAACATTCCTGTAATTGCTTTAACCGCTACAGCTACACCAAAAGTGCAAAGCGATATTGTAAAAAACTTAGGTTTACGCAATCCTAAAATATTTATTTCTTCGTTTAATAGAACCAATCTTTTTTATGAAATTCAACCTAAAATTAAGAAAGATCAAACCATTAAACACATTGTAAAATTTATTAGCCAGCACAAAGGAAAAAGCGGCATTATTTATACCCTCAATAGAAAAACAACAGAAGAACTTGCGGAAATTTTAAAAGCCAACAACATAAAAGCGGTAGCTTATCATGCTGGTTTAGATCAAAAATTACGAGCTGAAAGACAAGATCAATTTTTGAATGAAGATGTGCAGGTAATAGTGGCCACCATTGCTTTTGGAATGGGAATAGATAAGCCAGATATTCGATTTGTAATTCACTTTAATATTCCAAAATCTATTGAAAATTATTACCAAGAAACCGGACGTGCTGGTAGAGATGGTTTAGAAGGAATTTGTGTATTATATTATGCACATGCAGATGTATCTAAACTAGAACATTTAATGCGTGACAAACCCCTAAGTGAACGTGAAGTTGGTGCACAATTAATTGATGAAACCGTTGCTTACGCCGAAAGTAGTGTTTGTAGAAGAAAAGTATTGTTGCATTATTTTGGAGAAAATTGGAATACTGAAAACTGTGGCAACTGCGATAATTGTAAAAATCCGAAAGAAAAAATTGAAGCTAAAGAAGACGTAGTAAAAGTTATAAAAGCCGTAAAAGCTTTAGACGAAAGGTTTACTACAGATTACACTGTAAACGTACTTCTAGGTAAGCTTACGCCACAAATAACCATGTTTAGGCATGAAAAACTACCTGTTTTTGGTATTGGAAAAGATAAAGAAAGTCATTTATGGAATAGCCTAATCAGACAAATGTTGTTAGAAAACTTGATTAGAAAAGATATTGAAGAATATGGTTTGTTGAAACTAACAGAAAAAGGCGAACAATTTTTGAAAAAACCAACTTCATTTAAAATTGTGTTGAACAATGTATTTGAAGAAGGCGAAAGCGACGATGATGATGCAGAAACGGGTTCTCAAACAGGAGCAGCCGCTGACGATCGTTTATTTGAAATGCTGAAAGATTTACGACAAAAAGAAGCAAAGAAAAAATCGTTGCCACCATTTGTTATTTTCTTAGAAAACTCATTGCAAGATATGAGTACGCTTTATCCAACCACTTTAGATGAATTAGAAAAATGCCAAGGTGTTAGTAAGGGAAAGGCCTTAAAATATGGTAGACCATTTGTTGACTTGATTGCTCGTTATGTTGAAGAAAATGAAATAGAAAAGCCCGACGATTTTGTAATGAAAAGCGTTGCTAACAAAGCAAGCAACAAAATTTTTATTATTCAAAACGTTGATAAGAAAATTCCATTAGAAACCATCGCTAAAAACAAAGGCTTACAGTTGAATGAACTGTTGGAAGAAATGGAAACCATTGCAGCAAGTGGCACAAAACTTAATTTAGATTATGCAATAGACGATTGGTTAGATGAATACGATCAAGAGGATATTATTGAATATTTTAAGGGTTGTGAAACCTCTTCATTAGATGTTGCACAGAAAGAATTAAGCGATAACAATTATACTTGGGAGCAATTAAAGATTATGCGAATTAAATTTTTGAGTGTTTATGGAAACTAAAATAATTGGCAATAAATTATACTGAATAAAAAAGGCTGTCTACAAAATGGACAGCCTTTTTTCATAATAACTTAAAAATATTTATTGTTCAGCACTTGGTTTTACCAAACCTAATTTAGCTTCAAGGCTAAGTGTAGCATGAGGCACGGCTCTTAATCTTGCTTTATCAATTAATTTTCCTGTTACTCTACAAACACCATAAGTTTTATTTTCTATACGCATAATGGCTTTTTCTAAATGGTCAATATAAGTAATTTGTCTACTTGCCATTTGGCTCAGCTGCTCTCTTTCCATACTCATACTTCCATCTTCCATTGTCATATATCTAGCATCATCATTACTGCCACCCATTTCATCTTTTCTTGTAATTAAACCCTGTAAGTAGGCTAATTCTTTTTTAGCAGTATCTAATTTTTTATTAATTAAATCTCTAAATTCATTTAAATCAGCATCACTATATTTTACAAGTGGTGCTCCTGGCTTTTGTATGTCTGATCTTTTTTCCATTGGTGTATAAATAGGATTGTACGGAACACTCGTTTTAGTAGATATTTTTGGAACTTTTACCTCTTTTATTGGTTCTAATGCTTTTTTTGTTGGTTTTGTTGGCGTAGTTGCTACTGGTTTTGTTTTTACTGCTGGTTTTGCTTTTTCAACAATTATTGGCTTTTCAACTACAGGTGCTGCAACAACTTTTTTTGCACTTGGTTTAACAACAGTTTCTTTTTTAGGTGCTACAGTTTTCTTAGTAGGTTCACTTTTCGTAACTTTTGGCTTGGTTGCTACAACTTTTTTAGACTCAACTTTAGCAACTGGTTTTGTAACTGGTTTTTTAGGACTAGCTACAACAACTTTTTTTGCAGGAGCTACCGCTTTTTTTGGTGAGGCAGCTTTTGCTGGTACTACTTTTTTTGCTGGTGCAACTTTTGTTACCGTTTTTGCAGCAACTGGCTTCACTGGCTTTGCAGGTGCTTTAGAAGCAGCTTTTGCTGCTGGTTTAGTGGCTTTTTTTGGAGCAGTTTTTTTGGTAGCCATAGCGTTTATGCTTTTTTAGTTACGTTCAATTTCAACAAAGAATCATTTACTTCAACTTCGGTGCCCATTTCTAAAACTGACACCCATGAAATACTGTCTGCCAAAATTTCACGGCAAATATAATCGTTAAATTCATTAATGCTTGTCTTTAACGTTGCGTTGTTGTCAAGCAATGTTACGAATATACGGTCTGTAAGTTCAAATCCGCTCTCTTTTCTAATATTTTGTATTCTATTAATCAATTCTCTAGCATTTCCTTCATTTTGAAGCGACTCTGTAATCGTAATATCAAGGGCAACCGTTAAAGAACCTTTACTAGCTACACTCCATCCTGGAATATCTTCTGCTGTAATTTCTACATCGGCAGTAGTAATGGCAATTCTGTTGTTGGCTATTTCAATATCAATAGTACCCTTTTGTTCTAGTTCAGTAATTTGATGTTGTTTAAAAACTGCAATTTTAGAAGCGGCTTCTTTCATATTTGCTCCCAATTTTGCCCCCAAGGTTTTAAAATTGGCCTTTACTTTTTTCTTAATAATGCCTTCGGTTTCGGTTAAATATTCTAATTCTTTTACATTTACTTCTGCTTTTATTAAATCTTCTACCTTTTCTAATTGCAATTTCATTGCAGGATTTAATACAGGAATTAATACTTTTTGTAATGGCTGACGCACTTTGATATTCACTTTTTTACGAAGTGATAATACTAAACTACAAACGTCTTGTGCCAATTGCATTCTTTCTTCTAAAGCAGCATCAATGGCTGATTCATCTGAAAATGGAAATAAAACATGATGAACACTTTCTTCTTCAAAGCGTTTGCTAATAGCATTTAAATTACAGAAAACAGCATCACTAAAAAATGGAGAAATAGGGGCTATTAACCTTGTTAGGGTTTCTAAACATTCATACAAGGTTTGATATGCAGCTATTTTATCGCTTTCATATTCACCTTTCCAAAAGCGACGACGACAAAGACGAACATACCAATTGCTCAAATGTTCATCTACAAAAACCTCAATCAATCTCCCTGCTTGTGTAGGCTCGTAGTCGTTCATCGCATCTGTTACTTTTTTAATTAAAGTATTTAATGACGATAAAATCCAACGGTCAATTTCTGGTCTTTCAGCTAAAGGAATATATTTTTCCGTAAATGCAAATCCATCTACATTGGCGTACAATGCAAAAAATTGGTATGTATTATAAAGCGTACCAAAAAATTTACGTTGCACTTCTTGAATACCAGCAATATCAAATTTTAAGTTATCCCAAGGGCTAGCATTGGTTATTAAGTACCAACGAGTTGCATCTGCACCAAATTGGTCAATAGTTTCAAATGGATTTACAACGTTTCCTAAACGTTTACTCATTTTATTTCCATTTTTATCCAATACCAATCCGTTAGAAACTACTGTTTTATAAGCTCTTCCATCTACTTTTTCTGTAGATAAACCAGCTTTTTTCAATTCTTCCTCTACACTTTCTTTTATCAACGAACCAATAGCATGTAAAGTGTAAAACCAACCACGAGTTTGGTCTACGCCTTCGGCAATAAAATCGGCAGGATAATTTTGAGCAAATAATTCTTTGTTTTCAAATGGAAAATGTTGCTGTGCATAAGGCATTGCACCACTATCAAACCAAACATCTACTAAATCAGATACCCTTTTCATAGGTTTGCCTGAAGTAGATTTTAAAATTACTTCATCAACTTGTGGCTTATGTAAATCTGTAATTTCTTGAACAGGACTTTCTGGATGAATATTTGATTGTAACTGAGCAATTGAGCCAATACATATTTCTTCTGTTCCATCTTCTGTTCTCCAAATAGGTAGCGGCGTTCCCCAATATCTACTTCTACTCAAATTCCAATCTACCATATTTTCTAACCAATTACCAAATCGGCCTTCACCTGTAGATTTTGGTTTCCAGTTAATGGTTTTATTCATTTCTACCATTCTATCTTTTAATGCGGTAGTTTTTATAAACCAAGCATCTAATGGATAGTATAAAATGGGTTTATCGGTTCTCCAACAATGAGGGTAGCTATGTTCGTATTTTTCTACTTTAAAAGCCCTGTTTTCTTTTTTTAGCTTTACACATATATCTACATTCACATCTACATAATCTTTTTCGTCTTTGTAGTTTTTTACATATCTGTTACTAAATTCACCCAAGCCATCTACAAATTTTCCTTGCTTATCAACCATTGTTAAAATACCAATGTTGAATTTTTTACCCACTTTATAGTCATCGGCACCAAACGCAGGGGCTGTGTGCACAATACCTGTACCATCTTCTGTGGTTACAAAATCTCCAACAATAACTTTAAAAGGTTCAGCATCGGGAGTAATAGCCTTGATTGCTTCTATTGAATTGGCTTCATAAGGCATTAGTTGTTCGTAAGTAATGCCAGCAAGATTAGTTCCTTTGCACTCCGTAATTATTTTCCAAGGCAATAATTTTACACCTTCTGCATAGTTTTCAAAATCGCCATTTTCACCTTCTGGTTTAAAATATTTACCCAATAATGCTTTTGCAAGAATTACATAAACAGGCGTATGTAAATATGGATTGAAGGTTTTTACCAAAACATAATCAATGTTTGGTCCTACAGTTAAGCCTAGATTTGAAGGAAGTGTCCAAGGAGTGGTTGTCCAAGCCATTAAAAACACTTCTTCATTAGCAGCAGCCTCTAACAAAAATGCAGATTTTTCATTTGCAACTATTTTAAACATCGCTACAGCACTCGTATCTTTTACATCTTTATAAGTGCCAGGTTGATTTAATTCATGTGAAGATAAACCTGTACCAGCAGCAGGAGAATATGGCTGAATACTTACACTTTCGTAGAGCAATCCTTTTTTATGTAATTCACTCAAAATCCACCAAAGACTTTCGATATAATTGTTTTCAAAAGTGATATATGGATTGTTTAAATCTACCCAATAACCCATTTTTTGGGTAATTTCATCCCATTTGTCTTTATAGCGTAAAACTGCTTCTCTACATTTTTGATTGTATTCTGCAATAGATATTTTTTTACCAATATCTTCTTTGGTAATTCCTAATTCTTTTTCAACACCCAATTCAATGGGTAAGCCATGTGTATCCCATCCTCCTTTACGTTTCACTTGAAAACCTTGCATGGTTTTATAGCGACAAACCAAATCTTTTAACGTTCTTGAAATAACATGGTGAATACCCGGCATACCATTGGCACTTGGTGGTCCTTCATAAAACACAAAGGGAACTGAACCTTCTCTTAAGGTCACACTTTTCTCAAAAGCATTGGTTTCACTCCATTTTGCTAAAATTTCTTTCTCAATAGATGGAAGATTTAAACCGCCAAATTCTCTATATTTCACACTCATAAACCTAATATATTAAATGCCTCTATTGTTTTTTATGTAATGAGGTAATTTTTGGATGGCAGCGAAGGTAAGGAAAAGAAAAATGTATATGAATATCCATGCTTTTATACATTTTATTTCGTTTGAATGAATTTGATTAATGAAAAAATAAGGTATTTTAAAATGAAAAAAGCCCATTCGATGTGTTATCTGAATGGGCTTTTTGATGTAATTAAAATTAAAAATAATATTTAGTTTACGCCATTAACTACGGCTTCTTTATAAATTTTTTGAACCAATCCTTGTAAAACTTTACCAGGACCAACTTCTGTAAAAGAGGTAGCACCATCTTCAACCATTGCTTGTATAGTTTGTGTCCAACGTACAGCACCCGTTAATTGATCAATTAAATTTTGTTGAATTTGTTGTGGGTCAATAATTGCTTTTGCTACTACATTTTGGTACACAGGGCAAATAGGCGTATTGAAGTGAGTAGATTCAATTGCCGCAGCCAATTCTTCTTTTGCAGGTTGCATTAATGGGCTATGAAAAGCACCACCTACAGGCAAAACCAATGCTCTTTTTGCACCTGCAGCTTTCATTTTTTCACAGGCAATTTCTATTCCTTTTAAAGAACCACTAATTACCAATTGGCCAGGACAATTATAATTGGCGGCAACCACAACTTCACCGGTTTCTGCGGTAATAGCTGCACAAATTTCTTCTACACGTTCATCTGCCAAAGCCAACACTGCAGCCATTGTAGATGGATTTAATTCACAAGCTTTTTGCATAGCATTGGCACGAATGCTCACTAGCTTTAAAGCATCAGTAAAGTCAAGCGTATTATTAGCAACAAGTGCAGAAAATTCGCCCAAAGAATGTCCTGCAACCATATTAGGTGTTGGATTTTCTAAGGTTTTAAACGCAATAACAGAATGTAAAAAAACAGCTGGCTGTGTTACGTTTGTTTGTTTTAAGGCTTCATCTGTACCTGTAAACATGATGTCACTAATTCTAAACCCAAGTATATCGTTGGCTTGTTCAAACAATTCTTTAGCAATGCTATTGGTTTCGTATAAATGTGTTCCCATACCACTAAATTGAGAGCCTTGACCGGGAAAAACGTATGCATGTTTACTCATAAAAATAAATTTAAAGGCTGCAAAAATAGGTGTTGAAGCATTGTTATTGCACATCTATTTTCAACGGTTTTCCTGTAAAAACTAAAGGAAAAGAAATCTGATTATTGTTTTTTTTAAGTTTTATTTTTTGTTGAAGACCATTAATTACAATGGTTGAAATAGCGTCAGCATCGTTAATAACAATAGTATAAACCGTTTTCAATGGCTTTCCTGTGTAATTGCCTCCATTTGATTGTATGGTAAAATGATAACTATTGGTAGATGATGTATAAGCTGAACATGTAATTAACTCGAATTTCTTTTGTTGTAGAGCATTTTTGCTAACGCCATCGTCGAAATAAATATTGGTTTTACTTGCTTTATTCGAAGGGAAATATTCTAAGGTAATTTGGTTGTTTTTTAAATTGGATGTATTTGTAAATAAAGATTGACGATACGTTGGTAAAATAGTACCTTCTTTTACAAATAGGGGAATTTGTTCGAGAGAAGTGGCAACCTCAATAGTTTGATTGCCTATTATTTCGTTTTTAGAAAAATAATTGTACCATTTGCCCTTAGGCAAATAAACTTTTCTTGTAGTAGCATTTTTTTGTAAAATTGGAGCTACCAAAATATCATTTCCCCAAAAATATTCGTCCTCAATCGTATAAGCTACAGAATCTGATGGATGTTCAAAATACAAAGGACGCATTAATGGTTCTCCAAAAGCGGTTTGCTGGTAAGCCAAAGTATAATTATAGGGTAAAAAGGTATATCTTAAATCAACAGCTTTTTTGGCAATTTTCTTATACGTTTGATTGATTAATGCAGGCTCACTTGGAAAACTAAAAGCTGCTTTTTCAATTTCATATAAAGCGGTTCCATGTGGTCTGAAAATTGGGGTAAAAGCAGCCATTTGTAACCAACGAACATACAATTCTTCATCACCTTCTCCACCGGCAAATCCACCAGCATCACTATGTACATAAGGAATTCCACTCATACTCATACCTAGCAAAACAGGTAATTGAGCTTTAAAACCACTCCAGCTTCTACTTACATCACCTGTCCATGGAAAAATGCTGTATCGTTGAGTGCCAGCAAAGCCACTTCTGTTTAAGCTAAATAAACGTTTGTTGGGATAATTTTTCTCAAATTGTTGATACAACATTTTCGTCCAATAATGGCCATACATATTGTGTACTTCATTGGCAGAAAATCGTTTTGAAAAACCAATATCTTTTAGTTGATGATACATATTTGTTGGGTGTTTTTCTGGTTCACCCAAATCGCCCCACCAACCTTCAACACCTATTTGCATCTGTTGTTGATAATATTTCCAAAACCATTGTTGAGCATCTTTTCTAAAAATATCTATCAATCCTGCATTGCCGAAATAAAAATCTTCAATATGAAATGACTTTCCAAAACTATCGGTACTTAAATATGGTTTTGAAGAAGGATATGCCAATGTGTTTTTAATTACAAATGGCTCTGTAACTAAAATGGTATTTACTTTATTCTGTTTAAAGTAATCAATCATTCCTTTTGGATTAGGCCATTTTTGTTTATTTACCCAACTTAAATTTCCCATTCCATTTTTAATGCTATCACCAAACCAAAATAAATCAAAAATAACAGCATCTACAGGTATTTTTTCAGCCTTCATTTTTTCATAAATTTCTTTAACCTGTTGTTCGCTTGTATAACCAAAACGGCTCATAAAGTTGCCCAAAGCCCAACGTGGAGGCAATGGTTGTGTGCCTGTTAACTGATAAAAGTTTTTGAGAATCGATTTATAATTGCTGCCCATAATAATATATACAACTAAAGCACCGCTTTCAGTTCCATATTCAAATAAGTTACTGTTTTTTTTACCAATATCTACATATCCTTTGGCCACATTGTCAAAAAATAAAGCATAGCCTTTATTCGATGTAAAAAAAGGTACACTAAAGTTTAAATTATCTGCCCCTTCACTGTAGCCATACCATGGATTGTTGTACAATTGTAGTTGATAACCCCTTCTGTTGAGTGGCAATGCTCTTTCTCCACCACCAAAAATCTGTTCATTTTTTTCTAGTTCAAATACAAAGCCATGATGTGTATTGGATTGAAGCGTACTTGTAATAACTATTTTATTTGCAACAATAATTTTATCATCTACCCTTTGAATAGAAGGTAAAGTATGATTTGTTGTTTTTTTTAATATAACGGCATCACTAATGTATTCGTTTTTTGTATAATGATTGGGTAAAAAAGTAACCTTTACAATTTCAGGAGTAATAGCTGTAAAAACGAGTTCGCCATTTTTTACTTTTTCTGTTTTTGTATGTATAGTTGAAGACTGACCAAAAACCAAAGAGAGCGGTAATAGAATAACGATTTTAAAAACCATTAGCAATTTCATAGGGCAATTTTGTATTTTCATTTCAAAGTAACAGAACTTATTGAATTATAATAAAAAAATTATCAAATGAAATCCAATCAATCATTTTCAGTATCAGGTAATTATGTAGATATACTTCGTAAAGAAATTTTTTATGCAACAATAGATGTAGTGGATGGAAAAATTGCTGCCATACATAGACAAACCAACACCGAACAGGTAGGTTTTCCATACATTTTGCCCGGCTTTATTGATAGCCATGTACATGTTGAAAGTAGTATGCTTGTGCCAAGTGAGTTTGCAAAAATTGCAGTTACACATGGTACTGTAGCAACCATAAGTGATCCTCATGAAATAGCTAATGTGTGTGGTTTACAAGGAGTAGATTTTATGATTGAAAATGGAAAACAAGTAAACTTTAAATTTTATTTTGGAGCACCTAGTTGTGTGCCTGCAACCATTTTTGAAACAGCCGGTGCAAGCATTGATAGTACTGCTGTTGCTGCATTGTTACAAAAGCCAGAAATAAAATATTTGAGTGAAATGATGAATTTTCCAGGTGTTTTATTTCAAGATGAAGAAGTAATGAAAAAAATAGCAGCGGCAAAAGCTGTAAATAAACCAGTAGATGGTCATGCACCTGGCTTAATGGGTGAGCAAGCCAAACAATACATTGATGCAGGCATTTCTACCGATCATGAATGTTTTACCAAAGAAGAGGCATTAAGTAAATTGGGTTTTGGAATGAAGATTATTATTAGAGAAGGAAGTGCAGCTAAAAATTTTGAAGCATTAATTGATTTATTAAATGATTATCCAGATAAAATAATGTTTTGTAGCGATGATAAACATCCAGATAGTTTAGTATTAAACCATATTAATGCTTTGTGTGCAAGGGCTGTAGCAAAAGGAATTGATGTGTTTAAAGTGTTACAAGCAGCCTGTATAAATCCAGTATTGCACTATCAATTAAACGTTGGATTGTTGCATGTAAATGATGATGCTGATTTTATACTTGTAAACAATCTATCAGATTTTTCCGTTTTGCAAACCTACATCAACGGAATTTTAGTAGCAGAAAATCAGCAATCATTTATAAAAAGTGTGGTTACAGAGCCTATCAATTTTTTTAATAAAGAGGTCATTTCTGCAAATGAATTAATTGTTGATGCTTCTAATTTTCCAATCCAAAATGGTAATATTCCCGTAATTGAAGCCTTAGAAGGGCAGTTAATTACCAATAAATTGTGGATGCAGCCAACTATTGTAAACAATCAATTGGTAAGCAATACAAGCAATGATGTTTTAAAAATTGTAGTAGTAAATAGATATCAGCAAGCACCAATTGCTAAAGCATTTATCACCAATTTTAAACTTCAAAAAGGAGCAATTGCATCATCAGTTGCACATGATAGTCATAATATTGTAGCCATAGGTGTAGATGATGAAAGTTTAGCTACTGCTATTAATTTAGTGATTGAACAAAAAGGAGGTGTAAGTGCAGTTGACAGTGACACAAAAATGGTTCTTGGATTGCCTGTAGCAGGTTTAATGAGTGTAGAAGATGGCTATTTAGTAGCAGAAAAATATACTCGAATCGACACATTTGTGAAGCAACAATTGGGTAGCCAATTAGCAGCTCCTTTTATGACATTAAGTTTTATGGCATTGTTGGTAATTCCGCATTTAAAGCTAAGCGATAAGGGGTTGTTTGATGGAGATTCTTTTACATTCGTTACATCAAGTTAAATATTATGTAATAGAAGAAGTTCGAAAAAATGTTAAAACATTTTTCTATACATGGTTCATATTCTATTTACCTTAATTTTATATCCTGAATTAGTTACTGATGAAAAAAATTGCTATACTGCTTTTGTTAATCACTTCATTTGCTTTCGTAAAAGCACAGGATCCTCATTTTTCACAATTTTTTTCATCTCCTTTAACCCTTAATCCTTCATTTACAGGAAAATTCGATGGCGATTTTAGAGTAAATGGTAATTACCGCAATCAATGGCCTACTATTAACAATGCATTTATTAGTACAACGGGTTCAATAGATTTTCATGTAAATAAAAATAGATTACCTCAAAATGATATGTGGGGTGTTGGATTTAACTTTTACAACGATAATAGTGCAGGTGGTGCTGTAAAGTTTAATTATGCTAGTGTGTCTACGGCTTATCACAAAGGTTTAGATGAAGAAGGATATCATCAATTAACGTTGGGCTTTCAAGCTACATATGCCAATATGTTAATTAATACCTCCACATTAAACTTTGAAGATCAATTAACAACAGCAGGTTTTACAAGAGCAACAGGTGAAGCATTTGCTGGCAGTTCTTTAGCATCAAAATACGTTGATTTAAATGCAGGATTGTTGTATGCAGGTAGCACAACCGATAGAAATAATTTTTATTTTGGAATTAGTTTATACCACATCAATCGTCCTAAACAATCGTTTACAGGAAGTACGTATGTAATTAATCCAAGAGCAACTGTACATGCAGGTACTTATTTTGCTATTGCCAACAATGCAACTTTACACTTGAGTGGCTTACAAGCGTATCAAGGTGGAGCAAGCGAAACCGTTGTTGGTGGTGCTGTACAATTAATTACCAATCCTGATGCAGAAAAGCCCACAAGTGTTTATGTGGGTAGTTGGATGCGTGTAAAAGATGCAATGATTCCTTATTTCGGACTTGAATTTGGTGATGTAAGAATGGGTGTTACGTACGATATTAATACCTCATCTTTAAAAACAGCTAGTCAGCGTCAAGGTGGTTTAGAACTTTCGTTGGTTTATATTTTTCGTCCCAATACTGATAGATCAATCAATTGTCCAAAGTTTTAATGTGTTTCAAAACATCAGTTAAAATTTTCATATTTCCACATTTTATTTACAAGTAATCTTTTTATTGCTAAAAGCAGTTAATTTTAGTGAGGCATTTTTCTTTACCATCGAAATAAACTTTTTTAGTATGAGAGGCATTAACAAAGTAACATTGATTGGAAATTTAGGAAGAGATCCAGACATGCAATATCTAGAAGGAAATATCGGCGTAGCCAAATTTCCATTGGCAACTACTGAAACTTTTAAAGACCGTAGTGGTAAACTGATTTCTCAAACAGAGTGGCATACCGTTGTTTTATGGCGTGGTTTGGCCGATTTAGCTCACAAATATTTACACAAAGGTAGTCTGGTGTTTATTGAAGGAAGATTGCGTACAAGAAGTTGGGAAGATAAAGACGGTAATAAAAAATTTGCTACAGAAATTGTAGGCGATAATTTAATTATGCTTGATAAAAAAGCAGATGGCAATAGCCATTTACCTGATAATAACGAACCTTTTGATGATTCTGCCATTCCTCCAATGGGTGATGCAATTGATGGAATGCCTTTTTAACTTGAATTTGAAGTAGAAAGAATATTTTTGCAATTGTTAATTATCATTTTCAAAATGATGACTTAACTATTATTCATCAAAAAAATCAATTTTGGATTATCGTCTTGCTTCGTTTAATCATTTTTTGTTGCAAATTCAATCATTTGCTACCATTAACACACAAGGCACAACTGTATTGGTAATTGTGTTGTGTATGTTGCTTTTTTTCTCATTTGTTTTAAGTGGTTCTGAAGTTGCTTTTTTTTCACTCACATACAAAGAAATTAACCTCCTTAAAACCAAGCAATCCGATGCTTATAAGCGTATACTTAGTTTATTAGAAACGCCAAAATTGCTGTTGGGTTCTTTATTAGTTGCCAATAGTTTAATTAATATTTCTATCATTATTATCTCGAATATTTTAATTGGCGATTTTTTTAGCTTCGAAAAATTCAACGCTCTTTGGTTAGAATTTGTAGTGAAATTTTTTATGGTAACTTTTTTGTTAGTGCTGTTTGGAGAAGTAATGCCAAAGGTGTTGGCAACACAAAACAATATTCGATTTGCAAAAGATGCTAGTCCATTAGTAGAAATATTTTTTTATTTATTTAAGGGAATTGGTGCTTGGCTTACAAAATATAGCGATGCCGTTGAAAAAAAACTATCCAACAAAACAGGTTCGTATAGTTTAGAAGAATTAGACCATGCAATAGACATTACTACCGACGATGCAGCTTCTATCAAAGAAAAAAATATCTTAAAAGGCATTATTAAGTTTGGAAATATTACAGCCAAACAGATTATGAAAACAAGGGTAGATGTGCATGGAGTTGATAAGAACATTAGCTTCACAGCTTTGGTACAACAGTTATCAGACTTACATTACAGTAGATTACCAGTTTATGAAGAAGATTTAGATAAAGTAGTCGGAATCATTCATACAAAAGATTTATTGCCTTACTTAGAAAACAACGATTCATTTAATTGGCACACTTTAATTCGACCACCATTTTTTATTCATGAACAAAAGCTAATTGAAGATTTATTAAAAGAATTTCAAACCAAAAGAATTCACTTTGCTGTAGTTGTAGATGAATTTGGTGGCACAAGTGGCATTGTTACGTTGGAAGATATTATTGAAGAAGTAATTGGAGATATTAACGACGAATTTGATGACGATGAAAATGCGTTCAAAAAAATTGATAACAATACCTATATTTTCGAAGGCAAAACCATGTTACAAGATGTGTGTAAAGCCATGAATTTAGATAGCAATACTTTTGAAAAAGTAAAAGGCGATAGCGATTCGTTGGCAGGTTTAGTGCTAGAATTAGCAGGTGAAATTCCCGTTAAAGGAGCAATAGTAAAAAGTGGCGATTTCGACTTTACAGTTTTAGAAATTGAAAAAAATAGATTGCTGCAAATTCAGGTTTCTGTTCGTATTCCTATTTAAGCAAATTTTTTATAAATATACTTATGCAGCATTGCTTACGGTTGTTCAAAAAATATTCTGTTCTAGCTTCTATTGTTTTGGTAATTAGTGCATGTAATTCACCATTTTTACCAAAGCCAAAAGGCTACTACAAAATAAATTTCCCCGAAAAAAAATACCAAACGTTTAACAAAGAGGGGTATCCTTATTCTTTTGAATATCCTGTATATGCTACTGTAATTAAAGACAGTACTTTTTTTGGTGAAGCAACTGAAAATCCTTGGTGGATTAATGTTCAGTTTCCCCAATTCAACGCTACCATTTATGTAAGCTATAAAGTAATTGGACAAAATAAGTTCGATTCTTTACTTAACGATGCCTTTAAGCTTACAAGCAAGCATACAACAAAAGCCACTTCTATCGATGATTCTTTAATGGCAACGCCCAACAATGTACATGGTATATTTTTTAAAGTAGGTGGTAATGTGGCAACAGCCAATCAGTTTTTTTTAACCGATTCTACCAAGCATTTTTTAAGAGGATCTTTGTATTTTGATGCTACACCAAATGCAGATTCCTTATCTATTGTTAATCAATTTTTAGTAGCAGATATGAAACACTTGATTAACACGTTTCAATGGAAAAACAAATAAGCATTGTTCTAATTTTAATTGATTTAATGTAGAAAAAAGTTATGGTAATTATAGATAATAAGCTCATTAGCGACGAAATTTTACAAGAACAATTTGTTTGTGATTTAGCAAAATGTAAAGGTGGTTGCTGTGAAGATGGAGATGCAGGTGCACCTTTGGAATTATGGGAAAAAGATGAGGTAGATAAAGCATTAGAAATTGTAAAACCTTACATGACTACTCATGGAATAAATGCTGTAGAAAAACAAGGAAAATATACGTTTGATAAAGAATTTGGATGGGTTACACCAACGGTAAATGGAGGAATTTGTGCATATGGATATAAAGATGCTTCAGGAACAATTTTGTGTAGTTTTGAACAAGCGTATAACGAAAATAAAATTACTTGGAAAAAGCCATTGAGCTGTCATCTTTTTCCAATTAGAATTTCTGTTAGTAAACAAGATCCAGACTTAGAGTATGTAAATTATGAGCCAAGAACCGATTTGTGTAGTGCTGCTTGTAGTTTGGGTAGTAAACTAAAAGTGCCTGTATATGTTTTTTTAAAGGAAGCCATTATTAGAAAATATGGAGAAGAATTTTATGAAGTGTTAGTAGCAAGTGCCAACCATATTTAAAATACTTTTATTGGCTGTATTATTTTAACCGATTAACATTTTGTAATGACAAAAACTGCATCTTCATTTATTGCAAAAAGTACCATTAAAGCTGCCGATATTGAACATCGTAGAAAAATAAATTTCAATATTGGTAAATACAATGCTGTAGTGCCTCAAGGAAAGTTACAGTTCACCAATGTTTTACAAGCAAGAGAACATGCCAAAAACACAAAATGGCGAGCAATAGAAAATTTAGATGCGTATTTAGAACAGTTTGAAAAACAAATAACAAATCGTGGTGCAAAAGTTATTTGGGCAGAAAATACACAACAAGCACAAGATGCCATTGGGCAAATTTGTGCTGAAAAAGGCTGTACTACCTTGGTAAAAAGTAAAAGTATGGTTACTGAAGAAATTCATTTAAACCATTATTTAGAACAGCAAGGAATAGAAAGTGTAGAAACCGATTTGGGAGAATACATTCAACAGTTAGATGGAGAGCCGCCTTATCATATTGTTACGCCTGCTATGCATAAAAGCAAAGAAGATGTAGCTAAATTATTTGCAGAAAAATTAGGAACTCCAACAAATTTAACTCCTACAGAATTGACGCTCGTTGCAAGACAAAAACTTAGAGAAAAATATGTACAAGCTCAAGTAGGTGTTACAGGTGCAAACTTTATTGTAGCAGATATTGGTGGAATTGCTATTACAGAAAATGAAGGAAATGCTAGGCTTAGCTGCTCTTTTCCAAAAACGCATATAGTAGTGGTAGGAATCGAAAAAGTAATTCCAACCATGAACGATTTGGCTATGTTTTGGCCGCTATTAGCTACGTTTGGAACAGGACAAAAAGTGACTGTTTACAACACCATTGTTACGGGGCCAAAACAAGCAAATGAAGTGGATGGGCCAGAAGAAATGTACGTAATATTATTAGACAATGGTAGAACAAACTTGTTGCAAAACACCAAAACAAGAGAAGCTTTGTATTGTATTAGATGTGGTGCTTGTTTAAATGCCTGTCCTGTATATAAAAATATTGGTGGTCATGCATACGAAACTACTTACAGTGGGCCAATTGGTAGTGTAATTACACCACATTTAAGTGGTATAAACAATTATAAACATTTAAGTAATGCGTCTTCTTTATGTGGTAACTGTACAGAGGTTTGTCCGGTAAGAATAAACTTACATGAATTGTTGTTAGAAAATAGACATGAAGCTGTTTTTCAAGGAACAAGTAGTATTGCAGAACGTGTAGCATGGAAGGTTTGGAAATCATCGAGTTTGAATAGAAAGATGATGAATATGGGAAACGGAAGGCTCAAAAACTTTGTGGTAAACAATGTTTTTAAAGGCTGGAAAACCCATAGAAGTAATTTAGATTTTAGTGAAAAAACATTCAACGAAATGTGGCAAGAAAAAATGAATCCAACAAAAAAATAGATGGTGCTAAATTTTTAATGGTTTAATAGGTTTGCTTAGTGCTTCTGCTTTATACTCCATATACAACTGCTCGTTTAGTATACATACTTCAATTTGTAGAAAGTATTTTGCATCATCCTATTTTTGTAACTACACATTTAAATGAGTTTCTAAGTAGCACAAATCCTGTAAAAATAAATTATAGCAATACCGAACTTACAAATGCTATATATCAGATTAAACCACATTCTTTATTGTCTGAAAACAATATTCATGAGGTTTTTATTGATATTGATACATGTAGAGGAAAAATTTGTTTTTTTCGAAACGAAGCCGATCATCATGGGTTCGATGTTTTTGCAGCATGTTTTTATTTAATTTCTCGATACGAAGAATATTTGCCTCATATAAAAGATGAATATGGAAGGTTTGCTTATACCAATTCAATAGCGTATAAACATGGTTTTTTGGAAAAGCCAATTGTAAATTTTTGGCTACAAGATTTACAACAGCAACTGCACATTTTTTATCCAAGTTATTCTATTCAACAAGGTAATTTTCAGTTTATTCCAACCTATGATATTGACATAGCATTTGCTAATCTTTACCAGCCTGTATATAAAAAAGTATATCGTTTCTTTAGAGCTTTTATCAAAGGAAATATAGATGAAGTTTTGGCGTTGGCAAAGGTGTTTACCAATCAAATATCTGATGCATTTGATGTGTATGGTTGGTTGCAGCATTTGCATAATACATTACAGTTGCAACCTATTTTCTTTTATTTATTAGCTGAAAAAAATGGTCAGTACGATAAAAATATTCCTCCATCTGTAAAAGGATTTCAACAGTTTTTATTGCATCAAGCTACTTTACAAACAATAGGAATTCATCCATCTTGGCAAAGTGCATATTCTCTTCAAACACTACAAAACGAATGGAAATGGTTTGAAAAAATTATTGGAAAAAAACCAATTTATAGTAGGCAACATTATATACAAATGGAGTTGCCAAAAACGTATGAAACCTTGATACAGCAAGGAATACAATTTGAATTTTCGATGGGATATGGAAGTGTTAATGGTTTTAGAGCTTCTGTAGCTTCTCCTTTTTTTTGGTTTCATTTAGAGAAAAATAAGGCTACACAAATGCAGGTTTATTCTTTTTGTTTTATGGATGCAAATGCCTATTTCGAAGAAGGATTAACTGTTGAAGCTGCTGCTAAAGAGTTGCAACAATATTATGATACTGTAAAAGCTGTAAATGGTACTTTAGTTACCATTTTTCACAATCATTTTTTAACCGAACAACCTCAATGGATCGAATGGCGTAAAATGTACGAACACTTTTTATTGAAAAATTTCGATAACAATATTTAATAAAAATCAGAGGGATTTACTTCTCTAGCACCATCGGTTAAAGATACAAAGTGTACTGTTGGTTCTATAGAATATACGTTTGTGTAGGCATTCTTAATTTGCTCTACAACAGAGGTTATATTTTCTTTGTGTATTAAGTTAATGGTGCATCCTCCAAAGCCTCCACCCATCATTTTTGCTCCTACTACATCAAATTGCATTTTAGCTTCTGCCACTAAAAAATCTACTTCATTACAACTAGCTTCATAGAGTTCACTCAATTGTGTGTGGCTTTTATACATGAGTTTGCCAAATGCAATACAATCATTTTGTTGTAAGTAGTTAGCACCTTCTTTTACTCTTTCTATTTCTTGTGTAATGTATGAAGCTCTCTTGTAAATTTCTTGAGGCAATAGGTAGCCAAATTCTTCCACTATTGCATGGCTAATGTATCTGTACGATTTTATTTTTTTATTAATGGTTGTAAAAAAGCTTAATCCTTCAAAAGCTTCATTTCTTCGTTCATTCCATTTACTGTTATCATCTTTTTTTACCCCTGAATCTATAATTACCCATTGGTATTCGTCAGATGTAAATGGAATATATTCATGTTGATTTTGAATACAATCTAACAATAAACAATGATTTTCCTTTCCTAATAAACTAGTGTACATATCCATAATACCACACTGAACACCAATAAAGTTATTTTCTGCCTCTTTTGCCAATAATGCCAATTCATGTGTAGGAATTTGCAATTGCATTAATTCATTAATAGCATATAACAATCCACTTTCAAGTGCAGCAGAACTTCCAAGCCCTATATTTTGAGGAAGGTTACCTCCAAATACACAATCAAATCCTTCAACTATGTATTTCTTTTTTTGTAAAATATATAAAACCGCTGCTACATAATTTTTCCATCCCTCTTGTTTTTGAATGGTTGGCAAAATAAATGTGGCAATATCTTCTTCGTTTTCATCGGCAGCAATAATGTTTACTCTATTGCTGTTGTTTTTGTATATAGCAAACCAAATACCTTTATCAATGGCAGCAGGTAATACATATCCATCGTTGTAATCGATATGTTCTCCCAATAAATTTATTCTTCCAGGTGAAAAAAACATTTTCACACTTTTAGAAAAATGTTGCTGAAACAATGAAAGAATATATTGAGGAGTAGTCATATTTTCAGTTATCTTTTAGATAAAACGTAGCTAGTAACGAAAGTTGTATTTGTATGGGGTTCAATATGCATTAAGCCCATGCCATTATTAAAACAATCTGGTGCTCCACTTAGGTTTTCTATAGCTATAGAATTTCTATGTGGTGGTGTATACACCTGTATAAATGGATAATTTTTTTCTGGAATAATTTCAATTGAAAGATCGTTATTGTAAAATTTACAAGAAGGGTTATTTGTACTTTTCAATTCAAAACAATTGTCTAAAAAAGTATTTTCTAAAAGCTTTGGTTCTTCAAACCTGTTGTCTATTATTTTTTTACCTGTAGGAATAAGGGTTTCGTCAAACTCAATCAATGTATTACTATCCATTTGAAACGAACATGTATTAATACTAGTTCCTAAAGTAAAATAAGGGTGCCAACCCTGTGCATATAAAATACTTTTGCTGTTGTTGTGTGTAATAGTTGTAGAAACACTCAACTTACCTTTTGCTGCTAATGTCCATTGGTGTTCAATTGTATATGTAAATGGATAACCTTTGTCTGTACCTTCATAATCATGTTGCAACGTAACACTTACTAACTCATCAGATATGGATGTGTTTATGATTTTGTATGAAGCATCAAATACAATTCCATGAATAGCATGAGGTTGTAAATAAAATTTTTCAATCGTATAATTCGTATCGTTAAAACTATATTTTCCATGATTCATTCTACAAGTAAATGGACTTAAAAAAGCACTTTTAAATGCATTGCTCATAGCTGTTTGTGCTTCTATCGTATCGTTAAATCCATCAATTACATTTGTTTTAATTCCATTTACATTAATTACAAATGCATTTAAAATTCCACCAACAGTTAATATTTCAGCTTCTATAAAACCGTCTTTATCTTGTAGTGTAATACTGCTCTCTTTTCCTTGTTGTTCAATTATACAGTCAAATGCCATCTAAACAAATATTTTAAGCCGGTAAGATACATATTTCTATGTCTTTTTAAACCGAAAACCTTTTCTATACATGCGTTTTACGACTTTATTATTGTAAAAGAATTGCTGAAAACTGTTTATGTATTTGAACCTATATTTGCTAACGATTGTTAGTTTTTGAAAAAAGTTCATATGGAAAATACCACACAACATAAAGTAAGAATAGTTACAGCAGCAAGTTTATTTGATGGTCATGATGCTGCCATTAACATTATGCGTAGAATTATGCAAGCACAAGGTGCAGAAATTATACATCTTGGTCATAATAGAAGTGTAGCAGAAATTGTTGAGTGTGCTATTGAAGAAGATGCACATGGTATTGCCATTACAAGTTATCAAGGCGGTCATGTTGAGTTTTTTAAATACATGAAAGATTTATTAGATGAAAATGGAGCTGCACATATAAAAATTTTTGGTGGTGGTGGTGGCACCATTTTGCCCGATGAAATAAGAACCTTGCAACAATATGGTGTTACTAAAATTTACAGTCCTGATGATGGTAGAAAAATGGGTTTAGAGGGAATGATTGCCGATGTAGTGAATGAATGTAAAAAAGTATTGCTGACCAATCAGTTGTCTTATCCAACAACTAGATTTGCTTTACAAGAAGTAAAAGATATTCAAAGAATTGCAAGAGCAATAACATTGGCAGAAAATGGTGAAAATTATGAGCATTTACTGCAACAAATACAAATAGCTGCTACTGCAAATAGCTATGTAAAGCCTGTTGTTATTGGAATTACAGGAACAGGAGGAGCTGGTAAAAGTTCGGTAACAGACGAAATTGTTCGTAGATATTTAAATAGTTTTTCAGATAAAACCATCGCTGTAATATCGGTTGATCCTAGTAAGAAAAAAACAGGAGGAGCATTGTTAGGAGATAGAATTCGTATGAATAGCATTGCTTCTCCAAAAGCGTATATGCGTTCTTTAGCAACTAGAGATAGTGAAGTTGCCTTGAGTGCTTATGTGCAAGATGCTATTCAAATTTGTAAAGCAGCAGCCTTTGATTGTATTATTTTAGAAAGTGCAGGTGTTGGACAAAGCGATGCCAGCATTTTACAATATTGTGATGTTAGCTTGTATGTAATGACACCTGAATATGGTGCTGCTTCTCAATTAGAGAAAATTAATATGCTAGATTATGCCGATTTTATTGCCATTAATAAATTCGATAAGCCAGGTGCATTAGATGCTTATGCCGATGTATGTAAACAATACAAACGCAATCATCAACTTTTTACAGCCAAAAACGAAGATTTACCCATTATTGGAACAATTGCCAGTAAGTTTAACGATGAAGGTGTGAATCATTTATTTCAAAAGTTATTTACGGGTATTCATCAAAAAACAAGTATTTATTTTGGTAATTTAATTGCAGATGAAACCGTACCAATTAGTAAAGCCATTATACCATCTTCTAGGGTAAGATATTTATCAGAAATTAGCCATGCTGTACGTGGTTACAATAATTGGGTACAACAACAATCAGCTATTGCATCTGCTATGTATCAATTGCAAGGGGCAAGTAAAATAGTAAAAGATGAAGCTATTAAAAACAGTTTAAATCAAGAATATAAAAAGCACTCACAGCAACTAGATCAATTGAATGATCATCTTATTCAACAATGGCCTAAGCTGCAAGAGCTATATAGCAAACCTACATTAGACTATACGGTTAGAAATACCGTTGTACAACAACCATTAACGTATACTACACTCAGCGGAACCATTGTTCGTAAAGTAATTTTACCAACTTACAAAGATTGGGGTGATATTTTACAATGGCAATTGCAAGAAAATATTCCAGGACAATTTCCATATTCAGCAGGCGTTTTTGAGCTGAAACGTGCAGGTGAAGACCCTACAAGAATGTTTGCAGGAGAAGGTGGGCCAGAACGAACCAATAAACGTTTTCATTATGTGTCATTAGGGCAAGATGCCAAGCGTTTATCTACCGCTTTTGATAGTGTAACATTGTATGGAGAAGATCCAGCTATTCGACCAGATATTTTTGGTAAAATAGGAAATGCAGGCGTAAGCATTGCCACTGTTGATGATGCTAAAAAACTATATAGCGGCTTCGATTTGTGTAGTCCTAAAACTTCCGTAAGTATGACGATTAATGGACCTGCACCGATTGTTTTAGCTTTCTTTTTAAACGCTGCCATTGATCAGGCTTGTGAAAAATATATTTCCGATAATCAATTGTGGGAAAATGTGCAAGCATTTATTCAACAAAAATATCATTACCATCAAAAACCCATTTACTACAATCCATTATCACCTGAACGATTACCTGAAGGAAACAAAGGATTAGGTTTGAAACTTTTAGGAGTAAGTGGTAATGAAGTACTGCCTTCTAATGTGTATGAAGAAATTAAAGCCCAAGCGTTAGCTCAAGTAAGAGGAACCGTACAAGCAGATATTTTAAAAGAAGATCAAGCACAAAATACTTGCATTTTTTCAACAGAATTTGCGTTAAAATTAATGGGTGATGTACAGGCTTATTTTATTGAAAAACAAGTACGTAATTTTTATAGTGTTAGTATTAGTGGCTATCATATTGCAGAAGCAGGTGCAAACCCAATAACACAGTTGGCATTTACGCTAGCTAATGGTTTTACGTATGTAGAATATTATTTAAGTAGAGGAATGCATATCGATGAATTTGCCCCTAATTTGTCTTTCTTTTTTAGCAATGGTATGGATGCAGAATACAGTGTAATAGGAAGAGTAGCAAGACGAATTTGGGCAAAAGCCATGAAGCAAGTATATCATGCAAACGAACGTAGCCAAAAGCTGAAGTATCATATACAAACAAGTGGCAGAAGTTTACATGCTCAAGAAATTGATTTTAATGATATTAGAACCACTTTGCAAGCATTATACGCTATTTACGATAACTGCAATAGCTTACATACCAATGCCTACGATGAAGCTATTACCACACCTACAGAAGAAAGTGTGAGAAGGGCAATGGCTATTCAACTCATTATTAATAAAGAATTAGGTACAGCAAAATCTGAAAATTTTATACAAGGAAGTTTTGCTATAGAAGAATTAACCAATTTGGTGGAAGAAGCCGTATTAATAGAGTTCGATAGAATTACAGAAAGAGGTGGCGTTCTTGGGTCAATGGAAAGAATGTACCAACGTAATAAAATTCAAGAAGAAAGCATGACTTATGAAATGCAAAAACATACGGGAGAATTACCTGTAATTGGTGTAAACACATTTTTAAACAAAAAAGGTAGTCCTACCGTTTTGCCAGCAGAAGTAATTAGAAGTAGCCAAACAGAAAAAGAACAACAAATACAAAATGTAGAAAATTTCAAAAAAAGAAATGAGCATATTTCCACTGAAATGCTACAGCGTTTAAAACAGAAAGCAATAGGCAACGATAACTTGTTTGAAGAATTAATGGAAACGGTAAAATATTGTACACTTGGGCAAATTACGCAAGCTTTATACGAGGTGGGTGGTCAATATCGAAGAAATATGTAAACCTATCTGTTTAACTTGTTAAAATCATCGCTGTATACAACTTCATGCAATTTGATCGTTTTATTTTACGTTCTTTTGTTGAAAAAATATATTCGGCACAATTTTTTCGCAGAAAAATTAAGTAAAAAATTAAACTACAAATACATATGATGCATTTAAAAAGTATAGCAGTGGTAGGTGTTGCTTCTACATTATTATTTTCTTGTGTAAGTAAAAAAGAGCTTCAAAAAGAACAAGCTAAATACGAAACTTTAAATAAGGGATATTTAAAAGTTGAAGATGATTTATTAAAATGTAGAGAAGAAAGCAGACAAAAAAGTATTCAAAACGATGAAGCTGCTTTAAAAAACAAAAGTTTACAAACTGAATTAGATTTATTAACCAAGCAAATTGAGTATTTAAAACAAAACAATAATCAAGTAGTAAACCAGTTAAAAGATTTAGCAGTAATTTCTGGAACACAAGCAGAAAGTATTAAAAAATCGATGGAAAATTTAGGTGCAAAAGACAATTACATACAAAGTTTACAATCAACTATTGCTCGTAAAGATTCTTTAAATATGGCTTTGGTAATGAATTTAAAAGGTGCAATTGGTAATTTAGATGATAAAGACATTAATATTAAGGTAGATAAAAGTGCTGTTTATATAGATATTTCTGATAAACTTTTATTCAAAAGCGGTAGTTACGATGTAACGGATAGAGCGAAAGAAGTATTGGGTAAAGTAGCAAAAGTGTTAAATAATCAACCAGACATTGAGTTTTTAGTAGAAGGTCACACCGATTCAATTGCCTATAAAGGCCCTGTATTATTAGATAATTGGGATTTAAGTGTAAAACGTGCTACTACAGTTGTTCGTTTATTAGAAAAAAGTTATGGTTTAGATCCTAAGCGTATGACAGCAGCTGGTAGAGGAGAATATGTTCCATTGGCAGATAACAGCACAGCCGAAAATAGAGCAGTAAATCGTAGAACAAGAATTGTAATTCTACCTCAATTAGATCAATTCTTTAAATTATTGGAGAAAAAATAATTCTTCATTTTCTCTAGCAACAACGGCTATCTATTGGTTTAGATAGCCGTTGTTTTTTATAAAATACTTTTTACTGCACCTCCATCTACGCTAATGGTTTGACCTGTTACATAGCCGCTATATTTACTCAATAACCACAATGCCAAGCTTGCAAAATCTTCAGCTTCTCCTAATCGTTTTACAGGTATTTGGTCTATCGCATTTTCTCTAACAATTGTTTCTGAAACACCAGTTTGTTCACTTTTTTTCTTATAAATTCTGTTAATAGCAGGTGTGTTGTGAGAGCCTGGAGCAAGTACATTAAGTGTAATTCCGTTGGCTGCAACTTCTTGCGATAATGTTTTTACAAAACCAACAACAGCCAATCTAAAGCTTGTACTCAAAACTAAATTTTCTATGGGTTGCTTTACAGAAGCACTTTCTATAAACAAACATCTTCCATATGTGTTAGTGGTCATATAAGGTAGAAAAGCTTGTGTAAATGCAATTTTCCAACGTAATAAACTGTTGTATGCATTGTCCCAATCATCTATTGTTGTTTCCATTACCGTTTTTGCTGGTGGGCCACCTGCATTTACTACAATTCCATGTATAGTATTGTTGCCAATTGTGTTTTTAATTAATTCAATTGTTTCAAGACTCGTAATATCTGCTTCTACTATTGTTATTTGTTGTGGGTATTCGTTTTGCAGTGTTTCTAAAGCTGCTCTACCTCTTGCAACAGCAATTACAAAGGCGTTTTCTCTTGCCAAAGCAACGGCAATAGCTCTACCTAAGCCACTGCTTGCACCACCTACAATAAATCGTTGATTGGTTAGTTCTAAATTCATATAATATCAATTTTATTAAATATGCTGGTAAAATATTGTTTAACACAAAGTTTAATTATTCAACAATGAAAGATGGGGTAATTTGGTATTTTTCTACCAACAAATTAAATTATTTGTTTCATAACAAACATTTCATGCACATCAACTAATAAATACTTCTTACTCTCAATATCATTCCTTTACATTTGTAAATTGCTTTTTTCGCAATTGGTGTTGACAAGATTGTCAAGTTCAAACAGTTAATTTACAACGCAAGCATGGCTCTACCTTATCTTATCAAGCATATCTATAATAATGGTTCAGAGGAAGTCATTCGTCGTGGCAAAAAAATTCATGCCATGGGCAATGTGGAATTAATAGAATACGATGAATTAATGGCGTCGGTAAATTTTCGAGTAAAAGACGATAGTTATTCTATTTACTACAAAGTGTACATTACGCAATTTAAAGATGCTGGTGCATTAAAATTACGCTGTACTTGTCCTTACAATCTTAGCGAAATTTGTCGCCATAAAGCAGGTGCATTGTTTACCCTACAAGAAATGTTAGATAAAAACATGTTGGGTGAACGAGAATTGATATACGATCAAAAACATACAGTAGTTAAAATGAAACTATTGGATAATAAAATGATTCGTATGCTTTCGTCTACCGAAACATTGGCAGCAGCTGAAGAATATTTACAAGACAATAAACCATCTATTATTCAAGCAAAAGACGAACGTGTAACAGCTGAAGTTATTTATGGTGATGATGTTTGTAAACTTGTAATTCAGAAAAATGAAGAACGAAATTTCGACACGAGTTGCACTTGCAATAGCGATACCAAACATCCACTTTGCATTCATAAAACCATTGTTTTTTTACATTTATTAAAAAGCAAAGGGCCTAACTTTTTTGATAGTATTAGAAATTGGGATGCTGTAAAAAATAAATTATTGAGCATCTATGGTTACAGCTTAGACGACGATTTAAAAGGTAAATTTGAATTTACATATACCGATGGTAAACCTTTTTTAAGAGTATTAGATAGTTCTATCAAAAGAGTGGTTGCAACAGCTACCTCTAACGATTTAAGACCCAAACCTGCCGATGTTGAACCCAATAATCAACCATTTGAAGCAACTGTAGTAGAAGAAAAAGTGTTGCAAAAAGCTGCTGTAAAATTGGGTGTGGTTATTAATACTAATGAAGAACATTATCCATATATACAAATAGAAGCAATACAAGGTGAGGCCGACGATGATTTTTCTAAATACACTGGAAAAATTGAAAAAATTGATTTGAATAAATTTATCAATACTGATGTGTTTAGTGAAGAAGATAAAATGTTGGTGCAACAACTTCGAAAGCTGTTGAATACAGAAGTAAATAAATATTTGAACAGAAATTCACCTTTTAGTGGAATTTGGGAAAACATTATTCAACAACATGATGATGAATTACCACCAGAAACTAAAAATTTAATTCATGAATATCTTCAACCAAAATATAAAAAACTTTTTGCCGACTTAGCAGGCAGCAATTTTTTATTTTATTTACCCGCC
>Ga0209398_1000283_pt1 | contig 33380 bp, 22 predicted proteins | sample AshMeaBigSpring_FD_184125 | JGI IMG/M metagenome (GOLD analysis project Ga0209398, IMG submission 184125) | Groundwater microbial communities from Big Spring, Nevada to study Microbial Dark Matter (Phase II) - Ash Meadows Big Spring (SPAdes)... | ecosystem: Environmental > Aquatic > Deep...
TTATGTAAACTATCAAACACAATTGTCTAAAAAGTGGAGCATACAAACAGGTTTACGTGCCGAACAAACCAATAGCCTTGGCGAACTTACCCGTGCCGATGGCCAAACACAAACCGACGATAAAGTGGACAGGCATTATTTAGATTTATTTCCTAGCGCAGCCCTTACTTATGTAGCCAATGCCAAGCATACCTTAAATCTAACTTATAGTCGCCGTATAGATAGGCCTTCTTATCAAGATTTGAATCCCTTCGAAAACAAATTAGATGAGCTAACCTACCAAAAAGGGAATGCCTTTTTACGCCCTCAATATACCGACAATGTAGAATTAACCCATACCTTAATGGGCTTTTTAAACACCACTGTAGGGTACAGTCATGTAAAAGACTTTGCCACCGAAGTTACCGATACCACCAACAGCAATGCTACTTTTGTGCAGCAACAAAACTTAGCCACCCAACAAATACTCAGTTTTAACATTGGTAGTCCCTTGCCAATAAAAAAATGGTGGAATGGTTATGCTAACTTTTGGTACAACTATCAAATGTTCAAAGGACAAATCAATAGCAACAAGGTAAGTGTTAATATTCCTATGTATGGCGCGTACATGCAGCATACATTCACCTTAGGGCACGATTACCAAGCCGAAATAAGCGGATGGTACAATGGGCCAAGCATTTGGGGTGCTACGTGGCGTACCCGTCCGCAAGGAGGCATTGATTTAGGTGTACAAAAAGCATTGTTGCAAAAGAAAGCCACCTTAAAATTGAGCGTTACCGATATTTTGTTTACCGCTCCATGGAAAGCCAACAACAATTTTGGTGGAATGGTCATCAATGGTGGTGGTACTTGGGAAAGTCGTACTGTGCGCCTCAACTTTAGTTACCGTTTTGGTAACAACCAAGTAAAAGCAGCGCGTCAACGAAGCACCGGTATCGAAAGTGAATCTAAACGAATCAAATAATTGTTTTTCAACCTTTTTTACAGAGCCGTCAACAGTGTATTGCATTGTTGACGGCTTTTTTTATGAGCCAAGGGCCGGTACTACTATTGGTCGGCATGGGCGTTGGCACCATTCAAAGGCAGTACCACTAAGGAGCAATACCATCTCCCAATATCAAGATTTGTAGAGCTAGTAAGTACTATTGTAACATAAATTGTGTGGGTTTCCGAAAGTTTATGACACAAAAAATGGTAAACTATCTTGTAACAACTATTTTTGCGGCTTCAAATCAAAACAATACGGGAATTACCGTACAAAATTCTTATTAAGTCATGCAAAGAGACAACCTCGTTTTCGATTTAATCAACAAAGAGTTAGAGCGCCAACGCCACGGCATTGAATTAATTGCCAGCGAAAACTTTACAAGTTTGCAAGTAATTCAGGCAATGGGCAGTGTGTTAACCAATAAATACGCCGAAGGTTATCCGGGTCGTAGGTATTATGGAGGTTGCGAAATAGTAGACCAAACCGAACAATTGGCCATAGATAGATTGAAGCAAGTGTTCAATATTGAATATGCCAACGTACAGCCCCACAGCGGTGCCCAAGCAAATGCAGCCCTCATGTTGGCAATATTGCAGCCGGGCGATGCCATCTTGGGTTTAGACTTGAGTATGGGAGGCCACCTTACACACGGCAGCATTGTTAACTTTAGTGGTAAAATATACCAACCCCATTTTTATGGTGTTACCAAAGAAGAAGGCCGCATAGATTACGAAACCCTCGAAGCAAAAGCGCGTGCCGTAAAACCTAAGTTAATTATTTGCGGAGCTAGTGCTTATAGCCGCGATATTGATTATGCGCGCATTAGAAAAGTAGCCGACGAAGTAGGCGCTTTTGTATTGGCAGATATTGCCCATCCTGCAGGTTTAATTGCCAAAGGATTGCTCAGCAGCCCGTTCCCACATTGTCATTTTGTAACTTCTACTACCCATAAAACATTGCGTGGCCCTCGTGGTGGCGTAATTATGATGGGTAAAGATTTTGAAAATCCATTTGGTTTAAAAGATGTCAAAGGCAATATTCGTATGATGAGCAATTTGATAGATATGGCCGTATTCCCCGGTACGCAAGGCGGTCCACTAGAACATGTTATTGCTGCAAAAGCAATTGCATTTGGGGAAATTCTCACCGACGATTTTACCAAGTATGCCCATCAAGTGCAAAAAAATGCGCAAGCAATGGCCAAGGCATTTACCGATAAAGAATACCAAATTATCAGTGGCGGTACCGATAACCACCTTATGTTAATTGATTTGCGCAACAAAAATATCAGTGGTAAAAAAGCAGAGCAAGCCTTAGTATTGGCCGATATTACCGCCAATAAAAACATGGTGCCTTACGACGATAAAAGCGCTTTTGTAACAAGTGGTATTCGTTTTGGTGTGCCAGCCATTACCACAAGAGGATTGGTGGAAAGCGATATGCAGTTTGTGGTAAATGCCATCGATAAAGTATTGATGAATGCCGATGATGCCGCCATTGTTAGTGGTGTTAAAAAAGAAGTAAACGAATTTATGAGCCAATTTCAACTTTATCCCGAATTGGGCTAAAATGTATATCGGTTAAAGAAAACCCATTATGATACAACGCATTCAATCTATATGGCTGCTACTTGCATCGGTAGCAGCTTTTCTAACCCTGAAAGTTCCATTTTTTAGTGGCAATCAGTTAGATACCGTTACCAATACCAAGCAATTTGTATTACTCAATGCCATGAGTAGCATTTGGTTATTGATACTCACGGTAGCAGTTGGTGTTGCATCATTGGTGGCGCTTTTTTTGTTCAAAGACCGCAAAAGACAGCTGTTGGTAGTAAGTGCTATCGTAGTTGTAGCGTTACTGAACATTGTGCTATATTTTTCCGAAACCAAACATTTTGCTGAAGGTAATATCAATTTAACATCGCTTTTGGCATTCAGCATTCCATTATGGCTTGCATTGGCCCTTAGGGGCATATGGAAAGATGAACAATTGGTAAAAAGTACCAACCGATTAAGATAATTGTTTTCATTTATGCGGAGTGTCTTTGAACGCAAAACACTCGTTTAGCAGATTTTTCAATACCAAACGTACATGTTGCAAATAAGTAAGAGGGGGCAATTGATGCCTTCTTCGCCCATACGAAAGCTAGTGCCTTATGCCGAGGCTGCCATAAAAAATGGCACCAAAGTGTACCACTTAAACATTGGTCAACCTGATATAGAAACGCCCCAACCCATGCTCGATGCAGTGCGCAACAGCAACTTTAAGGTGTTGGAGTATAGCCATAGTGCCGGTAATGAAAGTTACCGTAGAAAATTGGCGGCTTATTATTATCAGGCAGGTATTCAAATAGATTACCGTCAAATAATTATCACCACCGGTGCAAGCGAAGCCATCTTGTTTTCGTTCTTGGCATGCTTGGATAGTGGCGATGAAGTGATTACCCCCGAACCTTTTTATGCCAACTATTACAGCTTTGCTTTAGCAGCGGGCTTACAGGTAGTACCTATTACTGCAAGTATAGAAAATGGGTTTGCCCTACCGCCGATTGAGGAATTTGAGAAAAAAATTACGGCACGCACCAAGGCCATCGTTATTTGCAATCCCAACAATCCTACCGGCTATTTGTACAAAGCAGAAGAAATGGAAGCATTGAAGCAAATTGTTATCAAGCACAATTTGTATTTGTTCTGCGATGAAGCCTATCGCGAATTTTGTTATGAAGGCGAGCATATTAGTGCCATGCATTTAGAAGGGTTGGAGCAGCATGTAATATTGATAGATAGTATCAGTAAGCGTTACAGTGCTTGTGGTGCTCGAGTTGGGGCGTTGGTATCAAAAAATCCTGCGGTATTGGATGCTGTGATGAAATTTGCCCAAACAAGGCTTAGCCCTCCCTCATTTGCTCAAATAGCAGCAGAAGCGGCAATAGACCTGCCATCAGATTATTTTAATGCAACCAAGGCAGAATATAAGCGTAGGCGCGATACAATTGTTCAGCGTTTAAACGCTATGGAAGGTGTGTTTTGCCCCAATCCTGGCGGAGCTTTTTACGCTATGGCAAAGCTGCCGGTAGATGATGCCGATGCTTTTTGCTTGTGGCTTTTGAAAAGTTTTTCCCACAAAGGCGCTACTGTTATGTTGGCGCCGGCTACCGGATTTTATGGTACTGCGGGTTTGGGAAAGCAAGAAGTGCGGTTAGCTTATGTGCTCAACGAACAGGATATCAATATTGCTATGGATTGCTTAGAAGCAGCCTTAAAAGTATATCCCGGTAAAACGAACTAATATACGTTTTATGATTATTGAGGTGTTGTGTACTAGTTGAAAACTATTGTACAACACCTCAATTTTTTGGCAGGGTAGCCAATACCGTATCCATTATTGTGGCCATTGTTAATGTAAAGGAGTGCGGCATGCGCGTACTTTCAATCAATTGTTTATCGAGGCACTGCATGACTTCTTCTATTTCGTACTCAAAGCCATTACAGGCATGTGGAAAGTCAAATATTTCCTGTGAGCCATTGTTGAGCAGTAGCGTTATTTGTGTAGCTGCGTGCCACATACTGCTAATTTTTATGCGCCCATTTGTACCCACTATTTCTGCTTCATTGGCATTTTGTACCATTATTGAACTATACAGTTGAGCGCTAGCTCCATTTTCGTACTGTAGTAATATGTTTGCCGATCCATCTACGCCGGTGGAAGTGGGGTGTGTACAAGCATAAATATTTGTGGGTGTTCCCAAAATATGGGTTGCTAGAAATATTGGATATATTCCAATATCCAACACAGATCCCCCGCCTAATAATTTATTGTATAGGCGGCCATCAGGGATAGCGGGAGCCGCAAAGCCAAATTCGGCACGAACCAATTGAGGTGTACCAATAATGCCTTGTTGAATGATGGATCCTATTTTTTGGATAAAAGGCATGAAACGTGTCCACATTCCTTCCATTAAAAACAATCCTTTCGTTTTGGCCATTTGAATCATTGCGCTACTCTGTTGGTAACTCAGCGATAATGGTTTTTCGCACAAAACCGCTTTGTTGTGCTGTAAGCAAAGTAGCGTATGCTCGTAGTGAAATGCGTGTGGGGTAGCAATATACACTATGTCTACAAGAGGGTCATTTACCAAGTCGGTATAGTTGGTATACACTTGCGTGGCAGAATGTGTGGTGGCAAATGTCTGCGCATTGTCTTTGTTGCGCGAAGCAATAGCATACACGCTTGCTCGGGGGGTAAAGTTGAGGGCAGTGCAAAATTTGTGTGCTATTTTTCCGGCACCTAAAATGCCCCAACGGTAGGTGTTTTGTGTCATAGATGATTAAAGGTAGGATTTCTGCCCGTTAGAATTAATAAACAGTGCTTACGCTTCGGTAAGTTTAGTTGACGGGTGATGTTGTTGTGGCCGAAGGGCTGCGTGGATGTGGCGGGCTTGGTGCGCATTCTGTAAAGGTGCGTACCGGAGCGATAGCGGAGCCCAAAACAGCCCGAACAAATGCCCAAGGAGGATGGGATGTCAGTAGCCCCAAAAAAATACCGTGTTGAAAAAAAATCTCAACACGGTAAGAATGTATAGTTAGTTATGTAAGCTAATTAGCCCAAAGAGGTGTTACTAAATGGCCATGATTTCTTTTTCTTTAGAAACCAAATGTTTGTCAATCAGCGAAATATGTTTATCGGTCATTTCTTGAACGGCTTTTTCTGCGTCTTTGGCGGCGTCCTCGCTGAGGCCGTCTTTTTGTAATTTTTTAATTTGTTCGATAGCATCGCGTCGAATGTTGCGGATGGCTACTTTGCCATGTTCGCCTTCGGCTGCGGCTCTTTTTACAAATTCTCTCCGGCGTTCTTCAGTAAGTGGAGGCATGAATAAGCGAATTTGTACGCCATCGTTTTGTGGAGTTACACCAATGTTGGCACCCATAATGGCTCTATCTATTTGAGCGAGCACGTTACGCTCCCAAGGCTGAATAGTGAGGGTACGCGCATCTACTACATTGATGTTGGCAACTTGGCTAATTGGGGTTGGAGCTCCATAATATTCTACGGTAATACCGTCGAGCATAGCGGGAGAGGCCTTACCTGCCCTAATTTTGGTTAACTCATTTTCAAGGTGGTTAAGCGCCTTTTTCATGGTATCGGCGGCATCATCTAATATAAAATCAATGTCTTCTTGCATAAATGTATTTTAAAGCTGCGCAAATTTAAGGAATGTGGGTAAACTTTACAGCGCATTATGTATTAAAGCCTGTCAACTGAGCAAATAGATGTTATGCTTAATGTTTTTTTGTAAAGTTGGTAGTGTCAAAAGCCAAATGGGTGTGGTGTTGGTAATCGTAATGGCTACGAATTAAAAACAGGCTTATGGGGATTGTTTTTTTTAGTACCATAGCTGATGACGTTTGGTTATTGGTAGTAACCAACAGTTGTTGTGTGTTTTTTTGTTGAATTTGCAAAGTTGTACTTGCCGAAGTATTGACCCATTCGGATGAAAAAGCGGTAACATTTTTTAAAATCCATTTTTCATTTTGCCAACTCCAAACAATTTGGTTGTTGGTATTCAGTTGGATGGTATCTATTTGCAGGTGGGTGGAATCGCCTTTGTACAAGGAGTAATGGTGGGTGAAAATTTGGAATTTACCAAGTCGGCTAAAGTAATGGTAAGTGCTGTCGTTGCCGGATACCAAGAGGTAGTTTTGGTTGTTAAAGAGTTTTTCCAATGCGTCAAACTGCTTTAAGGCAGCTTGTTTTTCTGCAAACTCGTCTCGGACAGGTAGGTTTTGAGAAGTATCGGCATTGGTTGTGGTTGCTTGGTTGTTGTTAGATGCACTATTACAAGCATACAAACCGATTAGTAAACAGCAAATGCAGGTAAATAAAATACGATACATGGATGAAAAGGTTGGTATAATGATCTAAAAAAGCCGCCTCATACAATATAAGGCGGCTCTAAGATACTGTTAAAAAAGATTATTTAAAAGAAGTCCAATTTTGCCACCAAGTGTCGCCTACTGCACAAGCACCTTTGTAACTTACCGCTGTAAAGTCGGAAACATTGCTCGTTTTGGTGAGCAGTTTGGCCGCTGTAAATGCAGCTCCGCTACTAGCTATTGAAGTTGCAGAAGGGTTAAAGTTGGGATTTGTATAGTTAAATGGATCCACCAAACCCACGCCTGCGTTTGTAGCTACACTAGTATTGGCAAACTCAGTTCTATTAACCCAATCGGTAATGCTTTGGGTTGTAGCACCGGTTGGAGTGGTAGCACTAGGGGCATACTTTACCAAGTTAGCGGTAGCACCTGCAATAACATTGTTTTGAAAGTGAAGCCCACCTTCGGGGGCCAAATTTTTATCGGTAGGAATACCTTTGCTTGCATCAATTAACAAGCCTGTTAAGCTACCATCGGCCCAACCCAAAATAAGTGAGTTGAAAATGCTTTGTTCGCAGTTACGACGTAGTTGTGCAGCAGCTAGATATAAACTATTGGTATTGGTAGTGGGGGTAGCTTTTGGTCCAATGATGGTCATGTTGCTAAATACAGCAGATGTACGAACAGGGGCAATAGTAACACCATTGGTTCCGTTGATAGTGGTAACGGTTGTTTTGGTATCGCTACCATTGGCATCGTTATCGCACTCAAAAGCTTCACTTTTTGAAATGTCAGCCACGGCAGAATCGCGCAAGGAAATACCGAATTGAACTTTTCCACTGTAGCCATTGTCTGTGTCAAAATCATCGTCTAGTGTACGGAAAGAAATTAAGTGTTTGCAGTTAACCGTACCACCAAACCATTCGAAGCTATCGTCATTGGCATACGAAACTTGTACATAATCAATAGTAGTGCCATTACCAACGCCACCCAATGTTAGGCCATTGATTTCTTTATCGGGCAAAAAAGCATAACCAGCATATTCAATACGTACATATTTTAAAATACCGCTATTGTCGGTAACGTTAGAGGAGGTGCCTAAACCGTATAAGCCCAATCCGTCACTGTTGTTAATGCCGCCTTCTATTTCGCCAATACCTGCAGTGCCGTTGAAAGAAGCATTGGTAGGTGCATTCCCTAAAATTACCAAACCGGCCCAATCGCCCCGTTGAGGTGTGCTGGCTTCGGATGTAAATAAGATGGGTTTTTCGGCAGTACCTTCAGCGTTTATTTTAGCTCCACGAGCAATAACTAGTCCTCCGTTTTTCCCATTTTCACCCACAATTTTCGTTCCAGGTTCTATGGTTAAAATAGCTCCGTTGGTAACATAAACCAATCCGCGCAATTTGTAAGTGTAATTGGCTTTCAAAGTTCTGTTGGCAATAATGCGTCCTTCCAAAATGGTATTCTCTTCGGTAGACGGGTTGTTAACTATGGTGGTAGAACCATCCACTTCAATTTTGCGACAACTAGTGGCAGCTAAAATACCTGCCGTTGCACAGAGAAATAAAAACTTTTTCATACTTGTTGGTTAAAATTTTTGTCGGTTGTTGAATGCGTATTTATTTGAGTTTATAAGCAAATGATAGGCTGATTCCGGTACCATATTTGCGTTTAATGGCCAATGCATCGCCTGCATCGTATTTGCCGGTATTGTTTAAGTCGTGGTAATAATTGGCAGTTTGATTAAGAATGTCGGAAATATTTAGTTTTAGTTCGCCTTTGGTTTTCATTACTTTTTTGGCAATTTGGAAGTCGAGTATTGGACGAGGGGCTTCCCATACTGGAGGATAGGTGTCGCTGTTTGGTACGCCATTGGCCGAACTACCACCTACATAGTAAATACGACGACCAATTTGGTTGAATAATAAAGTTGTGTTTAAACCAGATTTTTCTACATCGTACATTATGCCAAGATTAATTAAGTAAGGGCTTTGGCCTTGCATTGGACGGTCCAAATTGTTGCCTTCACTTTTTACCCTATTGTAGATGTATGAAAAGTTACCTTGCAGGGTAAAATTTTTAAGGGCGGCAATCGATTCTAGTTTTTTACGAAACTCTAGTTCCAAGCCCAAGCTAGCGGCCTTTTCGGCATTGATGTAATTGAAGGTGTTAGAGCTACCTGCACCCGTTTGATTGAAGAATAACTCAATTGGTTTTTGAAAATATTTGTAAAAAGCACCAATGGTAAATAACTCGCCTGCTTTAGGATACATTTCGTAGCGAATATCTGTATTGGTTACCTTGGTACGTTGCAACGCCGGTAAGCCCGTAACGGTAGCGCCTAAGTCAAAATCGTAGAAGGAGAAAGTGCTCAATTCTCTAAATTCTGGGCGAATAACTGTTTGCGAACCAGAAATTCTTAGATTGGTTAGGTTATTGATTTTGTATGTAATATTGGCACCGGGCAAAAAGTCGTCTACTGTATTGTGTACGTGACGGGTATCTTTTTGGTTCATGCTGCCCACTACCTGATCAAAGTTTTCCCAACGCATACCCCAAGTGGCGCGCAATTTATTGGTAATGTTGTTGTCGAACTGTAAAAATGCGGCGTTGTGAATGGAGTTAGCTATGTAGCGATAGCGGATATCATATATTTCGTTAAAGGCAAACTTGTTGTCGTAACCATTTCCAAAATTTTCCGGGTTAAATACTTCGTTTTCTGAAAGGTGTTTCAATGCGGTATTATCGCCCGATGGAATGTAAATGGCAAATGGTCTAGAATCGAATAAGCGGTCTTTTACTTGGAAAAAGTAACCCACTTTAACTGTTTGATTGTATTTACCCGTTTTAATAGTTTTTGTTAAATCGGCACCTGCAGTATAAATGTAATCATTTAAAAAGCCGAAGTAGCGGCTACCACTTTTTTGCGAAGTTTTGGAAGCACTCACCAAAAGGGAATAGGGTGAGTTAACATCTGTAGGGTCGTCTTGCATATAGCCTATACGTCGTTGGTCTGGTATGTATTGATCTAATATGGTAAAGCTACCATACCAATGAAACTTGCTTTTAAGGGTAGGTAAGTTGTGGTCGCCCGAAAGTTGGGTATTGTAAAATGTATTGGATTTAAATGCTAATTCAGTGGCCTTGATATTATCGCCTATTGTTTGGTTGGTTTCAAAATCCTTTCCTACACGTTTGGTGGTATAGTCGCTAGCGTTGATGTTTAAAATGTTCTTGAAAGAAATTTTGTGGTTGTTACCCAATTGCAATGTGGCATTGGCCAATCCACCACAAAGAATGTCTTGACTGTATTTTTGGTTATAGTAGTCAAAGTTTACGCTAGCAATATTATTGGTAATTGAGTAAATACTGTTGCCAAAATCTATGCGTCTAAAGCTTTGGTTGTAGTTGAGTGCTAAAACAACCCCCAATTTGTTGTGTTGACCGATGTTTTTATTAAAGCCTCCACTAAGTTGAAAGGCTTTATTGCTTACGGGTAAAAAATTGCTGCTGTTTGCTTGAGTTGACCAAATATTTTTAAACTGTTTTGCCAGAGCAATTTTATCGGCATTCGATGTTTTGTTGGGGTCGTTAAAGGTCGATTTGTTGGGAAAGCCAGCAGGTAATCCTCTTGTGCCATCATCAATGCCTAACCAATCCATATTGCCGCCTTGATAGGTATAAAACTTATCGTTAATGGTTTGCGTGTTAAAGCCCGTACCAATTTGTAGGGTTAAGTAGTTGCTAGTAGGAATATCTTTCGTATTTACTTGAACCAAACCCCCGGCCCACTCGCCCGGAAGTTCGGGCACAAATGCCTTGTTAATTACGATATTGTCAATAGTAGCTGCTGGAAAAATATCGAATGAAAAGGTTTTTCTATCAGGCTCTGTACTACTTAGCAAAATACCATTAACCATTGCTTGGTTATAACGGTCGGCTAACCCTCTCACTACCAAATATTTGCCTTCCAAAGTAGATGCTCCAGGTACTCTTTTCAATGCTTCGCCCGTATTTTTATCAGGTGAACGACGAATAGCTTCTCCAGAAATTACTTGTGCTACGGTATTGGTGTTTTTTTGGAAAGCAATGAGCGCATTGATGGTTTCGCCTTTGGGCCCCGCTTTAATAGAAGACTTTACCACTACATTATCCAATGTTTTGGAATCATCTTCTAAAATAAAGTTGATAATTTCCTCGGCTCCTGCTTTAGTAACAACAACATTGTCAATGGTTTTGGTTTTGTACCCTACATATGATAGGGTAAGGGTGTATTTTTTGTTTATTTCTACAGGTATTACGTAAATGCCGTCCACATTGGTACGGGTTGTTCCTTTTTCGCCACCATTTAACTTAATAGTTACACTAGATAAGGCTTCGTTTTTGCTATTGGTAATTTTACCACTGATTTTACCTTTTTGGCTCAATGCAACAGATGAAAAACATACTAATAGAAACAGGAAAGCAATTTTATTCACAACGATATATTTTTAATTCGCTGCAAAGGTGTATGGCTAATGTTATGGAATTGTTAACACAATGTTATGTAGTTGTTACCAATAGATGCTTTTGGGTAATGATTTTGCAGAAATTGACATGTTGGTGTGCAAAATCTTCTGGCTATCCATTCAGGGTATTTGTTTATTTGGTAAGTGCATTTGGTATTTTTTTTTGCAATAGGTATTGGTAGATGAATTGGTGTTTCAGTTGTTCGAAGTGTCTGTTTTTGGCAGGTAAATTGCGCCATCCGTGTTTGCCGCCCGGGTATAGCATCAAATCAAATTGTTTCCCTTTATCTTGCAGCGCACTTACCAATTGTAGGCTGTTTTGCATGTGTACATTGTCGTCAGCAGTGCCGTGAACCAATAATAGACGCCCTTTATAATTGTCTGCAAAAGTAAGTACGCTACTATTTTTATAGCCTAGTGGATTATCCGCCGGGGTACTCATAAATCGTTCGGTGTAATGCGAATCGTACAAACGCCAATCTACCACACTGCCACCTGCCATAGCGTGCGTAAATACGTCGGCACCATAGGTTATGGCATAGCAACTTATATATCCGCCATAACTAAACCCGGTAATAGCAATTTTGGAAGGATTGGCATAGCCCTTATTGATAAACCATTGGGCCATAGTTGTATAGTCGGTCATTTCCCAATAGCCAAGGTTACGATGCAGGTAGTTCATTCCTTCTTTGCCAAAATGACCGCTTCCTCTGTGGTCAAAAGCTACTTGAATCACCCCTTCTTGTGCATACCATTGGCGCAGGGGTGTCCAATTCCATGCATCCCAAACAGTACCGGCATTAGGGCCACCATAAATGCTGATGAGTAAAGGGTATTTTTTGTCGGGATCAAAGCCGGCAGGCCATGTTACCACTGCCGGTAGCAAATATTTGCCATCCTCGCTTTTTATACGTACCAACTCGGTTTGCGCGGTGGTATATTTATCAAATTGGCTACCGCGAGTAGAACCCAAAACGCGTATCAATTTTCCTTTACGGTCAATTACTGCCAATTGTGGAGGAGTAGACACATTGCTGTAGGTAGTAATAAAATATTTACCCGAAGGCGAATGGCTGATATTGGTGTGGTGAAAATCGCCAAAACTGAGGCGTTTGGTTGTTTTGCCGTCCAAACTAGTACCATACAAATCGGTACGCGCAGTACTTTCTTTACCTCTTGCCTTGTAGTAAACCCAACCATTTTTTTCATCCACCCATTCTATACCTTGTACGGTAAATAGGCCTGTAGTAACAGCATTTTTTAAACTACCATCAGCATTGTACCAATAAATATGGTTCCAGCCGGTTTTATCGCTTTGCAATAAAAAACCTTTGCGGTTGTCTAAAAAATGAATGCGTCCACCTACACGATCTTCTAAGTCAATCCACGTTTTTTGTGTTTCGCTGTATATTTCTTGTTTGTTGCCTGTTTGGCTATTAACGTCGTATATTTTCAATGTGTTTTGTTGTCTATTCATCCAAAGTACCCACAAACTATTGCTGCTAGGATGCCATATTGGCCAGCCAAAATATTGATCGTCTTGTTCGGAAAAGTTAGCCCAAGTGATACTACCACCTGTAGCAGATACAAAACCAATTTTTACAGAGGGATTGGTGTCGCCAGCTTTTGGGTAGCGGGTGAGTTCCAATTGGCCGTGTTGCCCCTCGTTATTGAACAAAGGGAAAGTGGGTACTTTACTTTCATCAAAGCGCATAAAGCTGATGGTTTTGCTGTTGGGGCTCCACCAAAAAGCACGGTATTTAGTAGCCCGGCCAAAAATTTCTTCGTAATACACCCAACTAGCAAAGCCATTTAAAATGGTATTGCTACCATCTGTCGTTAAAGCTGTTTCGGTATTGTTGTCCAGTCGATAACAATACAAATTGTTGTTTTTGGTATAGGCAATACAAGTACTGTCGGGCGAGAAAGTAGCATTTTGTTCTTCTGCTGCATCGTTGGTAAGCTTTCGCTCCGCACCCTTGTTTCTGTAAAATAAGTCGCCGCCTCTTAGTACCAAACGGTCTGTTTTGGTAGCCAATAACAAATTAGTTTGAACAACCCGCTTGCCATTGGCAATGTTCAGTATATAGGTAAGCGCTGAGGAGTCGGGGTGTGGTTTATGGCTCAGTAAAATGCGGTCGTCATCTACCCATTTGACTAATGTTGGCAACGATTGTAAAAAATGGTGAGGTGTTTTTCCGGTTTGTAAATCAATATCGTTGAACAAGGTTACTTGTGCCCGGCTAAACAAAGCCATGCAATAAAGTGCGGTAAACAGCAACAAAGGGTGTTTCATGGGCAAAAAGCTTTGGAAACATGAAGATAATTAAATTGACCATGCTTTGTATCGAATAGCGTAAATTGAAAATACTCGGTGAAGCCAGATATTTATTGTTATGGAAAATACGAATGACTGCTTCTTTCGCAATTGCTTTGAAAAATGATTGGGAGTTGAATCAATTAATTTTTGAGGGAATAAGACTCAGTTTTTTTAGTCGCGATTGAATAGCACCGGCTGTACGTCCAAAATGGATAGATAGGTTTTTAATGGTATATCCTTCCAAATAAAGTTCGTTTAGTTCTTCGTCTAATTCCGAAGTCCAAGGCTTATAAGCATCTGTATTATTGACAGCGACAGTATTGGATGTGGTTGCTGTAGTACTATTAGAAGACTTTGTGGTAGGGGTATTTTGTTTATTAGGTGTTTTTAAAATTTTAATATTGGGCGATGCCGGACAATTGCTAGGAACCATACTTTCGGGAATGAAAATGGTTTTTTTAGCACGGGTCACGGCCACATACAGTAAATTAATTTCTTCATTGAGCTTGGCAATAAGCGATGGTGTTTCTTCTGGCGTACAATTATCAAGTTGTTGCTCCATTTTCTTTGGGGTAATAAAATCGTTGACCAACTCAATAACATCGTACTCCAAACCTTTGCACCGATGCACAGTTGAAAAAATAATATTGGCCTTGTTTTTTTGGTCAGGGGCTACGTGTTTTTCCTTGATTTGTTTTAAAATATTAAAAATGTCGTTGCCGTATTCGTTCACAATTTGCACCATCATACCTAGTTGCACATCTTCTGTTTTTTCAATATAGTCTTCCAATTCATGCATATTGTGCATGGCTTTAATAAGACTGTCCCTGATTTTGCCATGTTGTTGGTTGTACAAATGCAAAACATCGTACAGCGAAGCGCCTTCTTCGGCATAGGTGTACGAATTGATATTGCCTTCGAAATAAATGGTATCGGTAGCGTTTTTCTGCGTTACATATTCAATAGACTTCAATAACAAGCCCAAGTTGGTACGAGCAATAACTGCTTTTGTGGTAACGGAAGTGTTTGGTGTGGCGCACCCGTGTATACTAACGGGCGAATACGACCCAAGTTGAAATTTATAATCAAGCACTTGCATGGCCAATTGAGCAATGTCGGCACCAAACCGAAAACTATTACTAAGCGAGTAAGGTGTAAAGCCCGTTTGTTGCAAGGCATTTACGGCATAGCGCCATCCATATATTTGTTGGTGCGCATCGCCCACCATTATTTTGGTAGCAGGTTGTTGCAAAAAAATAGCTAGCATTACTGCCGATGCATCCTGCCCTTCATCAAATAATATATAGTCGTAAGGAAGTATGGGATTGGAAAGTTGGAATTTTTTCAGATAAAAATCGTGCGTAATCGCAATTTCGGCACGGTTCATCTTGGCCAATAGCAATCGGGTTTGCTGTTCAATATAAGTGTAGTGTTCTGTTACAAATTCTTTAGCGGTTGGTTCAGTTACGGTATCTAAGTAGTTAACTTCTTGCACTTTTGTTGCAGCACTATTGCAAAAAAAAGCCATGCATTTGTTGATATGGTTGGCAATAATGTGTTCGGTGTGTTTTTCTCCATTACCCTGCAAGCCCAACAATTGTGCAATTTGGTGTGTGGTATAAGCTTGCGATTGTACTTTGTAAGCGCTGTGGTACACAATGTATTTAAAGGCCAAGGAATGTGCAGTTTCTACTTGTACATGGTTTACACCGGCTTGTGCCAATTTTTTGATAGCTTCTTCTTTTACCGATTTATTAAACGCTAAGTACAAAATACGGCTGCCGGCTTTGCGTGTTTTGGCATATTCTATGATAGTGGTGGTTTTGCCCGAACCTGCTACGGCATGGATGTTGATGTTGTCTTTGGTCTGTAGAATGCGTTGTTGTTCGTGCGTCAGCTCCATATTAACTAGTGATTTCCTACTTGTGCCTTCTTGTAAAATGAAAAGGCAAAATTAATGTGTCCTTAGTTAGTGGCAGTGCAAAATATAGATAGTAGCCAACTATGTAATTGATGATGTAATATGAGATTTTATTAAAAAGTAAGGAATAGCAGTCATATTGGTTTGTAATAAAATGCGTTTGGGATTGTAGCGGATTACCCCACAGCTGCCAATCCTGCTAAGGTTGGCGGCGAGGAGTAGCAGCGAAAAGGTACTATCTTCTTTTCCAATTTTTTTTAACCCAAATTGATTAATTTTTTACTTTCGTTTTTGTCGAGAGGAAGCAAACTGTGATCACTCACTGGATGTTTACCTTGTGTAGCCAAACGTTTCGTTTGGCTATTTTTTTCGGCTTCGCAGAAGCCGTGTCGAGAGGAAAGCTCCTGTTCCTCCTCTTGGATATCATCCTTTCTGCTGGTTCTATATCTATAGTTACTATCATAAGGTTCGTTCTTTTTCCACAAGTAATAAATGGTGAGTAATAACTTTTTCTGAACGGCCACTATCCCCTTCATCTTTATGCCGGTTCTTTCAAACACCCTTTCATAAAGGTTTTTGAATACCGTGCCTTCCGAGCCTATTGCTGTCAAAGAAGGCATGTGCAGGATTCTTCTAATCCGCGGGTTGCCTTTTTTGGATATCCGTGTTTTTCCTCTATGCGTGCCCGACTGGTTCTCCACAACATCATAGCCCGCAAAGCTCACCACCTGCTTGTAGTTCTCAAATAGCTCAAAGCCATTCGTTTCCGCTATCACTGTGGCTACCGAAAGAATGGACAAGCCCCGTACACCACACACATTTTCCATTTTCTGCTTTAATGTTGCATCCTTTTTTACCACTTCGCCTATGGACCGCTCCATCTCCTTTTTTTGCTTCTCCAAAAACAAAATGTGGCTTTTAAGTTGCTTGATGACCGCTTTGCTACAGCACGCTGAATGTGCTTCCGCATGGAGCTTGTTCCTTTCTGCCGTTATTGATTCCTGAATAGATTGGTACTGCCGTGTTAAGGATCGTAATGTCACATACGCATCGCTCGGACGTATCCATTGCGCCAGGTTTTGCTCTGCTCCCATCTGTGCAAGACCTTTGGCATCAATCTTGTCGTTCTTGCTCTTCAAGCCAATCGATTGAAGATATCTTTTGGCCTTGGTGGGCAGGATGATGGATATCCTGTATCCCAAATCACTCAGATGATAGGCAAGATTTTCATGATAGACTCCGGTCGATTCCATGCATATGGACATTGGAATCGCTTCCTTGGTTGTCCATTTCTTAAGCCACTGATCCAGCTTGGTAAAACCTGACTTGGAGTTCGTAACGCTACAACTGGACTTGACCTTTACCGTTTGAAACCCGTCGATAGTGCTGATACAAGCGTCTAACTTCTTGCTCGATACGTCGATGCCTACAGAAAATTTGAGAATCATGGTGAATTGTTTTGGGGAGGTGACAATCATTAAAATTCTTCCCTAAAATTTTGCTCATTGAATACAATATCTATGACACAGTCATAGTATTTAGGTACTATTCAATCTCAAAGAAGAAAACCAAGGTAGATATGCCTTTCCGACATTATCAATCAACGATTGTAACTAGCCCGACCACAAATTGCTACCTTGGTTTTAATGATTAAAATATAAAACCAAAGATATGAGCCCGACCCGAAGGGAAACGCCCCAATTTACTTACAACAAAAGTGTTTTGTATTGTTACAGAAATCAAAAGGAATAGGATGCGGCGCAAGAGGTTTTGTTTGGCAATGTAAAATTTCTATACTTCTCACAAAAGAAAATAGTCCTATTTGGTCACCTTTATGGGTGATTTTGAGGTATTTTATGGCCAAATATTGATAATCAATGTTTTGGATGTAGTAAATTGTTGCATCTTTGTGGAAATAAAATGGTTTTTTATGAATAAAATCTACTCTTTCAAGAAACATATAGTCGTGTACATGGCTGTAGTTTTTAGCTGTTTTGGGCTTTTGAAAGTGCAGGCACAGAATCCGGTGGCTCCGGCACAAGGATTTAATGTGTTTTTGCAACAAGGCAGCAAGTTAGTAACCAACGAAACCGAAGGTGCAATTGCTATTGGTGGCGATTTAACCGTAGCTGGTAACTACCAAGTAAACATCCACAATGTGGGAAGTTTTTCGTTAAACAGTATTCCCGTTGGTTTATTAGTAGGAGGTAAAGTAATTTTACAGTCAGGTGTATTGCAAGTAAATAACAACCGATATGTGCAAATTGGCGATTGTAGTGGATCTGGCGTAAAAGTTTGGTACCGCGACAATAACAATGCCGCTTCTACTATGCGTATTACGGGTTCTGCAAGTAGCTATAGCAGTACTCCGGCTATTCAAATTAATGCCAATGCTACTACTTGGGGCGCTCCTGAAGTGTCCGCTAGTAACAATCCGGTTTGCAACAATAGTACGAGCAGTTTAATTGACTTTTCTGCAGCGTTCACTACTATGAAAGCAAGTTCGGCTAGCATGGCTGCATGCGCTTCTAATGCAGTATTAACCAATCCTAACGGTAATGTAACCGGTACCACCATTCCAAGTGTATTAACAAGTGGTCAGTTGAAAATAAATTTAGCTGATGGAATCAACATACTAAATGTAACAGGTGCTGAGTTAAACAGCGTAACTAATGGAATTACTTTTAATCAACAGCCAAGTGCTTCTAAAGTATTGGTAATAAATGTAAATGCTTCTGGAAGTTTTACTTGGAATGTTTGGAATCAAGCAGGAATAGGCGGCGTTAACGCTCCTTACATTTTGTATAACTTTTACAATACTACTTCTTTAAATATTGCAGGTAATAGTACTATAGAAGGTACTGTTTTTGCGCCTTATGCCGACATCACTAAAACGGTAAATCAATCAAATATTGAAGGGCAAATCATTGCACAATCTTTCTTTCAAAGTGGAGGCGAAAACCACCATTACCCCTTTAATGCAAACGTAAGTGGTTGTGCAGCACCTTGTACCAATCCAGTTGTTGCGGATATTACTGGTACTAGCAGTGTAACTATGGGTTCTACCATCACATTAAGCAATGCTACCTCAGGTGGAACTTGGTCATCGGCTACACCAAGCGTAGCTACTGTAAGCAGTACGGGTGTTGTAACCCCTGTAAGTGCAGGTACATCGGTAATAAGTTATAGTGTTACCAATAGTTGTGGTACTACTACCAAAACAATCACGGTAACGGTAAATCCTTGTACCAATCCAGTTGTTGCGGATATTACTGGTACTAGCAGTGTAACTATGGGTTCTACCATCACATTAAGCAATGCTACCTCAGGTGGAACTTGGTCATCGGCTACACCAAGCGTAGCTACTGTAAGCAGTACGGGTGTTGTAACCCCTGTAAGTGCAGGCACATCGGTAATAAGTTATAGTGTTACCAATAGTTGTGGTACTACTACCAAAACAATCACGGTAACGGTAAATCCTTGTACCAATCCAGTAGTTGCAGATATTACGGGTGCTACTAGTGTAACTATGGGTTCTACCATCACATTAAGCAATGCTACCTCAGGTGGAAGTTGGTCATCAGCTACACCAAGCGTAGCCACGGTAAGCAGTACAGGTATTGTAACCGCTGTAAGTGCAGGAACGTCGGTAATTAGTTATAGCGTAACAAATAGCTGTGGTACTACCACAAAATCAATCACGGTAACGGTAAATCCTTCAGTAGGTATATGTGATATAGCTGTAAATGGTTCTTTTGAGCAGCCTATTGTTCCATTAAAAAATGGATTGCCTTATTTTTTACAAACAAACGAAACCAATGTACCTGGTTGGTCTACTACGGCTTCAGATGATTTGATAGAATTATGGACAAGTGGTTTTTCTGGTGTAACGGCTTATCATGGCAATCAATTTGCTGAATTAAATGCAACAGAAGCTTCGACTCTTATTCAAACTTTTTCTGCCACAGCAGGTGAGGAGTTGACTATCAAGTTTGCACACAGAGGCAGAAGTGGTGTAGATGTAATGAGTGTAGAAGTAGGACCAATAGGTGGACCTTATGTAAGCTTAGGTAATTTTTCTGATGGCAAAACAGCTTGGGGATATTATAATTTGGCTTATACCGTTCCTACAACTGGTAATATAGAAATTCGTTTTGTTGCAGTGTCTTCAACTAATGGCAACAAGTCGTACGGTAATTTTTTAGATGCCATTTATGTTGCTAAAATAGCCAAGCCAACCTTAGCGGGCCCCGCATCATTGTGTGCTAATACTACTGCAACTTATACAGTAACACCTACCAATTATGCCATTTTTGATTGGGTTGTTACAGGTGGAACGATCGTTTCTGGACAAGGCACTTCTTCGATTCAAGTAAATTGGACAAGTGCAACTACCGGAAAAGTAACTTTGAATGTTACTAACGCAGCAGGTTGTACTTCGTCTAGCGATATGAATGTGGTTGTAAAGCCTATTCCAGCTGCACCAGTAGTAGATACCGTTAATTATTGTCTTGGCGATGTGCCAACTCCATTGAATGCAACCGGTAGCAATTTGACTTGGTATCTCAACTCGCCACATAGTGGCACGCCTACTGCACCTACGCCTACAGCTGCAACGCTTGGGGAGTATAAGTTTTTTGTAACCCAAACCGTTGAGGGTTGCGAAAGTGCGCAAGCTACAATTGTGGTTAACATTACAGATTGCAGTGTTAGCCCTGGCGGAAGCGGCGGTGTTGAAAGCAAAAGTCTAGGCGATATCATTACTGTAAGAACACTTACACAAGCAAAAAATGGTAAAAATGGCCCAGTGAATTATGCGGTATTGCCTGCTATTGAATCTGTAGTTAGCAAAACTGACGTTTTAGGTGCTCAAAAAAGTAATTTAGGTATTAGCAACGTTCGTTTAATGGATATATTACCAAACGCAGTTAGTAATTTAACTGCCTACGAAACATCTCCAACCGACTTAACTAGCTTTACCAATGCCGTGGAGGTAGCCGCTGTTGATTTTGCCAAAAACAACAATACCAAGGCAGTTGCTTTTGCCACCAAAACCTATGGCGAAGTGTATAACCACAGCAAAACAGTTTGCGACCGTTTGAAAGGTGCTCAGTTATTGGCATTAGATCAAATACAAGCAAATGGATTTGGTTTGTTGCGCTTCAAATTGAAAAATGCACAAGGACAAATTGAATATGCTACCGCTTTTTCAATAGGAAAAAATATTGCGCAATCCTTTAGTACACTTCAAAGTAAATGGTTAGCAACAGATTATGTAAGTAGCGACGAAATGTACAATGTGCAATTATGGGCCGCTAATGCTGACTTATTGAGCGAAATGGCTGCTCAGGTTTTGAGCAAAGTAGCCAATCTTTCTCCTATTGCCACAGCAAACACAGTTGAACTACCCAATGTATATGTACAAAGTGGAAAAAGAGAGCAAAATGTATTGCAATTGAAAGTGATAAACAATACGAGTGCAACTAGTGGTTATGTAACCATGAAAGTGAAAGCAAACGAACAATCTGTTTACACGGAGAAAACAATACCCGTTGTATTGAATGCCAATGGAACAGCCAACGTTAACATTCAAATGAACGACCAATACGAAGGTGAAATAGGTTTATATATCAACAATCAATTAAAAGATTATGTATATATGAGCGATGGCGCCTGGGCTGTAGATTACGACAAAGCCGCTACACAATTGCATAGCTTTGCCGTTACCAACAACTACAATCGTGTTTTTGATGCTGATGAGTTTGCCGTAATGCGTAATGTACGAGTACAAGCTACCACAGCAGGTTACGTAACTACCTATAAAATTTTGAAAGGTGGTGGTATTGCTACAGACTTATCCGCTTACAAATCATTGTATTTTCAAGCAAGTGGAGCGGGAACAAACTTGAGAATTACATTGGTGAAAAACAGTATTACAGATTGGAAAAAACAGTATAGCGTGTTGGTGCCACTTTCCGGCGATCAAAAAGAGTACGCAATTGCGTTGTCCGATTTCAAATCTAGTTTAGGTGCCGCAATAAAAGCAAACGATGTTACGACTATTATTATGAGCTTCGAAAATACAAGTAATAGTACCTTTACAGGTAATATAGCAAATATTCGTTTTTCTAAAAATGACATAGCTTATTTAAGTAGTTTGAACGCCAAAGAAATTTCGGTATATCCAAATCCGGCCACTACCGCATTCACTTGTTCATTCAAGAGCAATGCCAATGCAGAGTTAACACTTAGGATAACAGATTTACATACGGGTAAATTGGTATTTGCACAAAAGGTAATGGCTTCTGTAGGAAACAATACTGTGCCGGTAAATTTGACCAAACTAGTGAATGGTAAATCTAATTACGCCATTTCTATTGAGGGTAATGGCACTCGTTACCAACCTAGGTTGTTGTTTATTGACAAAAAATAGTGAAATTTTTCATTTCATTTGGTATCAAAGAGGGGCAATTATTTATTGCTCCTCTTTTTTTTGGATGCTACTTGGCTAAAAGTGAGCATGAAAGGTAATGCAGTTCAATACTTTAATTATGGTTAATGTATTGAACGTTTTTTAAGGAGTTGTTTGAGGGTAACTAATGTAAATATAGTTAAATTGAAATCTTGAATTTGAACGGGGCCTATGCCATCATAAGTCAATTGATAGTTCGTTTAATCGGCTCTTTCTCGCTATCGCCTATCAATTAATTCTCTAATAGCTGTTTTGGGTAAAGTTGTAAATTATATTGGAAAATAGAGAAGTCCAAATCCTTGCTACATAAGCCAGTCAATTAAATACAAGTTTATGCGGCTCAAATGTTTACATTTGCACAATGTTTTTTCGGAAAATCGCTTTGTATGATAACTGAATAGTAAGTATTCGATTAAGCATATTAAAGTTATGTAAAAACCTTTCATCAACTGATAAATACACTAATATCCATTTTGTATGATTATAAATTTAAGCGAACAGCACAGTCTTGTAAGTAATTGGGTGTCGGAATTAAGATGTGTGTCTGTACAAGGCGACAGGCTTCGGTTTCGTAGAAATCTTGAGCGTATTGGCGAAATTGCAGCTTACGAAATAAGCAAACAGTTGGCTTGGGAAGAAACCGAAATTCAGACGCCCTTGGGATTGCACAATAGCAAAGTATTAGCCGTTCAGCCGGTTTTAGCTACCATTTTGCGCGCAGGATTGCCTTTGCACAACGGCATGCTCAATTATTTTGATAAGGCCGACAATGCGTTTATTTCAGCATACAGAAAACACCACCGCGATGGTAGTTTTGAAATCAGCTTAGAGTACCTTAGTTGCCCGCCATTAGACGGACGAGTAGTAATAATTAGCGATCCTATGTTGGCTACAGGTGCTTCATTAGTAAAAACCATTCAATACATTAAAAAAGAAGGCGTACCGGCCGATATTCATTTGGTATGCGCAATTGCAAGCACAATAGGCTTGGAAGCAATAGAAAGAGAATGTGGTACCGATATTAAAATTTGGTGTGGCGATATTGATGATGAATTAACGGCAAAAGGATACATTGTTCCTGGTTTAGGCGATGCCGGAGATTTGAGTTTTGGTGCTAAAATGCAGGCTTAACCCTACTTTTTGCAACGTAGTTTGTTAAATTACTACCCGTGCAACTGTTTTTGCAGCATTTTTGTTACTTTACGTATCATGGATATAATGAAAAAAATAATTTTAGCATATTGTTTTCTCTTTGTGCAATACGTTTCTTTTGGACAAGACCCACATTTTTCACAATTTTTTGCATCTCCGCTTACATTAAATCCGGCATTTACCGGAAAATTTGATGGTAAAGTGCGTGTTATGGGCAATTATAGAAATCAGTGGCCCACTATCAATAACGCTTTTATCACCTCAACAGCGGCAGTAGACTTTCATGTAAATGAAAATAAAATTGCAAGCAACGATACTTGGGGTTTGGGGTTTATGATGTTCAACGACAAAAGTGCAGCCGGTGCTGTTAACTTCAACTATGCTACACTTTCTACCGCCTATCACAAAGGACTTGACGAAGATGGTATCCATCAATTAGGTGTCGGTTTTCAATTAACGCAAGCAAGCATGATCATCAACCCTTCTGAGTTAAAATTTGAAGATCAATTAACTGCCAACGGCTTTACTGGCAATACAAATGAACGATTCGATAATACCACATTATCGGCCAAATATTGGGATGTAAGTGCCGGGTTGTTGTATTCGGGCAGTAGCAATGAATACAATAATTTTTATGCCGGCGTAAGTTTGTATCACCTTAATAAACCGCGCTTAGGTACTACAGGTTACGCTTTAAATACGCGTACTAGTTTGCACGCAGGTGGAAGTTTCGACTTTAATAATACTACCACCTTGCATATGAGTGGTTTGTATAGCACACAAGCAGGTGCTTCCGAAACTGTATTAGGAGGTACTGTACAATTAATTGCTACGCCCGATAATCCTAAACCTACAAGTGTTTATGTGGGCACTTGGTATCGTATCAACGATGCTTTTATTCCCTATGTAGGGTTAGAGTATACCGACTTTAGAGTAGGTATCACATACGACGTCAATAGTTCTTCTCTCAAAACCGCTAGTCAACGACAAGGAGGCCTAGAGGTATCACTCATTTATGCTTTTCGACCTAGTACCAATAAACCAGTACGGTGCCCCAAGTTTTAAGTAGTCAATTTCTATACAATTATATTTTATTTGTATAAAAAATGCCTTGTAGTCCACATTTTTTTAGAAGAAACATTTTGTTATTCAAAAAAAGTTATTTTTAGGATAAATTTTTTAGAAGAACTCATCTAAATCTGAAAATATGAGAGGCGTAAACCGGGTAATGTTAATTGGTAACTTGGGTAAAGATCCTGATGTACAGTATTTGGAAGGTAACATTGGTGTAGCCAAATTTCCGTTGGCCACAACTGAAACGTTCAAAGATAAAAATGGACGCCTAAATTCTCAAACAGAATGGCACACAGTTGTTTTATGGCGCGGCTTGGCCGATTTGGCCAACAAATACTTGCACAAAGGCAGCCTTGTTTATATTGAAGGGCGATTGAAAACTCGTAGTTGGGAAGACAAGGATGGAAATAAAAAATTTTCAACTGAAGTAGTTGGCGATAATTTAATTATGCTCGACAAACGTAGCGACAATAGTATTGCTCCCGATTTAGATTCGTTCGGATCACCCGATTTGCCTTTGTCTCCTGACGATAACCTAAGTTTTTAAAAAAACAATAAGGTCAGTTTATGCACTTTTGTTTTGCTGTATGCAAGTAAAAGTGTAATTATTAATTTAAAATCAACATTTTGGATTACCACTCGGCATTCGCTCAATTGTTATACGTTGCGGCTATAAATACGCAAGGCATCACGGTACTTTGTATTGTATTGTTTGTGCTTTTATTTTTTTCCTTTATCATCAGCGGCAGTGAGGTTGCATTTTTTTCTTTAACATATAAAGACATCAATTTCCTAAAAACAAAAAGCGAAAGTTATTACAAGCGGATTATTGATTTGTTAGAGCAACCCAAAACCTTATTAGCCTCACTTTTAATTGCCAATAGCTTTATCAATATTTCTATCATCATTATTTCCAATATTTTAATTGACAGTGTATTTCAGTTTGAGCAATTCAATGCACTGTGGGCCGAATTTTTAATCAAAGTAGTGGTAGTAACTTCGTTGTTGGTACTTTTTGGCGAAGTATTGCCCAAAGTATTGGCAACCCAAAACAACATTCGCTTTGCCAAAGATGTGGGCGCAATTGTCGAAATTATCTCGTACATATGCAGTGGTATGAGTAAGTGGATGGTAGGCTACTCGGATTATATTGAAAAAAAACTAGCCAAAAAAGGCAACAGTGTCGTGTACAGCCTTGCCGAATTGGACCATGCAATTGACTTAACCACCGATAGTGCCGCCGCGGAAAATGAGAAAAAATTATTAAAAGGCATCATTAAGTTTGGTAACATCACAGTTAAGCAAATTATGAAAGGCCGACTCGATGTTTCGGGTATAGATAAAGATTGCAGCTTTGCTGAATTAAAACAGCAGGTTGGCGATTTGCATTACAGTCGGTTACCCGTGTACGAAGAAGATTTGGATAAAGTTGTTGGTATGATCCATACCAAAGACATCATTCCTTTTTTGGAAGAAAATGACGGTTTTGATTGGCACCAATTAATGCGGTCACCTTTTTTTATTCATGAACAAAAGTTGATTGAGGATTTGCTGAAAGAATTTCAAGCGAAGAGGATTCATTTTGCGGTAGTAGTAGACGAGTTTGGTGGTACAAGTGGTATTGTAACCCTTGAAGATATATTAGAAGAAGTCATTGGCGATATAAGGGACGAATTTGATGATGAAGAAAACGGATTTAAAAAAATAGACGATTGCAATTATATTTTCGATGGCAAAACCATGATTAATGATGTGTGTAAAGCTATGGAATTAAATGCCGATACTTTTGATGAGGTAAAGGGCGAAAGTGATTCGTTGGCCGGATTGGTGCTAGAAATAGCCGGTGAAATTCCCTCCGTATCGCAAGTGATTAGTGTAGGCGATTTCGATTTTACCGTTTTAGAATTGGAAAAAAACAGGATACAAAAAATTAAAGTAACCATCCGTTACAGTTTGCCCGAATAAATTATATGAAACAACTATTGCGTCCTACTAAATGGGCTTTGTTTATTGGTATTGTTAGTTACTTTATTACGGCGTGTAATAGTCCGTATACGCCCAAGCCAAAAGGTTATTTTAAAATCAATTTCCCCGAAAAAAAATACCAAACATTCGATGTAGCAGGCTACCCCTATACATTTGAGTATCCCGTTTATGCACAGGTATTGAAAGATTCCACTTTTTTTAATGCACAAGCCGAAAATCCTTGGTGGATCAATATCGACTTCCCTCAATTCAATGGGCGCATTTACATCAGCTACAAAGCTATTGGAGCAAACCAATTAGACAAATTGGTAAACGATGCGTTTAAACTTACCAACAAGCATACAACAAAGGCATCTTCTATAGATGAAATGCTGATAAACACTCCCAATAATATATATGGCGTTTTTTTTAATGTTGGTGGCGATGTGGCTACTGCCAATCAGTTTTTTGTGACCGATAGTAGCAGGCATTTTTTGCGAGGAGCACTTTATTTTGATGCCACTCCCAATCAAGACTCCCTAGGTATTGTGAACGATTATTTGGTTAAGGATATGCAACACCTAATTAATACTTTTAAATGGCGCAAATAAACCCTTGTGAATGGATTAAGTAGGTAATACAAACTTTTATCAATACCCAAACTTTGGGTTTAGCTAAACAAATTTGTAACGTGGAACAACTTTTATACAAACCGGCGGCATTGTCGCACACCATTTTAACCGAGTTAATGATACCCGCATATGCCAATTTTGGAGGCAAAATACATGGCGGCATCATTTTGTCGCTCATGGATAAAGTAGCCTATGTATGTGCAGCAAAACATGCCGAAACCTATTGTGTAACGGCGTCAATTGATGCGGTGGATTTTTTACAATCTGTAGAAGTGGGCGATTTAGTATCGCTGAAAGCAAGTGTAAATTATGTTGGCCGAAGCTCCATGGTGGTAGGCATTCGGGTGGAGTCGGAAAACTTAAAAAAGAAAACCTGCAAGCACACCAATACTTCTTATTTTACCATGGTTGCCAAAGGGGATGACGACAAACCTGTACAAGTACCCGGCCTAATTTTGGAAACAGAAGAGGAAATTAGGCGTTTTATGGAAGCAATTAAACGAAAAGCTTTAAAACAGGGGGTTCAGCAAGAAGCAAAACACATCAAAACCTCCATTACTTTGCAGGAAGCAGTACAGCTAGTAGCCAACGAAAGGTGCAAAATTAGTAGTGCCTTTGTGCCGGATAACCAATAGCAATAGGCAGTAACTAAGCAAGCAAAATGGATGCTTTGATGTTTTCCTTCATACATTAAGTGCTGTTAAGGTGCTGAAATGGTACAGTATGCTGCTAATAAATTAGCGCCGTTGTTGTATTACAAGTTGTAACGAATTTTCAATTCATTACAAACCCGCAGAATAGTTGTTTCCAAAGGGGTGTAGTTGAATTCGGGTAGGGCATTGAGCAGTTTGGTGTTATCGTAACTGATTTTGGCTTGGGCAGTGTGGGCTGTTTCTCTAGTTAAAACAGGTTTTTTGCCGGTAAAAAAAGCACCTAGAGCGGCCAATCGCCATACCAATTGCGCCAAAAACGGACTCGCATATTTGTGTGGAGGTCTTTTGTTGAAATTGGTTGCAGCCGAATAAAAGAAAGCTTTATAACTTGTATTACTGCCACACAATATAAAGCGCTCTGCACTAATGTGGCTATTCATTAACAGCAGCATGGCATTCACTACATCAAGTACATCTACAAAACCGGTGGTGCCATTGGTGTACCAAGCAAATTCTCGGTAAGCCGTTTTAAATAAGGTAGTAGAACTTTTGTTCCAATCGCCATTCCCCAACACAATCACCGGATTTACAATTACGGCATTCAAGCCTTCACCAATAGCGCGCCATACTTCCATTTCGGCTAAATATTTGGTACGGCCATACTCGCTACCGCCAGCCGTTTCGTCCCAATGCATCTGTTCTGTAATTGGGATTGCTTTGCCCGAACGGCCAAGTGCTGCAACGGAACTTACAAATACCAATTTTTGTACCCCTCCTTGAAGGCAGGCATTTACCACATTGGCAGTACCTTCTATATTGGTTTGGTACAAGGTTTGTTTGTCTTTGGCCTCGAACGATACTGCCGCTGCACAATGGTATACCTGCGTAATTTGCGGCATTAGTTCTTCTAAAAAAACTACATCCAATATATCTCCTTGCACCCAATGGATTCCCGTATTGGTATCTGTCAAAACGGGTATCGTATTCCTATATAAAGCAGTAACTTCTTGCCCTTGCTGCAACAAAGCTTGTATTAAGTGCGATCCAATAAGACCCGAAGCGCCCGTTACTAAAACCATTACTGCATATTTTTGGTAAACGTAATTAAAAACGGTAATGTGCGGCTATTAAACTATTTGCATTGATCAAAATTGTTTAAATGACAAGCTAGATAATAGCCACACGCATATTATAGTTTTTCGTACAAGGCACGCAGTTTTTCCTTTGTCATAATGCTTTCCCAATTTTTACCAAGTGCATTTTCCCATAGGGGTTTCATACCTAAGCTTACGGCAATCATAGCATCAAATTGTTCGTCGGAAAGGTTGCTGCAAATACCTTGTGGTATGTGGATATTGTTTTGTGCCACCATTTGTTTAAACTCTTGCACTCCGGCGGGGTAATATTCTTCCAAATGATTCATCACAATACAATTGCCAATACCGTGTTTGGTACCAAGTAAAAAGCTCAATCCGTAGCTTACAGCATGTGCTACGCCCACTTGGCTGTAGGCAATACTCATGCCTCCTGCATACGATGCCATCATCAATTTATCGTCGCAAGCATCTGTCCAAGTAGGATTGTTTAAAAAAACGTCTTGGCACAACTGTAAGGCTTTCTCGCCATAACTCCTGCTAAATTCATTGATATACGTGCCTTCAAGGCTTTCAATACAGTGAATATAGCAATCCATACCCGTATAAAAACGTTGGTTGGCAGGAGCGTCTTTAATCAATTCGGGATCTAAAATTATTTGATCAAAAGGTGTAAAGTCGCTATTCATACCCAATTTACGGGTAGGGCCTGTAAGTACAGTTGTTCTAGAAACCTCGGCACCGGTTCCGCTTAATGTGGGAATACCTACTTTATAAACACCCGGTACTTTTACCAAATCCCATCCTTGATAATCGGCACTGCTACCCGGATTGCGCATCATTAGGCTTACAGCTTTGGCCAAATCGAGCGTACTGCCGCCGCCTATACCTATAACACCGCTAACAGTACCGTAGGTGTTTTTTAATTCTTCCGCAAGTGCATCTACTTGTTTGGTTTTGGGTTCGTAGGTTACATCGGCAAAAATAATGGTATCCTTTCCGCGCAGCGGTATACTATTGGGCAGTGCTTTGCCTTCAAAAAAATGGTCTACCAAAAAAACCATTGGCGCATCACCCTTTCGTTGTGGGGCTAAAATTTCGTCTAATTGCTGAAAACTTCCACGTCCAAACACCACATTGCTAACTAATTTGAGATTGCGAAACTGCATAAGGCATCTTTTTTATGGCACGAAATTGAGTCAAATACCTGAAAAAAGGTAAAAGAAAAATACAAAATACCTTACGAGCGCTTAAAAGTGTGGAATTTGGATAAGTATGGACTTAAAATATTGTATTTAAATATGGTAATTACAACTATTTTAACTATTCTTGTTACATAAAATGCCATTTCAATGAAAACAACACAACTGCACTATGTCAACCAACAGTGGGTAGCTGCTTCTAGCGCCGATTTTAATTTCGAACAAGCCCAATTGGCACTTGCTTTTGGTTCAAGGGAATTGGTGCAGCGTGCCGATATTTACCAACACATACAGCAGCAATTTCCGCAAGCAAATGTTGTTTTGGCATCCACTTCGGGCGAAATAATAGGTACGGAAGTATACGATGATACGGTTGTGGTAACAGGTGTGTATTTCGAAAAAACCATCGTTAGAAGTTTTCAGAAAAATATTACCGACTTTACAGACAGTTTTAGTGTGGGTGAAATATTGATGCAGGAGTTGAATGCTTTTCCCGAAAAATTAGCTACCGTATTTGTATTATCCGATGGCACTTTAATCAATGGAAGCGAATTGGTAAGTGGGTTCAATAAAAACAACCCCAACGAAGTGCCTATTAATGGCGGACTTGCCGGCGACGGTGCCAATTTTGCCCAAACGGCCACCGGATTAAACCAAATAGCCGGACAAGGCAATGTAATTGCCATTGGTTTTTATGGCAACGACATACAATCGGGGCACGGATCGTTTGGTGGATGGGACGAATTTGGAAAAGAAAGAACGATTACTAAGTCGGATAAAAATGTATTATATGAAATAGACGGCAAAAATGCACTAGATTTGTACAAGGAGTACTTGGGTCCGTATGCCGATGAATTGCCCGGTTCAGCTTTATTGTTTCCTTTATCCATCAAAATTGAAGGAGTAGAAAAAAAATTAGTGCGCACCATTTTGTCGTTAGATGAAAGCAATAAATCCATGACCTTCGCCGGTAATTTGCCGGTGGGTAGTAAGGTGCGCTTAATGAAAGCCAATTTTGAGAAATTGATTGAAGCCTCATCTGTAGCGGCAGCATATACCTTAGCGCAAGGAAACGACAATAAAACCCAATTGGCCATATTGGTTAGCTGTGTAGGAAGAAAGTTAATATTGCAAGAAAGAACTTTTGAAGAGGTGGCAGCGGCCGAAAATGTGATTGGAACGCAATCGTGCATCACTGGTTTTTATTCGTACGGAGAAATTTCGCCGTTTAATCCCGGAATCAATTGCGAATTGCACAACCAAACTATGACTATCACTACTTTTAGCGAGTAATAATGGTTAATTAAGTATCAACCTATTCTATGTCGTATAACAAAACTTTGCTGAGTCAGGCGCAAAAAAATCTTCCCGTAAACTATTTGGAAGACCCGATACTCAAAAATTTTTTAGAGGTTATCGAAAAAACCTATGCCACTTACGAAAAAGATAAAAGAATAACGGAACATGCTTTTGAAATAAGCGAGCGCGAATACCAACAAGCCAATCAAGATTTGCAATACCAAATTGAGCTGAAGCGTGCCTCTATTCAAAAGCTAAAACAAGCCATTAAATCGTTAGATACCAACGCTACCTTCTTTGTAACCGAGAGCGACGATAACGATTTAATGAGCACAATTGCTTATTTAGAAGAGCAAATTGTTAAAACCAAAGTTCTAGAGGCAGAGTTGTTAAAAGCAATTGAATTTGCCGAAAAAGCACTCAAGGCCAAGAGCGAATTTTTGTCGGTGATGAGCCACGAAATTCGTACACCCCTCAATGCCATTATTGGGACGATTTTATTGTTGAAATACAAGGAGCTAACCCCCGATCAAGAAGAATTGGTAAGGGTAATGGAAATATCTTCCGAAAATTTGCTGAGTTTAATCAACGATGTATTAGACTTCAATAAACTAGAAGAAGGGAAAATTGTATTTGCAGAGCACGACATTGATATTTTTCATTTCTTGAAAAATATCAAAATGGCACACCGTATTAGAGCCGAAGAAAAACAGAATACCATCAAAATCATGTTCGATGATGATATTCCCGATTACATTGTTGGCGATGAAGTACGGTTAGGACAAATACTCAATAACCTTATTTCCAATGCCATTAAGTTTACTAAAGAAGGCACTATTAGTATTCAAGTATCGCTACAGAGCCAAAACAAAGATTGGGTAACGCTAGAGTTTGCCGTAAAAGACACGGGTATTGGTATTCCTTTTGAAAAACAACAAGCTATTTTTGAAAGTTTTACACAAGCAAATGCCAACATTACGCGCGAATATGGCGGTTCGGGATTGGGTTTAACTATCATCAAAAAGTTGCTAGAATTGCAAGGTAGTAGTATCTATGTAGAAAGTACACCCGGTAAAGGTTCACGTTTTTTCTTTGACCTTACCTTCAAACGTAGTTCGGCAAGTGGCATCAAAAAGGAAGAGGCTATTCAAAACATTGACGAAAAAAATCTGCAAGGGGTAAAAGTTTTGTTGGTAGAAGATGTTGTTTTTAATGTAATGGTAGCCGAAAGATTACTAAAAAAATGGAATGCTGAAGTAGATGTAGCGAACAACGGGCAAATAGCCGTTGATAAAGCAAGAGAAGGTAATTATGATGTTATATTGATGGATATTCATATGCCGGTAATGGATGGCTACACCGCTACAGCCGAAATACGTAAGTTTAATACCACCACCCCAATTGTTGCGCTAACGGCATCAAGTTCTATACACGATCAAGCCAATGTTGTTGGCATGAATGGTTTTGTGTCAAAGCCCTTCAATATGAACGATTTGTATTCAGTCATTTACAAACATGTATCGGATAGATAAATAGCAAGTTTTAGCCAAATTTATTTATCTAATGTAATTAACAACTAGCCCTAAGTGCCAAATCAAGTACTTAGGGCTAGTTGTTAATAGTAATAATATGAAGCTATACATGTTAGCTTCATCAGGTGCAATATCTACAATGTTACACTCTGTTAATACTGGGGCTTCTTTTGGTTGCTCAAATAAAAACTTTCAGTGAACCTACTTATAACAGTGTTGCGGCTTTAATCAAATCGGCGGGCGTATCAATTTCTACACCCATATAATCGGTTACCACCATTCTGAGCGATACCCCATTTTCTAAATAACGTAAGCATTCAATTTTTTCTGCTGCTTCAAGTGGAGTCATTGGCCAATTGGTAAAATTAAGTAGCGCCTGTTTGCGAAATGCATATACACCTATGTGCTCGTAATAAGTAGGTGTTATCGTAGTGTCGCGGTGGTACGGTATAGAACTACGACTAAACATGAGCGCATTAAATTGGCTGTCTACCGCTACTTTAACGTAATTGGGGTCTTGTATACTATTTGCATCTGTAAGTATCTGCATCAGGCTTGCCACTTGCACACTACTATCGGTAAACTGGGCCAACAGTTTCTCCAAAGGGGCTTTTTGTACAAAAGGCTCATCGCCTTGAACGTTCACAATGATGTCTACATCCAACTGTGTCGCAGCTTCAGCTATTCGGTCG
>Ga0209398_1000284_pt1 | contig 33297 bp, 26 predicted proteins | sample AshMeaBigSpring_FD_184125 | JGI IMG/M metagenome (GOLD analysis project Ga0209398, IMG submission 184125) | Groundwater microbial communities from Big Spring, Nevada to study Microbial Dark Matter (Phase II) - Ash Meadows Big Spring (SPAdes)... | ecosystem: Environmental > Aquatic > Deep...
TCACCGGACTGGCGCCGGGCGAAATTTTCGTCCATCGCAACGTTGCCAACGTGGTGGTGCATACCGACCTGAACTGTCTTTCCGTGATGCAGTTTGCGGTCGAGGTCTTGCAGGTCGAGCACATCATCGTGTGCGGGCATTACGGCTGCGGCGGCGTCCACGCGGCGCTGCACAACCGCAAGCTCGGCTTGATCGACAACTGGCTGCGCCACATCCAGGATGTGATGCGCATCCATGTCGGCCTGCTCGCTCGCGTCGACGACCGCCACGCCCGGCTGGATCGTCTCTGCGAGCTGAACGTGATCGAACAGGTGCGCAACGTTTGCGAGACGACCATCGTCCAGCGCGCCTGGGAACGTGGGCAGCCGCTGGCGGTGCATGGCTGGCTCTACAGCATCGCCGACGGGCTGCTGCAAGATGCGCGCATGGTCGTCGCCGGGGCCGCACAGATGCCAGCAGTCTATCAAGCGGCGGTCGATTTCGTGGCGGCGCGCGTCTGACCGACGCCGCCCGTGCGTGGCCGCTTTTACCATCCATCCACAGCGCAAGATAGGAGTACGCGACCGATGACCTCGTCCTTCACCTCGAATGTCGCCCGCACGCGCTACCCCATGATCGCCGAGACAGAAATTCAGGAACTCGCCGCCCGCTATGGCCAGCCGGTGCGCCGCGGCCATCTGCTCCACGCCGACGAGTACATCCGCCGCTATCGATGGCGCACCGAAAGCGACCGCCGCGCCGAGGTCGTCTTTGCGATTGCCGACCCGGCCGGGCGCATCCTGCTGCACGCCAAGGCGCATTACCCGACGCACATCTACCGCATCCTCTCCGGCGGCATCGGCTGGGAGGAGGCGGTCGAGGAAGCCATGCTGCGTGAAGTCGCCGAAGAGACCAACCTGCCGGTGACAGTCGAACGCTTTCTGGGCGTGATCGCCTACGAGTTTCACTACCGCGCCGAAGTCGCGCACTTCGCCAGTTATATCTTTCTCTTGCGCACCGATTTTTCTGAGCCGGTCTGTGTGCGCGACAATGAGATTTCGGCCTTCCGCACCGTGCTGCCCAGCCAGTTGCTCGACGTAAGCGCCGAGTTGCGCAACCTGATCGGCGACCGTCGCGGCTGGGGACAGTGGCGGGCGCTGGCGGTGGATCTGGTGTACGAACAATTAGTCGGAAAATGAAATGATGCGTGTTACGTGTTCTGTGATGGTGAATGTCGAATCCCCCACGCAACACGCAACACTTCAATAGAGGAGTCTTCTACGCATGTTGGCGCCCTTATCTTGGCTGAAGGAATATGTCGATCTCACGCTGTCGGTGGAAGCGCTGGCCGAACGGCTGACGCTGGCCGGGCTGGCCGTCGATGCGATCCACCAGGTTGGTGATTGGTGGGACCCGGAAACGATCACGGTTGGACAGGTGGCGGCGGTGCTGCCCCATCCCGACGCTGACCGGCTGGTGCTGGTCGATGTCGAGTTTGGCGGCGCAGCGTCGCAGCGCGTCGTTACCGGCGCGCCGAACCTCTACCAATATCGCGGCGCCGAAATGCTGCCCGTGCTCAAGGTCGCGTTTGCGCGCGCTGGCGCCGTGCTGGTCGATGCCTACAGCGATCAACGCCCGCGCCCCAAGAAGAAGCTCAAGCCATCCAAGATTCGCGGCTTCGAATCGTCGGGCATGGTCTGCTCCGAGCGCGAGTTGGGCTTGAGCGAGGAGCACGAGGGCATCATCATCCTGCCGGAGGACGCGCCGGTTGGAATGCCACTGCGCGACTACCTGGGCGACCGTGTCTTCGAGTTCGACCTGACGCCTGACATGGCGCGCACCCTGAGCATGATCGGCATTGCGCGCGAGATCAGCGCATTGACGGGCGCCCCGCTGCACCTGCCTGACGACGTGATGCCGGCCGCGGGCGACAACACCGTCGCCGATTATATCGCGGTGCGCATCGACGAGCCGGCGCTTTGCCCACGCTACACCGGCATCATGATCTGCGACGTGACGATTGCCCCGTCGCCCAAGTGGATGCAAGATCGCCTGACCAAAGCGGGGATGCGCCCGATCAACAACGTCGTGGACATCACCAACTATGTGATGCTGGAATACGGCCAGCCGCTGCACGCCTTCGACTACGACATCCTTGTGCGGCGGGCGCAGCAGGCGAGCAACAAGAGACCGACGATCATCGTGCGCCGGGCAGGGCAGGGCGAAAAGTTTGTCACGCTCGACGACGCCGAACGCATGCTCGACCGCGACATGCTGATGATCACCGATACGCGCGGTTCGGTCGCCATCGCCGGCGTGATGGGCGGGCAAGAGAGTGAAGTCGGCGCCGCCACGCGCAACATCCTGCTCGAATCGGCCACCTTCGAGGGTATCAACACCCGGCGCACGGGGCAGAAACTCAAGCTCTACAGCGCGGCCAGCTTCCGCTTTGCGCGCGGCGTGCCCGCCACGCTCAACGCCATCGCCGCCCGCCGCGCCGCTGACCTGATGCGCCAGTACGCCGGCGGGCGCATCGTGCCTGGCATCGCCGACGCCTACCCGACGCCGCAGCGCGCCGTGACAGTCTACGCCACCGCCAGCGACACGCGTCGCATCCTCGGCATGAGCGTGCCGCTCGACCAGATGGCGGACGCGCTGCGCCGGCTCGACTTCAACGTGCGCCAGGTCGCCGCACCCGCCGCTGATGCACCCGCCGCCGCCACCTTTGGCATGCACCGCGAAGCCGGCGAACCGCTGCTCGAGTGCGTCGTCCCCTGGCACCGGCTGGACGTGAACCTGCCTGCCGACCTGATCGAGGAGGTGGCGCGCGTGATCGGCTACGAAGATGTGCCGGTCACGCTGCTGAAGGACACACTGCCAACGCAGCACCGCAACGAAGTCATCGAGACCGAAGAGAAAATCCGTGACCTGCTAATTGGCGCCGGCTTGCAGGACACGGTCAACTACGCGCTGACTTCGCCAGAAAACCACGTGCGGCTGGGGTTGGACTACACACCGCTGGGCGGCGTGCCTGGCGCTAGCTTTGTCGAGCTGGCGAACCCGATCGCGGTCGAACGCCGAGCAATGCGTCGTTCGCTGCTGGTCAGTGTGCTGGAGAGTCTGCAATACAACCTGCGTTACGCCGACCGGCTGGCGATGTTCGAGATCGGGCGCGTCTATCTGCCCGACAATGCCGCCGGGCCGCTGCCGGTTGAGGATCGCCGGCTGAGCCTGGTGCTCGTCGGGCCGCGCCAGCCGCAGGGCTTCCACAGCAGCGACGCCACGGCGATGGATTTCTACGATCTCAAAGGCGTGGTCGAGACGCTGCTGGCGCGCCTCGGTTTCAAGCCGGAGAGCATCGAGTATCGCGGCGCACCCGACACCGGCGCGTTTGGCCCACGCTGCGCCGAAGTGGTGATCGAGGGCGAGGTCGCCGGACTGATCGGCGAGATACACCCACAGGTGCGCGCCGCCTTCGACCTGCCCGCCGTGCGCATCAACGCCGCTGAACTACGCATCGACCAGCTGCTGCGCCCACACTGGCGGCACGACCCGATGGCGCCGATCAGCGCATACCCGCCCGTCGTGGAGGATATGGCCTTCATCGTGGACGAGTCAGTCACCGTGCGCCGGGTCGAGGACGCGATCCTGGCGGCAGGCGGCGCGCTGCTCACTGAGATCGAGTTGTTCGACCTCTACCGGGGGGAGCCGTTGCCAGTGGGGAACAAGTCGCTGGCCTTCCGGCTGACCTACCAGAGTCAGGAGGCCGTGCTGCGCGACGCCGATGTCGCCAAGCTGCGCGAGCGGATCATCCGCCGCGTCGAGCGCGATGTGAGCGGCAAGCTGCGCGGGTAGACATCACTGGGACGCAGTGTCGCGCTACACAACCACGCCAAATGCAACGGATGCCAGATACGCCGTCAGCTCTGCCGCCGCGCGTTCGGCGTAACTGGCGTAGCGCGTCCGCTTATTGCGCATCGTTTCCTCCAGTTCGGGCAGCAGCCCCATCGCCGCCTTCATCGGCTGGAAGGTGGTCGGCTCGGCGTGGGTGATGTAGTGCAGCAGCGCGCCGATCATGGTGGTGCGCGGGAAAGTGAGCAGGGGTTCCCCGCGCAGCCGCCGCACACTGTTGATCCCGGCGACTAACCCGCCCATTGTGCTGCCGACATAGCCCTCGGTGCCGGTGATCTGCCCGGCGAAGAAGAGGTCATCACGTCCCTTGAATTGCAACGTCGGGTGCAGCAGCGTCGGGCTGTTGATGAAAGTGTTGCGGTGCATCTGCCCCAGCCGCTCAAACTCGGCGTGCGCCAGCCCCGGAATCAGCCGCAGCACCTCCTCCTGGGCGCCCCAGCGGATGTTGGTCTGGAAGCCGACCATGTTGTAAAGCGTACCAGCGACATTGTCCTGGCGCAACTGCACGACGGCGTAGGGACGGCGTCCGCTGCGTGGGTCGCGCAGCCCGACCGGGCGCATCGGCCCGAAAGCGAGCGAACGATCCCCACGCGCCGCCAGCGCCTCGATCGGCATACAGCCCTCGAAATAACGCTCCAACTCCTTGTCGGCGCCCTTTAGCTCGATCTTGGGCGCGGCGAGCACGGCTTCGACAAAGTGCGTGTACTCTGTCTTGTCGAGCGGGCAGTTGATGTAGTCGCCGTCGTCGCCGCCCAGTTCGCTCTCACGGTCGTAGCGGCTCTGGCGGAAGGCGATCTGCATATCGATGCTGTCGGCGACGACGATCGGCGCCATCGCATCGTAGAAGTAGAGATGCTGCTGCCCGGTGAGCGCCTGGATGCGAGCTGCCAACGCACTGCTCGTCAGCGGCCCGGTGGCGATGATCGTCGGCCCGGCGGGGATGCCTGTCACCTCGCGGCGATGTACAGTAATATTCGGGTGGCCATGGATCAGCGCCGTGACCTCTGCGGCGAAGTCGTCGCGGCTGACAGCCAGCGCCGCGCCCGCCGGCAGTGCGTGCTTGAACGCGGTGCGGATGATCATGCTGCCCAGCGATAGCAGCTCACGCTTGAGAACGCCGAGCGCGCGGTCGGGCAGCGTCGAACCCAGCGAGTTGCTGCACACCAATTCGGCCAGGCGGTCGGTGTGGTGCGCCTCCGTCCCGCGCACCGGGCGCATCTCGACGAGATCGACGTGCAGTCCGCGATTGGCAATCTGCCAGGCGGCCTCACTCCCCGCCAGCCCGCCGCCGATGATGGTAATTGTCACCGTCATGGTGCTCCTTATTGATCAGGGGCGAGTTGCGAGGGGCGAACTCACCACGTGCCACCAGCTTCGTTACAATCTGCATTCCACAAGGGCGATAGGATACAATGAGCGGGGAGTAGAACCAAACCATGACCCAACCACGCGTCTCTGTCTGGATTCTTGGCGACCAACTGCTGTTTGATCATCCGGCGTTGCAGGCTGCCGCCGCGCTGACCGACCGCGCCCACATCTGCGTGGTGCTGATCGAGAGTGCGCAGCGGCTGGCGAGGCTGCCGTATCAGCGTAAGAAGCTGGTGTTGCTGCTCAGCGCAATGCGCCACTACGCCGAGGAGTTGCAGGCAGCCGGCTACGTCGTCGATTACCGGCAGGCGGCGAGCAGCGGTGCGGGCTTGCGCGCCCACGTCGCCGCGTGGCAGCCGGAGCATCTGCTCACGATGGCGGCGGCGGAGCACCGCGGACGCATCTTTCAGACGCAGCGGCTGGCCGAACTCCTGCGCACGCCGGTGACGGTGCTGCCCAATACGCAGTTTTTGGTCGGGCGCTACGACCCCTATCCCGCGCCGAACAAGAAGGTCATCCTGGAAAATTTCTACCGCGCCCAGCGCAAACATTGGGGGCTGCTGCTCGATGCGCAGGGCGAACCGCTTGGCGGCGCCTGGAATTTCGACCGCGCGAATCGCAAGCCGCTGCCACGCACCGGGCTGGCGATCCCGCCGTCGCTGCCCTTTGCGCCGGACGCGATCACGCAGCAGGTGATGGCGGAAGTGGCGGCGTTTTCGACCGGCGTCGGGCGCGTGGAGGGCTTCGATCTGCCCGTGACGCGGCAGGAAGCCGAAGCCGCGTTCGACGACTTTCTGCGTCATCGGCTGGCAAACTTCGGCGCCTACGAGGATGCGATGAGCCGGCGCAGCGCCGTGCTCTTTCATTCGCTGCTCTCGCCTGCGATGAATATCGGCTTGCTCGACCCGCTGGCGATGGCGCGCCGCGTCGAGCAGGCGTATCACGCCGGGCTGGCGCCGCTGGCGGCAGTGGAAGGTTTCATCCGCCAGATTGTGGGCTGGCGCGAGTATATCTACTGGCAATACTGGCGGCAGATGCCGGGGCTGCTCACGGCCAACGGCTGGCAACACACACGCCCGCTGCCCCGCTTTTTCTGGGACGGCGCCACGCCGATGAACTGTCTCCGGCATGTAGTACATCGCGTCATCGACTTGGGGTACTCGCATCACATCGAGCGGCTGATGGTGCTTTGCAACTTCGCCATGCTGGCGGGTATCGACCCAGCGGCGGTCAACGCGTGGTTCCTCACGTTTTATGTGGACGCCTACGAATGGGTCGTGACGCCCAACGTGATCGGCATGGGGCTGAACGCCGACGGCGGGCAGACGGCCACCAAGCCCTACATTGCCTCGGCCAACTATATCCACAAGATGAGCGACTACTGCGCGGGCTGCCGCTTCAACCCGAAAGCGCGCACCGGCGACGACGCCTGTCCCTATAACTTTCTATACTGGAGTTTCTTGCTGGAGCATGAGGCGACGCTCCGTGCCAATCCGCGCTTTGGGCCGGCGGTGCTGGGGCTGAAGCACCTGACGCCGGTGGAACGAAACGCAGTGCAGCGGCAGGCAACCGAATTTTTGGCTGCGCTGGCGGTTTACACACCGCCAGCTGCGACGAACATAGCGTCCACGATCATCGATCGCAAAGGAGACAACTCATGAGCACTGCCAGACGCCTGCTCCACGACCTCGCCCTCCCCACCGGTGACGGTTACGACCTGCCGACTTCGGCGCAGCGCTTCCCCGACGGTGCGCACTATCGCATCGAGATTCCCAGCGTCGAGGGGCCGGCGGCGATGGCAGCGGTGATCGAGGCGGCGCGGCAGCACGGCGTCACGCTTCATCGCGTCTCGCAGGGCAGCGGGATGATGCTGCTCACCGACGCCGAACTGCGCGAGATGGCGCGGTTGGGCGCCGAACAGCGCATCGAGGTATCGCTCTTTGTCGGCCCGCGCGCGGCGTGGGAGGGTACGGGACAGCCGCTCACGCCCGACGGCAAGCTGATGGGGTCGCGGCACACGGGCATGGATCAACTGGCCTACGCCTTCGACGACATCGTGCGCGGGGTAGAGGCGGGCATCCGCAGCATTCTGGTGGCCGACGAAGGGCTGCTCTGGCTGGTGAACCAGGCGCGGCAGCGCGGCGTACTGCCCGCCGATCTGGTGGTGAAAGGCTCGGCGGTGCTCGGCGTCGCCAACCCGCTTGGCGTCAAGCTGTTGCAGGACAACGGCCTGGACACGATCAACGTGGCGTCGGACATCAGCCTGCCGCGGCTGGCGGCGATGCGCCAGGTGCTCACGCTCCCGCTCGACCTCTACATCGAAGGGCCGGACGGGCTGGGCGGCTTCACGCGTTATTACGAAATCCCGGAGATCATCCGCGTAGGCGCGCCGGTCTATCTCAAGTTTGGTCTGCGCAACGCCCCCAACATCTATCCCAGCGGCGTACACCTGGAAGCGGCGGCGCTCGCAACCGGGCGCGAGCGCGTGCGCCGCGCCGTCATCGGCCTCGAACTGCTGGCGCGTGCAGGTGCGGAGTTCTCTGCGTCCCCAGTCGGCGCCCAGGGGTTGGGGATCCCGCAAGTCTGAGCGGCGGCACAGGTCACTCGTCATCGGATGCCTTGCACTTGACGGATGACGCCTGACGTTTGATATTACAACATCCACGGAGTCGTTTTCATGGCGGATCAAAATCGTCGTGTTGTCTTTTCCACCGACCCAGAGCCAGAAGCGCCTACTGCGCGCCCCAAGTCACCGCCGCCGCGCCAACAGCAGGTGCGCGTCGGGCTGGAACGCAAGGGGCGCGGCGGCAAGACGGTGTCGCTGGTCACCGGCGTCAGCGCGGCGCCTGCGGAGTTGGAGAAGTTGTGCAAGCTGCTAAAGAACCGGCTGGGCACGGGGGGCGCCGTCAAGGAGCAAGTCATTGAAATTCAGGGCGACCAGCGCGACAAGATCGTCGCGATCCTGGTCGAGCTAGGTTACCAGGCGAAAAAGGCGGGCGGATAGCGTGCAATTCACAAACCGAGTTTCTTGAAGAAACTCGGTTTGTCGCAGGCTTTATACCACCTCGATGTGCGCGATCCACTTCACCTGCTTGAGCGCGTCGTCAATCTCGCCTGGCACAATGAGCCGCACCAAACCAGCGGCTCGCGTCAACGGTACACCATCCAGCGTATCTGCCAGCAGCACCGAACGCCCATCTGCCGGGGCAAGCACCTCTGCCTGCGTCAGGCGCGCGCCGAAGCCATCCCCACTCACGACATCGACATACCGCCACACAAAGCCAGCGGGCAGCACTTTCGCCAGCAGGTCGTGCAGCGCTACACCGCCGAAGGTGAACGGCCCGGAGCGACCGTGCCCTGTGCTCACGATGAAACAATCGGCGACCTCGATGTGCGGCAGCGCACCCAGGAACGCCGCTGTGACTAGCTGCACCTGTGCATTAGCGACAAAGCGGATCGTGGCGTCGCCGGGCGGCGGCTGCGGATTCGGGTCATGGCTGTGGATATGCACCCAGGTCGGTTCGACATCGGCGTGGTCGTGGCTCATCCCGGCTCCGGCTCCATGCTGAAGGTGAGCGGATAGCCATCCAGCCGGGCGCGGGTGCGCGCCATCTTAACCAGGCGCTCCGCCTCGTTTCGCGGGCGCACCACGACCACGGCCTGCCCGTCGTTTTGCGCCGTGTTGGCGATATGATCGGCGATCTCCTCAGAGAGCAGGAACAATTGCAGCAGCACCTTGATCACGTACTCAAAGGGCGTCACCTCATCGTTGTGGATGATCACGTACCAACGCGGCGCAAAGCAGCTTTCCTCGATTGGCTCCGCCTCGAAGCCGGGCGCGACCGGTGCTTCCACGCTTCGTAATTGCAGGTCAACGGTCTGTAAATTCGTCATCATACGTTTGCGTCCCCAAAATTGTTGTGGTCAGTAGTATACAAGGTTTGGCTGACATTTGCCACGTGCCGCCGATGGATTACGCGCTTTTTTGCGCCCGTGCTACAATCGCGTGCCGGCGCGCCGATTGGCCGTCACAAGTGAGGGTGTCTTTTGGTAATAAATCAAGTGAACAGCGAAGACAGGCGCAATCACCCCGACGCCGCCATCACGGTTGTGATTCCAACCTATAACGAAGCGGACAACCTGCCCAAAATTGTAGACGCAATCGTGGCGTTGGGTCTGCCCAACTTGCAAGTGTTGGTGGTGGACGACGCCTCGCCCGATGGCACTGGGCGTATCGCCGACGAACTGGCCGCAATGTACAAGGCCGCTGCAATGTTACGCCCGCGCATGACAGTCATTCACCGCCAGGGCAAGGGCGGGTTGGGTACGGCCTACGTCGCCGGCATGACGCGCGCCATCGCCGACGGCGCCGACTTCATCGTGCAGATGGACGCCGACTTCAGCCACTCGCCGGCCTACATCCCGCAAATGTTGGGTGTGATCCTGGCGACCGACGCCGACGTGGTGATCGGCAGCCGCTACGTGCCGGGCGGTTCACTCGACGCGCGCTGGGAGTGGAACCGGCGCTTTCTGAGCTGGTGGGCGAATCTCTACAGCCGGGCGATCCTGGGGCTGCGCATCCGCGACATGACGGCCGGTTTCAAGCTGTGGCGGCGTGCGGCGCTGGAGGCAATCGGCCTGGAAAATATCCGCAGCAACGGATACAGCTTTCAGGTGGAGATGGCCTATCTCTGTGAAAAACTCGGCTTCCGGCTGATCGAGATTCCGATTCATTTCGAGGATCGACGCATCGGCCAGAGCAAGCTCGACGTGCCGGTCAAGCTGGAGTCGGCGTGGCGCACCTGGCAGATTCGCTGGCGCTATCGTTATCTGCGGCGGCGCCAGCCCGCACAGTTGGCGTGGAACAACTCGCAGATGAAGACCGACAGTCGCGGATGATGCCCGACGCGCCGGTCTCTGCTCACCGATAGACGCTCCTTTTATGTCGCGACTCCGCCGTTTTCGATCCGATCTGCTGGCATTGCTGGTGATCCTGATGCTGGCGCTGCTCTGGTTTGCGCAGGTGCTGGCGCCGGGGCTGACCCACGCCACGCTGCTGCCCTTCGACAACCTCTACACCTTCGAGCCGTGGCGGTCGCTGCAGCCCGGCTTGATCCCGCACAACGAACTGCTCTCTGACCTGGTGCTGGAAAACGCAGTGTGGAAGGCGCACATCCGTGAGTCACTGGCCGCCGGCGAGCTGCCGCTGTGGAACCCCAAAATTCTGACCGGCATTCCCTTTCTGGCGGCCGGGCAGGCGAGCACCTTCTATCCGCTGAATATCCTTTTCTATCTCCTGCCGCTCGACGTGGCCTACGGCTGGTTCACGGCGCTGCAGGTGGCGCTTGCCGGCGCAGCGATGTACGTCTTTGGCCGCGTGCTGCGGCTGCGCGTGCTGGCGGCGCTCTCTGGCGCGATTGTCTACATGTTCAGCGGCTTCCTGATCGTCAGCGTCGTCTTCACGATGTTTCTGGCGGTCGTGCCCTGGCTGCCACTGCTGCTGGCGGTGATCGAGTTTATCGTGCAGAAGCAGGAGGCGAAGGGCGTGCGCAGCTTCCGCCCGATTCCCTACGTGGCGGTCGGCGCAGGCGTGATCGGGCTGGTCGTGCTGGCGGGGCACCCGGAGTTGATCTACTACACGCTGCTGACGGCGGGTGCGTACAGCCTGGTGCGGCTGATCGCAGCCTACACGCGCATCCGGCGAACAACGAATGCGTCGACCACGCGCCGCTCACCGCTGATGCGCACGCTCAAGCTGGCCGGCTGGCTGCTGACGATGGCGGTGCTCGGCGTGGCGCTGGGCGCGGTGCAACTGCTGCCACTGGTGGAGCTGCTGCCGCTCAACTTCCGCGAGGGGTCGGCATCGCTGACGCAGGTGCGGGAGTGGGCGTGGCCGAGCCGCCACGTGCTAACCTTTGCGCTACCCAACGTCTTTGGCAGCCCCAGCCACCATCAATGGTTCGACATCTGGGCGTGGGTGTGGGCGCCCGCCACCGTCAATGCGCTGGGCGAGCAAAGCCATACGATCTTCTGGGGCATCAAAAACTACGTCGAGGGCGGCAATTATCTTGGCCTGGCGACCTGGCTGCTGGCGGCGGTGGCGGTGGTCGAGGCGGCGCGGGTCGTATGGAAAAAGCGATTGGAGATTGGAGATTGGAGATTGGCCGCCGCTGGCGCATCGCCCAATCTCCAATCTCCAATCTCCAATCTTCCACGCTCTCCGCTTCCGACCTTCTTCTTCGCCGGGCTTGCGGTGCTCTCGCTGCTCTTCGCCTTCGGGACGCCGCTCTATGCGATCCTCTACTCAGGGCTGCCGGGCTGGAGCCAACTGCACAGCCCCTTTCGCTGGGTCTTCCCCTTCACGCTGAGCATGGCCGCGCTCGGCGCGCTGGGGCTGAATGTGGTGTTGGGGTGGATGGCGCGAGGGGCAAGGCGTGAGGGGCAAGAGGGGGAGACGGGGAGAGGGGGAATCTCCAATCTCCAATCTCTACTCTTCAATCTCTCAATCTCTCAATCCCTGGCAATTTTGTTGGCTTTCGCCGGTCTCGCCGCGCTGCTGCTCGTGCTCGCCAGCATCGTCACGCCGACGCCGTTTGTCGCCTTCGGTCAGCGCGTCGTAGAGGGCAGCGACCTGGCGCAGATGGCCTTCGACGGCGGGCGCATGTTCTGGAGCTACCAGGCCGCTAACCTGGCGCACTTTGGGCTGGTTGCGATGCTTACGGGGTTGGCGGTCTGGTGGGGGGCGAGCAAGAGGGGGAGAGGGGGAGAGAGGGAGACGCCAATCTCCAATCGCCAATCGCCTAATTGCCTAATCGCATTATTCCTGATTTTTATCACCGTCCTCGACCTCTTCCTGGCGCACGGGACTTTCAACCCGGCCAGCAACCCGGCGTTGTCGCCGTGGACGGAGCAGGGCACGCCGCCGGTTGTGCAGTTCATCAATGCGCGTGAAGGTCTCAACGCCCCTCGCTCCTCGCCCATCGCCCAGCCCTGGCGCTTCACCACCTTCAACGCACCGGGCGAGAAGACCTTCAACGCTAACGTGGGGATGTATTACGGCTGGCAGGATGTGCGCGGCTACGACTCGATCATCCCGCGTCAATACGCCGAGTTCATGGAGAAAATCCAGCCGCAGGCGAATGAGCTGCTCTACAACCGCATCGCGCCGATCTACGCCCAGACTGGTGGCGATGTCTACGCCACGCTCGACAACCCGCTGCTCGACCTGCTCAACGTCAAGTACGTGATCACCGAGCACGCCATCCCGAACCCAAGCTGGCAGGAAATCTACCAGGATGACGCGGTGCGTGTCTACGAAAACCGGGAGGTGCTGCCGCGCACGTGGATCGCACCGGAAGCGCGCGTCGTGCCGCTGGCGGAACAGCCGTTGACGAGCACCGATCTGCGTGAGGTGGTATTCATCGAGACGCCGCCCGCCGAATCGAACGCGCTCGTTCCGGCCAGCCCGCAGGTGCGCGAAGCGAACATCAGCCGCTACACCGCCAACGAGGTCTTTATCGACGTCAACCTGAGCGACCGCGGCTGGCTCTTTCTGGGCGACGCCTACTTCCCCGGCTGGAAGGCGTATCTGCGTCCCTTTGGCGGCGACGAGAGCCAGGAGCGCGAACTCGCAATCCATCGGGCGAATGGCGCGTTCCGCGCCGTCTATTTGCCGACAGACGGCCAGTGGACGGTGCGCTTTGTCTACAGCCCGATGAGCTTCAAGCTGGGGCTGTACATCAGCTTTTTGGCGGCGATGACGCTGCTGATGCTGCTGCTTTATTGGCTGTGGGGGCGCTACTACCGGCCAGAGATCGAGGATCATGACGTGAAGCGCGTGGCGAAGAACTCGCTGATCCCGATGGGGCTGAGCCTCTTCAACAAGGCGGTCGACTTCGCCTTTGCCATGCTTTACGTGCGCCTATTGGGGCCGGCGGGCACGGGCGAATGGTACTTCGTCGTGGCGATCTATGGCTTCTTCGAGATCATCAGCCGCTACGGGCTGGGGACGCTGCTGACGCGCGATGTCGCCGCCGACAAACACCAGTCGAGCCGCTATCTCACGAATGTACTGGCGCTGCGCACGCTGTTGTGGGCGGTCAGCCTGCCGCTGATGGCGCTGGTGGTGGCGGGCTACTGGGCGGTGGGCGTCGTTTGGCCGGAGTGGCAGGCGATCAACGTGCAGGAGGTGCAGGCGCTGATCCTGCTGGCGCTGGCGATGCTTTTTGCCAACTGGGCCGACGCGCTCAGCAGCATGTTCATGGCCTTCGAGAAGATGGAGTACCCTGCCGGGCTGACCAACACCGTGGCGCTGTTCAAGGTGGCGCTGGGGGCGGCCGCGCTGCTGCTCGGCTATGGCTATGTCGGGCTGGCGGCGGTGGCGCTGCTGGTGAACATGCTCCAGGTGCTCTGGCTCTACGTGCTGCTGCGCTCGACGCTTTTCAAGCCGCAGTGGCAGTGGGATTGGCCACTGCAGCGTTGGATGTTCGCCGTCAGCGGACCGCTGATGATCAACCACTTGCTGGCGACGATCTTCTGGCGCATCGACATCTGGATTTTGCGCCCCATCGCTGGTGCGACCGCGGTCGGCCTCTACAGCATCGGGCTAAAATATCTGGACGGGCTGAACATCATCCCTAGCATGTTCACGATGGCGATCTTTCCATTGATGAGCCGCTTTGCGCGCGCTGAACGCGGCAGCCTGCTCCGTTCCTACGTGATCAGCCTGCGCCTGCTCACGATCCTCAGTCTGCCCATTGCCGTGTCGGTCACCTTTCTGGCGACGCCGCTGGTCTTCATCGTCGGCGGCGCGCAGTACCTGAATGTGCCGGGCGAGTTCCACATCTTCGGGCAGACGATCCCCTACGTGGGCGGCGCCGATCTCGCCTTCCAGGTGATCATCTGGAGTATCCCGATCGGTTTCATCAACAGCATCACCCAGTACGTGCTGATCGCGGTGAACCAGCAGCGCACACTGACGCGCGCCTTTGTGCTTGGCGTCGTCTTCAACGTCGTCGGCAACCTGATCCTGATCCCTAGCCTCGGTTACGTGGGCGCGGCGACGGCGACGATCCTGAGCGAGTTCAGCCTGTTGATTCCGTTCTCCATTATGGTGCGGCGACATGTAGGCGTGGTGCCGTGGGTACGCGTCGTCGCTTCCCCGCTGATTTCGGCGGCGGCGATGGGGGTGATCGCCTATGGTCTGATCCAGGTTAGCGTTAACGCGTGGCTGGCGGTGACGGGCGGGCTGATCGTCTACGGTCTCGGTCTGCTGGCGACCGGCGCCTTCCGCGGCGAAGATATGGCGACGATTCTCAACGCGCTGCCGATCGGCCCGCTGCGTCGCCTGCTGCCGGCTGAGTAAAATGTGAGTACCATAACTTTTTGAAGGATCGATCATGCGTGACGACGAACGGCGTGGGATGTGGTTTGCGATTGCCTGTTATGCGATCTGGGGCATCTTCCCGCTCTATTTCCGGCTGCTGGCGCCAGTGCCGGCCATCGACATTCTCGCGCACCGGGTAATCTGGTCGCTCGGCTTTCTGCTGATTCTGCTCACGGTGCGCCAGGAGTGGAATTGGCTGGGGCCAGCGCTGCACTCACGGCGCACGCTCGGACTCTATGCGTTGGCGGGCATCGTCCTGGCCGTCAACTGGTACACCTACATCTGGGCCGTCAACGCTGGCTTCGTGATCGAGTCCAGCCTCGGCTACTTCATCAACCCGTTGGTGAGTGTGCTGCTTGGCGTGGTCGTGATGCGCGAGCGGCTGCGCCTCGGGCAGTGGGCGGCGATTGCGACAGCGACGGCGGGGGTGATCTTTCTCACCGTCAGCTACGGCCAACTACCGTGGATTGCGCTCACGCTGGCCTTCAGCTTTGGCTTCTACGGGCTGCTCAAGAAACGCGGTACGCTGCATTCGATGCAGGGTCTCACGATCGAGACCAGCACGCTACTACTACCGGCGCTGGCGCTGCTGCTCTTCCGTGAGGCATCCGGTCACGACAGCCTGGTGAGTTACGGGTGGAGCAAGACGCTGCTACTGCTCTCGACCGGCGTCGTCACGGTGCTGCCGCTGGTCTGGTTCGCTTCGGCGGCGCGGTTGATCCCGCTGTCGCTGCTTGGCATTCTCCAATATATTGCGCCGACGCTGCAATTCCTCGTCGGGCTGTTGATCTTCCAGGAACCCTTCAGCGCGACGCGGCTGATCGGTTTTGCGATTATCTGGCTGGCGCTGATCATCTACTCGGCGGAGGGTGTGCGCCACCAACGAAGTCTGCGCAGCGTTGCCGCCACATCGCTCATCGCGTAGAAGGCTGGCAACTGGAGGGGATCATGCAAACCAACATTGTCTTGGATGATGTGCTTGTTGAGTGGGCGCTGGCGCTCACCGGGATGAAAACAGAGCGCGCCGTGATCGAGGAAGCGCTGCGTACATTGATCCTGCTGCACGAGCAAGGAGAGGTGCGCCAACTACGCGGCCAATTACACTGGGAAAGCGATATTGACGCTACAGGTCGCACACCCGTGACAGGCGTCGAGCTCACGCCCCACCGCGCGAGCGCACCACCTGCCCCGTGATCCACTCCCCTTGCTCCGAAGCGAGAAAACAGACCAGATTGGCGGCGTCCGCCGGCTGGCCGATGCGACCGAGATAGGTGCGGGCGGCGATGGCGGCGCGCAGGTCGTCGGCCATCCAGCCGGTGTCGGTGGCGCCAGGATCGACGGCGTTGACGGTGACGCCGCGCCCGGCCAGCTCCGCCGCCAGCGTGACGGTCATGGCGTCGATGGCGGCTTTGGTGACGACGTAGGCCAACTCGCCCGGCATCGGACCAAAGCCCTGCCCGGAGGTGATGCTGATGATGCGCCCGCCGCGTGTGCCCTGCCAGCGGCGCGCAAATTCCTGACACATCAACACGGTGGCGCGCACGTTGACGGCATAGTGGCGGTCGAGTTGATCGGCGTCGAGGTGGAGCAGATCGCCGGACTCCGAGTGACAGGCGTTGTTGACCAGGATCGCCGGCGCGCCAAGCAGCCCGTGTACGGCGTCGAAGATGTGACGCGGCGTCTGTGGCTGGCGTAGATTGGCCTCTAGCCCGTAGGCGCGCACACCAAACGCACGCAGTTCGGCCAGCAAACGCTCCACTTCGTGTACATCGCCGCCAAGTTGAGATGTTTCTACATCGTAGGGTAGGAAGTAGGTCAGCAAGATGTCGGCGCCAGCTGCGGCCAGTGTACGCGCAATCGCAGCGCCGATACCGACGCGACGGCTGGCGCCCGTGACAATCGCAATGCGACCGGTCAGGTCAATCTTCATCGCTGTCACGATCCACGGTTTTGCCGTCGATCGTGATCTCCGAAATCGACTCTTCGGCGACCTGCTTGTAGACCTGCGTCGTGCTTAGGCTGGCATGGCCGAGGCGGCGCTGTACCTCGCGCAGCCCCGCGCCGGTGTTGAGCAGATGCGCGGCAAAGCTGTGGCGTAGTGTGTGCGGCGTCACCTGGTCACGGATACCGACTTCTTTGACATAGCGTTTGATGATTAGCCACAGCCCCTGTCGTGTGAGGCGTTGCCCGCGATGGTTAAGGAAGAGCGCCTGCTCCTGTGGTCGCACGACCAACGCAGGCCGGCCACGCTCCGTGTAGAGTTGCAGCGCCTCGCGCACGGTGTCGTCCAGTTGCGCAACGCGGCGGCGCTTGCTGGCGGCGCCACAGACGATGTACCCCGGCGCCAGGTCGAGGTCATCGACATTGAGATTGACCAGCTCGGTGACGCGCATCCCGGTCGCGTAGAGCGTTTCGAGCAGCGCACTGTCGCGCCAGCCCTGCGGTGTTGCCTGTAGCTTCGGAGCCGCCAGCAGCCGTTCCACATCTTCGTGCGCAATTGTGTGCGGGGTGTGTTTCTTGACCTTTGGCGACTCCAGCAGTGCGGCCGGGTCTTCCATGATGATGCCGTGCGAGCGCATAAACTCAAAGAAACTTTTGACCGCCGCAACTTTGCGCGCAACCGTTGACGACGCATAGTCACGGTCGCGTAAGTGAAACACATAATCCTGAATGACCGCTGCCGTGACCTGCTTCCACTCCGTGACGCGTGTGCCGTCAGGGGCGGTGTAGTGCATCAGGAATGTGAGCAACTGGCTCAAGTCGTTGCGATACGCGGCTACGGTATTGTCAGAGGAATCTTCCTCTAACCCGAGCGACAATAGGAAACGCTGAACTTCTTCTTGCATACGGTTACTCCCCGGTCTAGCACACTCAGCTAACCTCGTAGTCCCTATATCGTAACATAACTTTGCATAAAAACCGAAACTACTGATTCTTTCATCTGCACATTCTTTGCGGCTATAATTGCTGACCATGGCACGCAAAACACAGAAACCCGCGCTGGTCGCAGCCGATACGGCGCTGACCGAGTTCACACAGCGCTATTTCACTACATTGGGCGCCGTCGTTCAGCCGCAGGACGCAGCGCCGCACGATCGGTTGGATGTCCAGCTCACGCCAGCTCTGGCCGCCCACTTTGGACGTGAGAAGCTTCATCTGACCTTTCATGCCACCGAAGCCGCCGACGAAGCGGAACTTGTCGCACATGGCAGTCGCGTCTTCGACCGGATGCTGGCGCTGCTGTCCACACGCAGTGCATTCTCCGTGCAGCGCGCTCCCGTCCGTCACGCCGACGGTGAAGCGTTGATGCGCGCCGTGCGTCCCACCAATGCCAGCATCAGCCGCCTGCGGATGCAGGAGCGGCTGCGCATCTTCTTTGGTCTTACCTGGCGCATCACCTATCGCGCCGACGATAAACGCCAGGAAATATACACGATCTGGATGGACGACGCCGCGCGCCCGCTGACACTGCCTGGCGCCGATGCCTGCCAGCCAATCATCGCCGTCATGGAGCAGATGCTGGCTGACGCCGAAGCCGTTCCCGCTGAAACCAACGACGCCGGCGAGGTGACGCCGCCCAAGTTGCCGCCCCTCACGCAGTTGGTGCGCATCGCCGAACAGGCGCGCGTCTATGCCACCTACCATGCCGACGTCCGCTGTGTCACCCACGAGGCCGAGATTCTACCCCGACTCTACAAGACACTCAACCGGCTGCTCTCCTACTATCAGCAGCAGATCGACGAAATCCAACCGGCGCGCGACCCGGAAGGCGAACGTCGCCGCGCCCTCGAAGCTGATCTCCAACGCAAGATCGCCGAAGAGATCGAGAATCACCGGCTGCGCGTGGCAGTGGAATTGATCGGCTACGTAGCGCTGGAGACGCCAACTGCCGTCGCTGACCTGACCCTGACCACAGGCGCATACGAGGTGACGGTGCATGTCGAGCAGGATCGCTACAGCGGGCAACTGCGCCGGCCCACTTGTCATGCCTGCGGCGCCGAGACCACCGAGATCACAATTGACTATCGCGGCCATGTAATTTGTGAATGCTGCACCCACATCTGCGCCACGTGCAACGCGTTGGTGTGCAGCGCGTGCGGTGTGGCGACTTGCCCAGTCTGCGGCGCCGAAAATTGCGAGACGTGCGGGCAGGTCTGTTGGGCGTGTGGTGAACGCGCCTGCGCCGACCATATCAGCGCCTGCCCCACCTGCGGCGACATGGTCTGTCACGCCTGTCAGACCGAATGCGCAGCGTGCGGCGTGCGTCAATGTAAAAGTCATCTGCGGTTGGATTGCGTCACCGACGCGCACGGCGCACACGCGCTCATCTGCCCGCGCTGTGCCGTGCGCTGCCCTGGCTGCCAGCAGTACAGCGCTCATACTGGCGTTTGTAGCGCCAGCGGTCAGCGCTTCTGCGAGAATTGCCTGATGACGTGCGCCGGTTGTGGTCGCGTCGTCGGGCCGGGCTATTACCAGCTCACCCCCGGCGATCAGCAACCCTACTGCCAGGATTGTTTGCACGAGTGCCCGCGCTGTCACAAGCTGACGCACGTGCTGGCGACCTGCGCAGTCTGCGATAGCGTGGGTTGTGCAAGCTGTGTACGGCGCTGTATCGTCTGTGAACGGGATGTCTGCCCCACGCATGGCGTCGCTATACCAGGCTGCGGCCACGTCGTCTGTAATCGCGACCTGGCAGAGTGTGGCGTCTGTCACGAGCTGGTCTGCCCGCGCTGTACGCCGACGTGTGCGATCTGCGGACACTATCACTGCGAGCATGATCGCGCTGGCTGTGTTCAGTGCGGCCAGGAATACTGTCGTGCGTGCGTCAGCGCCACTGGCCTCTGCGCCACCTGCGCCGCCCTGGAGACGACTGGCGCCGCCGTGGATCGTAAGACTCTGGTCTGGGGTGATGACGAACAGGCGCAGGCGATGGCGACGCATTATCAGTGGCGACGCGCCAGCAATCTTCGGTACGATATCTACGTCGGGGCAGGCGCTATGATGAGCACGGCGGTGGTCGTGGTGGATCGGCTGGCTGACGCCCCCCGCGTGGTCTATGTACGCCGGCTTAGCGCCCTGGAGCGGCTGCGCGGGCTGTTAGGGATATGAACGTCATGTCCGAGGTGGTCGCCCGCGCCGACGCGCATCTGGCCGATTGTCACTTGTGCCCATTTCATTGCGGAGCTTACCGCGCAACGGCTACCGGCGTCTGTCGCGTCGGCGCGACTAGTTACGTCGCCAGCGAGATGCTGCACTACGGTGAGGAGGAGCTGCTGCGCCCGGCGCACGCGATCTTTTTCAGCGGCTGCACCGCGCGCTGTACGTTCTGCACCGCCGCTCGCTTTGCCTTCAATCCAGGCTACGGCGCGCCGGTCACTGCCGCACAACTGGCGGCGCGCATCCTGCAGCGACAGGCGGAGGGCGCCCGGTCGGTCTGCTTTATCGGCGGCGACCCGGCGCCTCACATTCCGCTGATCTTGGCGACATTGGCAGAACTCGGTGCGCGCCGCACGATCCCGATGGTCTTCAACAGCAACTTCTATCTCACCGACGCCGCCCTCGATCTGCTCGACAGCGCCATCGACATCTATCTTCCCGACCTGAAATTTGGTCCGGCGACCGGCGCGCAAAGCTGCGGCGCGGCAATTGGCGGGATGCCGGAGTATTGGCGCGTCGTCACCGGCGCCATCGCCCGCGTCGCCGCACAAGGACGTCAGGTCATCGTGCGCCATCTGCTGATGCCCGGTCATTTCGACTGCTGCACCGCGCCAGCGCTGACCTGGCTGGCGACGCAGCCCGCCGTACAGGTGAGCCTGCTCACGCAGTACCTGGCGCCGGCGCATGTGCGCGGCGTACTGGCCGCGTTGCTGACGGCGGCAGAGGTGGCGCAGGCGCGGCGGCTAGCGCTTGATCTCGGATTGCGGTTGGTGCGTTGAGCTTGTGCAGGGAGGGGAAATCATCTTCCTAGAAGCTGCGAACTTCCAGGAAGATGATGCGCGTTACGTTTAGCTGGCAGGCGGCAAGCTCGGTGGCGGGGTGCTGCCTGAAATGGGGGCTGCCGATTCGTCATTGCCGGCCTTCGGCTGGTTGACGAAGATTTCCTGGATGCTGCCCAACGCCCCCAGGATCGCCGTCGCCTCGTACGGAATGAAGAGCTTGGTGGATCGCCCATTTGCCACGGCCTTCATGGCGTCCAGGTACTGAATGGCGATGACGCTTTGATCCGGATTGGCGTTGCGGATCGAACCGTAGACGGTCGTGATCGCATTCGCCTGCCCGTTCGCCTCGGCCTCCAATTTGTACCGCTCTGCGTCGGCGATGCGGCGCACAGCCTCGGCCTCACCCTCCGCCTCCAGAATGCGGGCGGCGCGTGTGCCCTCGGCGTCGAGAATCTGAGCGCGTTTGTCGCGTTCGGCCTTCATCTGACGGTGCATGGCGGCAGTGACATCGGCGGGCGGGTCGATGCGCTTGATCTCCACGCGCACAACGCGGACGCCCCATTTGTCGGTGGCGTCATCGAGCACCGACCGCAGCTTGGCGTTGATCATCTCGCGCGAGGTGAGCGCCTCGTCCAGTTCGGTCTCGCCAACGACGTTGCGCAGGTTCGTCTGCGCCAGCTTGGTCGCCGCGTTGTAGAAATCAGCCACGTTGTAGGTCAGCTTCACCGGGTCGGTCGCTTCGTAGTAGACGATGGCGTCCACCGTCACGACGACGTTGTCCTTGGTGATCACCTCCTGCGGCTGCACATCGACGACCTGCTCGCGCATGTCGACTTTTCGCATCGTATCGACGAAGGGGATGATGAATTGCAGCCCCGGCTGCGCAGTGCGTAGATAGCGGCCCAAGCGCTCGATCACACCTTTTTCATAGGGTGAGACGATGCGGATACCCATCGCCGCCAGCAAGAATACCAGAATCAGCAATAATCCCAGCACAACCATTGCTAAAACAAGTTCCATCTTTGCCTCCTTGGCTTACGCAGATTGCGATTGTCTACTCTTCGACAAGCACGTCTCTCTGGCTTGGGCGCACCACCAGCCGCGTGCCTTCGATGCGGAGCACTTCCACAATTTCATCTTTGGCAATGATGCGGCCATCCTCTGACGTTGCCCGCCATTCCTCCGCATCGACGCGCACCATGCCGGCGCCCTGCGGTGGGTTGATCTCAGTCAGGACGATGGCGCGCTTCTCCAGTACGCGATCGCTGCCGACGAAGTTTTTCTGCTGTTCGTTCAGCCGGCGTGTGAGGGGGCGCGTCAGCAGCACGGCGACTCCTGACACGGCGATGAACGCAACCACTTGGATGAACGGATCAACGCCCAGATACGCCAGTAGTGCGGCCGCGACCGCGCCCACGCCAAAACAAACTAGAAAGAAGCCTGTCGTGAACAACTCGGCAATCAGAAAGATGATCGCCATCGCTGCCCACCCCCACATCCAGATCGCATTCATACATTCACTCTCCGTTTCGATTGCCCGGCCTGCCCGTGTGGTTACGTGCCGGGGACGGGCTACAAAGGATTTGGCTGAACGCGTGCGCTGTAGCCTGTCCCCGGCACGTAAGACGCGATTGAAGGCCGTCAGCGGAATCACTTTCATTGTAGCCTACTTCGGCGCGTGTGACTGACTGCATTCTGACATCGCCTGGACAGTCCGGCACGCGTCATGTCACGTATTTCCTCACCCCGCCACGCGGAACTCGGCGCTGGTCAGCTTGCCGGTGCGTGGGTTTAGCGTCACCTCCACCTCCAGCGGGCCGCCCGCGCTCTGGAGGCGCGCCACGGTGTGTTCTGCACCATCGCCGCCCAGGGTCGCCGCCAGCGTACATGCGCCGTAGAGCAGGTTGACGGTGCGCAATTGCTTGAGCTGGGCGCGGCGGTCGCTGGTTGCGGTGAAGATATGCGCAATGGCGCGCTGTGTCGGTGCGGCAGTCGCCGCAACCAGCGCATCCAGGGCGCCCTGCATCACCGCGTTGGGCGGGAAGATCGACTCGTAGCTCAGGTGCTGCACGCGCGGCGGTGTGGTCGGCGCCAGCGTGAGCCAGACGCGACACCAGCCACGCTCGCCCTGCAGCGTCCACGTCCCGCGCAGTGGGTTGCTTGTCTCGATCATACTGACGTTGCGGAAAACGCCATGCCGTGCGCGCAATTCATCCAACTGCGCCTGCCAGTGTGGACGCGACGTGTCCAGAAAAAAGTTGGCGGCGAACAACGCATCGGCCAAGGCGTCGTCCCATTGTGCGAGCAGGCGAGTGACCTGCGCCTGCGCCGCAACCAGCGCAGCGGCGGGTCGCACCGGGCGCGGTGTCATGCCGGCGCTTGCGACAAGGCTGCGCAGCATCTGCACGGCGATCGGCACGGCAGGGGCGTAGGTGAGATTGGCAAGCGTCACCACGCCGAGGTCGTAGTCGGGCAGCCAGAGCATGTGTGAGCCAAAGCCGGGCAGCCCGCCAGCGTGCCCGACGATGCGCCCCAGATCGTTGCTGAGCCAGGCAAAGAGACCGTAGCCGTAGCCGCCGGCTTCGTAACGCACCGGCGCACCGACGCGCTGGTCGCCCACTATCGGCTGGCGGAGGTTGGCGCAGCGCTGCATCTCGCGTCGCGAACTGCGGCGCAGCACCGGCCCCTCATCACCGTCGCGCGCGGGCCAGGCGTCCAGGAAGAAGGCCACCCAGCGCGCCATGTCCTCCACGGACGCGTAGAGACCGCCAAACGCCGCCGCGTCGCCCGCCGAGCGCGTAAAGGCCAGTTCGTCCTCTATGTACCCACCATCGACCAGCCGATAGCCGTGCGCCAGCTTCTGCCCGTGCGCGTCGTCGGCATTCCAGCCACTCGCTGTCATCCCCAGTGGTTGTAAGATGCGCGTGTCAATATAGTGCTGGAGCGGTATTCCGGCCACCTCCGCCACGATGCGCCCCAAGATCATGTAGCCCAGGTTGGAGTATTCGTATTGCGTGTCAGGCGCGGCGGCGAAGGTGACGCCCTGCGCCAGCAGCGCCGCGAAGGCGGCGTTGTCGAGTGGCAATTGGCGGTCGCCCCAGGGATTGTCCTCCGGCCAGCCGGGCGCCATCGTCAACAGGTGGCGCACGGTCAGCGGGGGCGAATCGCTGGTGGGGTAGGTCAGCGCCGCCACTTCGGGTACATAGCGGGCGATCGGGTCGTCGAGCGCCAGCAGACCGGCATCGCGTAATTGTAAAACGGCGACCGCAGCAAAACTCTTGGTCATCGACGCAATGCGGAAAAGGGTATGTGCGTCGGTGGCGGCGCCCGTTGTCACGTTGGCCGTCCCAACGCCGCCGGCGACGACAAGCTTCCCCTGTGCGATCACGCCATAAGCCAGGCCGGGTAGTTGGTGGCGTGCGGCAAAGTCGGTTGCCAGCGCGGCCACCGTGGGCGCCGCAGCGATGATTCGTTCAGTTGTTTCCGGGTCAGAGAAAGTTGGCGGGGCAATACACATTGAAAAGGCTCCTTGCAGCGGCTGGCTTGGAAATGGCGCGCCGTAGGACAAGCGCGCAGTTCATTATACCAGGAGCCTGTAATTGGCAGGTTTTGGCCGGGGGTGTAGCGAGGCGAGGGGCGTCGCGTGTAACGCCCCTCGCTGTGCGCAACTTACTCGATAAACACCTCGACGCGTTCGCCCTTTTCGTCGTCCATCACCTCGACAATGCGCCCGGTCATGCCGTTGCGGATGGCGGTGCGTAACGCCTCGGCGTCGAACTTGTCGTTGGCGGGCACGAAGCGCAGGCCAAAATCGACCAGCCCCAGCGGGATGTTGACCGTCACCTTCTGCGTGCCGGTGACGACATTGCTCACCCGCACGCGGAAGTAGCGACCGTTGGCGTTCCCGCCCATTGCGGGCGTCGCGGTTGGCGCTGCTGACGGCGGTTCCGGCTCCACAGCTTGACCAAGCGCCGCCAGCAAGCGTGCGCCATCCTCCGGCGACAGCTTGCCCTCTTCCACCATCTGCAATACCTTGCGGCGTTCTTCACTGATTGCCATGTTTTGATCTCCTTCAAGATGATATGGGATGCGTGATGCGCAAAAGACGCTTCGCCATGAACGTGACTGGGCAACGTTGAACACGAAAGATTCGTCACTCGTCACTTGTAACCCGTCACGCACTGCTTATTTCGTCTTATCGTTCCAGTTTGGCGCCGTTCAACGCCGACAGCAGCTTTTCGGCCTGTTCGACCGAGAGCTTGCCCTGTTCGACCATGTTCAGGATCAGCATCCGCTCCTCGTCGGTGGCCGGCGTGCGCTTGGGTTTGGGCGGAATCGATGCTTTGGGTGCGGCGGGCGGCATCGGCGGCGCGGGCGGCGCCACCCACCCCGGCGACTTGCGCCGGCGGCTCTCCGCTTCCTGTGTGCGCTGTTCGACTTTGCGCAGCGCCTCGGCCAGCTTCTCCTCAGCGCGACGCATGGCCGACTGCACTTTGTCCTGGATCGAGGTCGCCAACTCCTCGCTCGTGCCCATGCGCGCGAGTTTGTCGTCGAGCTGGCGCGAGAGTTCGTTGACCTGAGTCTCGATCTGTGATGTGATCTGCTGGGTGATCTCGACCGAACGCAGCGCCATCTCTTCCTCCAGTGTTCCTGAAAACTCAGCCGGGTCGAAGTCGTGCGGCTGCGCCCCGCGCAGCATGATGTTGCCCTCCGCCTCTAGCGTCAACCGGGCGTGCGCCGGCGCACGCTCGAAGTTGAGCACGCCGTTGCGTACGCTGCGCTCCTCCCCCAGGTCGCGCACGCGGATGTGTCCCTCCGCCTTGAGTGCAAAGACGCCGCCCGCGTCGCGCGGCACCTCGCAGGTGATACCGCCCTCGGCACGGATCATGCACTGCTGACCGGGCGCCAGCGTCGCCTGCGCCTTGACGTTGCCCTCCGCCGTCGCATCGATGCTGCCGCCGGTCGCATCGAGCACCAGGTTTCCCTCGACGCGACCAAGCCGGATGTCGCCGCCGACTTTGGCGATTGTGGCGTTGCCTTCGATGGCGTCGATGCGCAGGTCGCCGGCGATCAGCCGCGCGGTGAAGTTGCCCTCGATTCGGTGGGCGGCGACGGCGTTGACGCTGTTCACGACGGCGTTGCCCTCGATCGCGTCGATCGTGAGGCCGCTGAGGATCAGGCTGATCGCGACATTGCCAGCGACAGTCTCAATCGTAATCGTGGATTGCACCGGCGCCTGGAGCCACAGATCGTCTTCGCAGGCGAGCGTGACGCCGCCCTCCTGCTGCGTGATCGTCACGGCGTCGCCGTCGCCACGCACACGCGCCTGGAGTTCGGGACGGTCCCAGCCGCTCAGGGTCAGATTGCCCTCGATGTTCTGCAGCCGGATCGTGGGCGTCGGTCCGGTCTGGATGAGTTGGGTGGCGCTCATCAGTCACCACCCTGCAACTTCTGCATCGCTGCGTCGAAAGAGATCACACCGGCGTCGAGGTCGGCCAGCACCTGCTTGCGGTCGATGGCGGGCGGCGTCTCCTCCTTGCCGGGTTCGTAGCCGAGGGCGCGGATCACGTCGTGCAGGCGGCTGCGGATCGTCGGATACGACAACCCTAGTTCATCCTCTAGCCGGTTGAGCTTGCCTTCGTTGCGCACGAAAATCTCGACGAACTTGATCTGCTCCGGCGTGAGTTGGGCGAAGGGCGGCTCATTCACGGCGAAGCGGCCCTCCAAACTAACCTCCGCATCCGGGCAGTAGATGCGCGTGACGATGATTTCGCCGCCGGTCAGTGGGCAGCGTGTGGGTAGTGGCAACATAAACGTACTCCTTGTGAAAACGATTGCTCAAGCGGCAGTCACCCTGGGAAGTAGCGACCGCGGCTGGAACGATGACCACTTGCAGGCAAATTGTCGAAACGGGGTGCAGCCGGGACGCCACACTCGACCGGCATGGTTGACAGCGCATGGGGCCGAGATGCGAGCCGGATGGCGCCGGTGGGCGTCAAGGCTGCACTCCGTTCAAACCGAGCGGGGTAAACCAAACGGAGCGCGCAGCTCCAGCCGCCGGCCACAGCGCACCAGCACGCGCCCGCAGAACGCCAGCCCCCGGTCGAACCAGGTCGGCGACAGCGGGCGGAACTGCTGCGCCAGCCGCGCCTGCGCGGCGGCGTGCATCAATTCCTGGCGGTGTGTGCGCTGCGTTGCATCCAAAATGTACTCGTTTGGCGGTAGCATTGCGGTTGCTCCTTGCGCCGTTGCGGGCGGCGCATTCAGAAAACGAATCGTGCCTTCAACTTTCTGAAACAAGAATAGCATGAAAAATTAATAATATCAATACATATTTTGATAATTTTGATACTTTTATCGATCTTGTTGGGTATTTTGATGGGCGTGTTTAATTTTCTTGATGAGAGCCGGCGCCGATCCGTGTCATTCTCTTGCTCCGTGTTCTCCATCGTCATAGAACACGGAGCGAGAGAATAGGACGGATGTACGCCAGCGCCGAATGCACCAGAGCCGCCAGCATGGATGGATCGCTGATTGTGAGCGAGAGAATAGGACGGATGTACGCCAGCGCCGATCCGTGTCATTCTCTTGATCCGTGTTCTACAGCAACGCCACGCGCACCCAAGAAAACAAAACGCCCGGCGGGAATTCCCACCGGGCGTCTGGCGATCTGGCGGTCGGGCTGGCGCCTCGATCCGTGTAGCGCAGTTCAGATCCAGCCTTGATTCTTCAAGAAGCTGGTGAGGCCGGGGATGGCGAAGCGCCGCCCCTTGTACGCCTGCAGCCCGTAATAGAGCAGCAAACCGATGCCCGCTATGAAGTAAAATGGCGTCAAGCACGAGAGCATGAGAATCGCCAGCCACCCCAGAATCCACCCCAACACCGGGATAAGCTGGAAGATGCCCACAGCAAGACTGGCCATCAGAAAAATCCCCCAGAAGACCAGCGTAAACGCCAGACTCTGCACGGCGTGATAGCGCTGGAAGGGGCGCTTCTTGCTGCTCTCGCTTAATAGCACGATGATGGGCATGATCACCGGCAGCAGCAGTTGCGTCACGTAGCTCAACAGTGCGATCAGGCGGTCGTCACTGTCGGCGAGCGGGTCGATCTCCGCGTGCTGCATCAGTTCGCCGCGGCGGAAGGCGTCGGCGGCCTCACCGGCCTGCGTGTAGGCGGTGCTGGTCATGCGCTCCACCGGCGTCTGCTCCACGTGATCCGGTGCGTGATTGGGCTGCGGGGCCTGTTGCGGCTGGCCCGTTTCTGGATTGGTTGCTTCGTTCGTCATGGCACTTCTCTCCCTCCCGCCAGCGGCGGGGTGTTGTGTATCGTTGATCTGCGGCGGTCGATAACCCTGTTCGTGAGGCGGAATGCGCCGCCGACTGGGTTACTTCCACCGCAATGGTGGCGGATGCGCCGTGTGGCGTCATCTCCAAGCTATGCAACAGTACGCAGACGCCGCCCGAAAGTTGCGGATTGCACCGCCACCATCCATGCCAATGCACGCAACTTCTGCTACACTGTGCAGCGGCGCCCGGCTTGCCGCCGTCCTGCGCACCACTCGACCCAATCACGACGCGGAGCAGTGATCCATGTCTGCATCATCCTTGCCGGCGCCCAAACGCCAGGCCGCCTACACCTTTTTCGAGCGCATCCCTTACTGGCTGCTGGCCGCGCTTTTTCTGGGCGTCATCATGGCCTGGCACATCATGACCGACGAGAGCTACGCCACAATCTTCGCCGCCGTGGCTAAGGGCGTTGGCGTCACCATCTATGTCACGGTCGTCGCCTACGCCGGCGCGTTGGTGGTGGGGCTGCTCGTCGGGCTGGCGCGCGTCTCCAAGAACCGCGTGATCTACGAAGTCGCCACCTTCTACGTCGAGATCATCCGCGGCGTGCCGATGTTGGTGCTGCTGCTCTACATTGCCTTCGTGCTGGCGCCGGCGCTGGTCTACGCCATCAACTGGATCGGCGCGCAACTGGCCGGATTGGGGGCGTTGGCGCAGCCGCTGGCGACATTGCGCGTGCGCGATTTCGACTATGCCGCACGCGCCATCATCGCCTTGATCATCGGCTACAGCGCCTTTCTTAGCGAGATATTTCGCGCCGGCATCGAGAGCATCGAACGCGGCCAGATCGAGGCGGCGCAGAGCCTGGGCATGACGCGCTGGCAGGTGCTGCGTCTCGTCGTACTGCCGCAGGCGATCCGCCGCGTGCTGCCGCCGCTGGGCAACGACTTCATCGCCATGCTCAAGGATTCGTCGCTTGTTTCCGTGCTGGGTGTCGCCGACATCACACAGATGGGCAAAGTCTACGCCGCCAGCACCTTTGCTTATTTCGAGACCTATAACATCGTCGCCTTTCTCTATTTGTCGATGACGATCGTGCTGTCGCTGCTGGTGCGCTGGCTGGAGCGCAAGATGCCGCAGAACACCCGCTGATCACGATCTGGAACCGATCTTCCACTTTATGGCGTTTCCAAATTGCCGTAGCTGCCTCGCCTTTGGCAGAATCGCGGCGATGAAATAATTGACCGACCACCATCCTTGAAAGGAGTTCTCTCTTGAACAAAATATCGTTGCGTTGGCTCATGCTGACGCTTGTGGCCGCGCTGGTGCTGGGCAACCTGCCCGCGCCGCTGCTGGCCGCCCCCGCCCTGCCCACCATCCAACAGGAGACGGCGACCTCCGACGTGTTGACGCCTGAAGCGCTCGCCAACCTGACCTACCGCTCCGAACTGGCGCCCACCGGCGCGGTCACGCTCGTCGATGGCACGTTCGAGGACGCCGACAATCGCTACGTCGCCGTACTGGCCGACGCACCGCGCGCGTTCGGCCAGATCAACGGCCAGGACGCCGCGACGGTGCTGCTTGGCGAGAACACCGGCGGCAGCGGCATCTTCGTCAGCCTGGCCGTCGTGCTCGACCAGGACGGGACGCCGGTCAATGTCGCCAGCACGCTGCTGGGCGACCGCGTCGATGTCTACGCGCTGGCAATCGATGAAAATGGCGTGATCAGCGTCGAGATGGTGCGCCAGGGACCGAACGACCCGATGTGTTGCCCCACCGAGGTCGTGCGGATCCTTTACACGCTGGACGGCGACCAGTTGATCCCGGTCGGCGACCCGACCCTGCTCGGCAGCGGCGCACAGGTGGCGCTGGATGTGGCGCCCGAAGGTGGCTACCAGACGAACGTCGTCCCGGCGACGCCCTACGCGCTGACGGGGCTGATTCCCACCGGCGCGCCGATCCACACGCTGCTGACCGCCGGCACGGATGACGCCGCCACGATCTTCGACGCCGGCGGGCCGACCATTGCCATCTACCCGGTGCAGGAATACATCGATTTGTGGCAGGCGGCCGGCGACGACACCATCGCCAACCTGGTCGCCGATCTGCAAACGGTGCTGGCCGAACAGCCGGCGGCGTTGACTGCGCCGCTGCCGGTTGCGCCGCCGGCCGAACCCGACGACCTGGCCGCGCAGGTGAGCTATCTCACAGGCGCCGGCTACACCGGCGTGCGCTATGTCGGGCGCGCCACGCCTGGCGGCGTCGTGGCTGCCGATGACCAGCTTGCCTACTACTTCAGCGGGCTGACCGACGACGGGCGCTATCTGATCGCAGCGCAGTGGCCGGTGGCGACAACGGCGGCGATCGACGCACTGGACGCCGCCACCGATGAAGAATGGACGCCAGCGCTTTCGTCGCTCGACGCCAGCCTGACCTCGCTGATCTTCCAGGACACCGAAGCGCTGACCGCGCAAGAACTGGCGAACATGACCTACAACTCGCTGCTGCTCGAAGCGCCCGTGCTGCTGAGCGGCGGCGTCTACACCGAGACCGGCGCCAGCGGCGGCGCCAGCGATGTCACCACCGTGCAACTGCTGAGCGAGCCGGTCGCCACGGGGCAGGTCGAGGGCTTCGACGCGGCGGCGGTGCTGCTCGTCGAAAATGGCGGCGGCACTGGCCAATTCGTCAACCTGGCGCTCGTGCAGGATGTTGGCGGCGCGGCGGTGAACACGGCGAACGCCTTCCTGGGCGACCGCACGCGCGTCACCACTCTGGCGATCACGGAGGATGGCCGCATTGTCGTGGACATGATCCAGGCCGGCGCCAACGACGCTGCCTGCTGCCCGAACATGCCGACAACCGTCACCTTTGTCAAGGTTGGCGACCAGTTGGTCTATGAGGAACTCGCTGCCGCCACCATCGACGCGACCAGCGCCACCACCCAGGTAACGGCTTTCGTCGTGCAGCCGACCGCGTACGACAACACCGTGCCGCCCAGCGGTCAGGGCGAGCCGAAGCACTTCACCTGGGCTTTTGGCGACGTGGAAGATGTCACGCAGATCGCGTCCGCCGGCGGCGGCTACGTCTCCGTCTATCCGGTCGAAGCCTATCAAGCGATCTGGGACTTGCAGGGCGATCCGTTCGTCGCCGACACGCTGGCCGCGCTGGAGGAACTGTTGACGACGCGCCCGGAAAACCCGGCGCCGCCGCTGCCCATCCTGCCGCAGATGCCGGCCGTCAACGACTTCGCCGCACAGGTGGCCTATCTCGATCTGGCGGATGGCGGCGCGGGCGTGCGCTTTGTCGGCCGCTTTGCCCAGGATGTCTCGCCGATTGAGAATTACCAGCTTCGCTACATCTTCCAGGGCTTGAGCGGTGACGAGCAATTCCTGATCGTGGCGCAGTTGCCGATCACGACGACGGCGCTGCCGGATGAGCCGCAGCCAATGGACGACGACGCCTACAATGACTTCGCCGCCAATTACGAAACCTATCTCGCTGAGATGACGGCGACCTTCGACGCGCTGGCGACATCGGACTTCGCGCCCGATCTGGCCGTGCTCGACGCCATGCTGCTCTCGGTGACGCCGGAATTCTCGGTCAACCCACTGGCGCCGAGTTCGCTGGCAAACATGGAAGTCAAGTCCGAACTGGCGACGGATGGGGTGGCGCTGCTCGAAAATGGCGTCTACACCGAGACCATCGCCCCAGACAGCGCCAGCGTGATTGAAGTGCAGTTGCTGCCCTCGCCCATCGCCTACGGCGTGCTCAATGAGCAGGACGCGGCAGCGGCGCTGATCGCCGAAAACGGCGGCGGCAGCGGCACCTTCATCAACCTGGCCGCTATCGTCAACCAGGACGGGACGCCGGTGCATGTCGCCAGCGCACCGCTGGGCGACCGCGTATCGGTGCAGTCGCTGGCGATTGCCGACAATCAGATCACCGTCGAGATGCTGACCGCCCGCCCCAACGACCCACTCTGCTGCCCGTCGCAGCCGGTGACGCAGGTGTACGAACTGCAGGACGATACGCTCGTCCTCGTCAGCGAGACTTCCGGCCTGGCGGAGTCGGCGCTAGCCGGTACGAGCTGGGTGTGGACGATGACGCAGATGAACGACGACACCGTCAAGTCGCCGGCGACCGAAGGCGCGTTCACACTCACCTTTGGCGACAACGGCACGGCCAGCGCCACGACCGATTGCAACACCTTCAGAGGCACGTACACTGAAGGCGCCAACGGCGTGCTAGTCATCGACCTGCCCATCGCCACGCGCATGGCCTGCCCCGACGGCAGCCAGGAGCAGGAGTTCATCGCCGACGTGACCAGCATCAGCAGCTACCTCGTCACCGAAGAGGGTGTCCTGGCGCTGCTGCTGCCCGTTGACAGCGGCTCCATGCTCTTCGACCCGGCGAGCACGGCAACGAGCGAAGCGGCGGACGTCGCCGCCGACACGACAGATGCCGACGCCACCGCTGCTGACGCGGCGACGGCGCCGACGACTCTGCCCGGCACGCGCTGGAACTGGGTGCAGACGCAGTACGGCAACGATGCCGTCATCGCCCCACCCGATCCCGCCGCCTATGTGCTGAGCTTCGGCGAAGATGGCACGGTCAACTTGCAAGACGACTGCAATGTGGTCAACGGTGCGTTCACGGCGGACGCGAACGGCGCGCTGATCCTTGATCTGCAAACCTCGACCTTCGCCGCCTGCCTGCCCGATTCGAAACATGACCAGTTCGTACTCGACCTCGCCGGCGTGGCGTCGTACCTCTTCCAGGACGGCAGCCTCTTCCTGGCGCTCAAGTACGACACCGGCGTGATGGAGTTCATCCCAGCGGAGTAGAATCGACGAATCAGTGTCCAATCTTCCCGGAAGCTCAGAGCTTCCGGGAAGATTGGACACTATGAAAGCTCCCCCTGACCAGCCCGCCCCTTTGCATCTTTGCCGCTTTGCCGCGATACTCTAGGGCATGAGCGGCCCGCAACTCGACATCATCCTCACCCACGAACGCACGGACTTCGACGCGCTGGCGTCGCTGCTGGGCGCGGCGCTGCTCTTTCCCGACGCGCTCCCGGTGCTGCCGCGCCAGATGAACCGCAACGTGCGCGACTTTTTGGTGCTCTACAAGAACCACTTTCGCTTTATCGCCCCCGACGACGTGCCGCGCGGCAAGGTGCGCCGCGCCATTCTCGTCGATACGCGCGCCGCCAACTCGCCCAAAGGCACGCAGCACGACACCGAGTACATCGTCATCGACCATCACACCGCGCTGGCCGAAAACAACCTGATGAGCGAGGCGCGCAAGGTGCTGCCCCAGGCACACGAGATGTGGTGCGGCGCGACCGGCGCCAACACAACGCTACTGGTCGAGAAGCTGATCGAGCACGCCATCGACGTGACGCCGGTCGAGGCGACGCTGCTGGCAC
>Ga0209398_1000285_pt1 | contig 33210 bp, 26 predicted proteins | sample AshMeaBigSpring_FD_184125 | JGI IMG/M metagenome (GOLD analysis project Ga0209398, IMG submission 184125) | Groundwater microbial communities from Big Spring, Nevada to study Microbial Dark Matter (Phase II) - Ash Meadows Big Spring (SPAdes)... | ecosystem: Environmental > Aquatic > Deep...
TTTTATTTTTTCTTCAGGAACTTTAAAGAACAAACCAATTGCTACAGCACAAAGCACATTTGGTAAATTATATTCACCTACTAACTGTGTTTTTATAACCTTTAAATGTTCGTTGTTTTCGATTGAAACTTCTAAAAAAGGCTCACTTTTTATGCAGAATCCTTGTGTACCCACAGATTCCTTTGAACTATAGTGTACAATATTTTTTATTCCATTGCTCATGGTTTGCAAATAGTCGTAATCCCAATAAACAAAGGCTGTTCCATTCGTATTTCTTAAGAAATCATACAACTCACCCTTTCCTTTTTTCACGCCTTCAACACCACCAAAACCTTCTAGATGTGCTTTGCCACAATTGGTAATTAAACCATAATTTGGTAAGGTATATAAGCAATAACCTTCAATTTCTTTCTGATGATTAGCACCCATTTCAATTACTGCTATTTCTGCATCTTTTTGTATGCTTAAAATAGTTAATGGTATACCAATATGGTTATTTAGGTTTCCTTGTGTAGTATATGTTTTATAATGGGTTGAAAGAACTGTACTTACAAGCTCTTTGGTTGTTGTTTTTCCATTGCTTCCAGTAATTGCAATAAATGGAACCGTAAATTGTTCTCTATGAAATTTGGCTAATGCTTGCAATGTTTCTAGCACGTTATCAACTAAAATTAGCTGAGGATGATTGACAACTATTGGTTTGTCTATTATTGCATAAGCTGCACCTGCTTCAAGTGCCTGTAAAGCATAATTATTACCATTAAAGTTTGGACCTTTTAAGGCAAAAAACAAATCGTTTTGTTTTAGTTTTCTAGTATCTGTTTGTACAGATGGATATTGCTGATAAATGGCGTATAAATCTGAAATGTTCACTTTTTTTTCTTACAAATAAATGAAAAGAATTGCTTGTAGTAAGCATTTAATTATTCAAATGATGTTTAAATAAAAAACCGCTCCAAATTATTGAAGCGGTTTTCATTTTTGTTTTACTTTTCAGTAAAACGGTTGTATTTACCTTTACCTTATCTTCTTGATTTTCTACTTGGAAAATTATTTCCTGTTCTAATTTTTGCTTTTAAACCCTCAGGTGCACCCATATGTGTCATTGCACAACGGAAACCTACAGTGCTACTACTTTGATCTTCTTCTAAAAATCTTCTTGTACCAGGGCTCAACCAATAAGGTCTATCATTCCAGCTACCGCCTTTAATAACTCTAGATTTGTCCGAAATTAATGTAGTAATACCGTAACCATAATTTACTTGGCTAACGCTATCACCATCTAAATGATCTATTGCATAGGCTCTTTGATAGTTTCTTCTAACTTTTAAAGCAGAATCAGATTCTGGTATCATTTTAATTCTTCCCAAACTATCACGTAAATTGCCTTGACCACCAGTCATGTCTACTTTTTTAAACACGTTTCCACGGAATGGATTGAAATCATCGGCTTCAATACTTGTTAAAGGTCTATAAACATCAGCAACCCACTCACTTACGTTACCACTCATATTATGCAAACCATATCCATTTGGGACAAATGAATAAACATCAGCAGTAATTGCAGCATTATCGTTTAAACCACCTGCTACACCCATGTTATCACCACTACCACGTTTAAAGTTGGCCAAAAAAGCACCTTGGTATCCTCCTTCTCTTGTAGAACGAAGATTATCAAAGCCATCATTTCTCCAAGAATAAATTTGTTTATTAGCAACAACTTCTTCGCCTCTTTGTTTAGCAGAAGGTTTTTTCATTGGGTTTTCCATTACATAGCCATAAGCTGCATATTCCCACTCTGCTTCAGTTGGTAATCTGTAGTCCCCAAACATAATACCGTCGTCAAATCTAACTTGTGTTCTTGGTCTACCTTGTGCGTCTTTTAAAGGATTATTTTTTGATGTAGCTATTTTACCTGGCTGAACTTGATATTCACCCATTAGATAGCTTTTTGTACTAAAGTTTTCTTGACCACCACCATTCATTTCAGTTTTAAAACTGTTTTTGTTAATATATCCTTTGTTTATTAATTCTAATTCGTTTACACGGTCTGTACGCCAAATGCAATAGTCAGTTGCCTGCTTCCAAGTTACACCAACAACCGGATAATAATTGTAAGATGGATGACGGAAATAATATTCCACATAAGGTTCATTATACGCTAATTCGCTTCTCCAAACAAGGCTATCTGGTACTGCACCTTGTAAAACCTTTTCGTATTGAGGATCGCTAAACACGTTTTCTAGCCAATATAAATATTCTCTGTAGTGAACGTTTGCAACTTCTGTTCTATCAATAAAGAAAGAGTTTACAGTAACACGTCTTGGAATATTGTTCCAATCTCCCATTACATCTTCTTGTGTTGCTCCCATTGTAAATGTACCACCTTGAACAAAAACTAAACCTGGAGCAGTTTTAATGTCTTTTGGTTTTGCAACGTAAAATCCACCTTGGGTTTTATCGTTATAAATCATACCTGTTGCAGTTGAAGCTTCTTTCTTTTTTTTGAAAGAACTACATGAAGATAAGCCTCCTATCAAGGCTAATAATAACGCAGCGTTTTTTAAACCTGTTCGCATTTGCATAAGTTATACTTTAAATTCAGACAATAAATAATAGTGGGTATAATTATCTTCTTTTGCGAATATAGTAGATTTACCAATAAATTTACCATTTCTCTGCAAGAAAACACATGTTACCAAAAACTTAATTTTTCAATTTTGCCTCTAATAATGCCCTTTTTTAAGTGTTAATTCACCATAAAACAGATAAATATTATTTGTTTTTATCTGATTGATTCATTTTAGTTTGCCGATATTTAATGAACTTTAAAGTTTGTTTTTGTTCAATTAAACATTAAATTATTTAGTGTAATCAATTGTTTTATTTTTGAATAGAACAATCTGCATAGCCATTTATGCCTATTCTTGTAAAACTTTGTTTAATATGTTTAACTTTTTTTCATGTATCAATACATGCACAAAGAGTTTATACTAATAAATCTGTTTTAGCAACGGGTAATTGGGTAAAAATTGCAGTTACACAATCAGGAATTTATAAACTAACACCTAATTTTCTATCATCGAATGGATTAGGTAATAACATTGCTACACAATCTATTCGTTTGTATGGAAATGGTGGTGGAATGTTATCAGAAGCTAATAATGATGTATATGTTGATGATTTGGTAGAAAATGCAATTGAAGTAGTTGATGGAGGAGACGGAATTTTTAATAATAATGACTATTTGCTTTTTTACGGTGCAGAAGCAGGTGAATGGAAAATTGATTCTACAAATACAAGCTATGCATACACTAAAAACTTATACACTGATACTACGTTTTACTATTTAACCATTGGAGGTTCGGGAAAAAGAATGCGTGTGCAGCCATTCATTCAAAACAACGCATCTGAAGCAGTTGATAGTTACGATTATCTTTTTCATTACGAGAATGATGAAATAAATATTTTAAATAGTGGAAAACAGTGGCTAGGAGAAAGCTTTAGCAATACTTTGCTTACACGAAACTTTTCAATAAATACTGTTGGTAATATTCTTAATGAACCTATTTATATTCAAACAGCAGTTGCAGCTAGATCGGTTAATTCAACGAGTAGTTTTAGGGTTTTATTTAATCAAACAGTAGCTCAAAGTATACTATTGCCTTCTGTTTCTGGCAATTTACTAGAGCCGTTTGTGCGTTTAAAACAACAAAGTGATACTTTTTTTAATAATTCAACCACATCAAGTCTTCAACTCCAATTTTTGCCCGCTAACAATACCTCAAGTGCTTGGTTAAACTGGTTTTCTTTACAAATGCGAAAAAAGTTGCAATTAACCAATGGACAACAACTGCACTTCAGAGATGCAAGGTTGCTAAAAACCAAAAAGATTGTTCGATATGTAATTGAATCTGCTTCAAACGAAACTCAGGTTTTGGAAATTACCGATCCATTGCAACCTTTGAAAATGAATGTAACTATTCAAAATAATCAACTTGTTTTTAACGACTCAACGCAATATTTCAAACAATATATTGCATTTAATGCTTCCAATACATTAACTCCCATTTTTATAGAAAAAGTTCAAAATCAAAATTTACACAATATAGATTCGGTCGACTATCTCATTATTACACATCCCTCATTTTTTAGTGCAGCAACAGAATTGGCAAATTTTCATTCAAAGCAATACCAATATCGTGTAAAAGTGGTAACTACAGAAGCCATCTACAACGAATTCTCTTCTGGTAAAAAAGATCCAGCTGCTCTTAGAAACTTTGTTAAAATGTATTATGATCGAGGTAAACATCAAATATCAAATCAGCCAAATTATTTGCTATTGATGGGAGGAGCTAGCTTTGATTATAAAAATAGAATTTCTAACAACACAAATTTTGTTCCTTGTTATGAGTCAAACGAGTCATTCCATCCATTAAATACCTATACTTCTGATGATTTTTTTGCATTGTTAGATGATAATGATGATGTTAACGATGTTCAAAATACCAATTTGTTAGACATTGCAGTTGGACGGATTCCATGTAATACAATAGATGAAGCAAATAATATTGTTGAAAAAATTATTCAATATCACAGCGAAAATGCTTTTGGTGATTGGAGAAATAAAACACTCTTTATTGCTGATGATGGCGATAGAAATTTGCATTTGAATGATGCAGAAAAAATGGTACAAACAGCATCTGTTGTAAATAAAAATTTCGATTATAATAAAATTTATTTAGATGCATTTCCACTTGAACGAACGAATAGCGGCAATAGATATCCAGTGGTAAATTCAAATATTATCAATCAGTTATCTAGTGGCGTTTTATTGGTAAATTATAGTGGGCACGGTGGTTACAATCGTTTGGCCGAAGAAGCTATTTTTACTCAAAATGAAATAGAAAGTATTCAGAATTCGTTTAAATTACCTTTGTTTGTTACGGCAACTTGCGATTTTGCACCCTATGACGATCCTACTAAAAAATCGTTAGGTGCATCGCTTTTAAACACTAAGAATAAAGGTGCTATTGCTTTAATGACAACTACTAGATTGGTTTTTGCATTCAGCAACAGTATCATCAATAGTAATTATTTAAGGTTTGCTTTACAACCCAATACAAATGGAAATTATTTAACCTTAGGCAATGCTTGTTTTGCAGCAAAAAATTACACGTATCAAACATTTAACGATATTGTTAATAATAGAAAATTTACGCTTTTAGGCGATCCTGCCATGCGTTTAGCATTTCCCAAAAATACCATCACAATCGATTCTGTAAATTTAAAACCAGTAATGCTAAACGATACGCTACTAGCTACTAAAGTGCATACGCTAAATGGAAGTGTTAAACAGTTTAATGGAACTAAGCTTTCTAGTTTTAATGGATTGTTAGATATTGTAGTGTATAATGCACCCACAGTTACTACTACACTTCAAAACGATCCTTCTAGTTTTGTTACCAATTTTACGGAGCAAAAAAATATTTTATTTCAGGGTAAAGTAACTGTTCAAAACGGTTCTTTCAATGCATCTATTATTATTCCAAAAGGTGTTGCATTTTCTGCCAATCGAATGGTTATTAAATTGTATGCACACAATGGCGAAACCGATGCTGTAGGTGTTGATACCAATTTTTTATGTTTGGGAAATGTAGAAAAAACTTTGGATTCTATTGGGCCTCAAATTCAACTTTTTTTGAATGATACGTTGTTTAAAAATGATGGAATAGTGAATAATCAACCGTTATTGATTGCTCATTTATTTGATTCATCAGGAATAAACAATACAGGATTAGGAATTGGTCATGATATTATTGCCACGATTGACGGCTATGAAAATAATCGAATTAACTTAAATCAATTTTACACAGCAAATACCAATTCTTATCAAAATGGAAGAATTTTATTTCAATTACCAACATTAACCGAAGGAAAACATACGCTTACTTTAAAAGCTTGGGATGCATTTAATAATTCAAATAGTGCAACGCTTCGTTTTACTGTTTTAACTCAAACAGGTGTTGTCATCAACAAGTTATTCAATTATCCCAATCCATTTAAAAATACAACAAAGTTTAGTTTCGAACACAATCAGAAAGGCGAACAATTACAGGTAGAACTTTTCGTTTTTTCTAATGGAGGTAAGTTGGTGTATCAGTCAAAACAAGAGGTATTGGCTACAGGAAATAGAACAATTATTGCAGAATGGGATGGAAAAAACAAGTATAGCAGCGAAAAATTAGCAAGTGGTGTCTATATATATCGTATCATTGTTACTTCAAAAAAAGGTATTGCAACAGCAAGCCAGCAAATTGTTCTACACTAAATTGTATTGATGAATTATTTCTACTTGTAAAACTACATTTCTACGATTTAAATCTTGATATGTGGCTTTCTTTTTATTTATTTGCGAATTCAAAAATTAAATTATCTGATGAAACGTTCATTAGTGAAAAGTTTTTTATTGTTAGTAATTGTTAATGCAACAGGTTTTGGCTCTCTAAAAGCACAAACAAATGATTTAAATGTAGTTACATCTGCTGTTCCTTTTTTACGAATATCTCCTGATGCTAGAGCAGGTGGTATGGGTGATGTTGGTATAGCAACAAATCCTGATGCTAATTCTATGTTTTGGAATTTGGCAAAAACGCCTTTTGCAAAGGCTAAAAGCGGACTTTCATTAACCTATACTCCTTGGTTGAAAGATTTGGGATTAAATGATGTGTATTTAGCAAGTATGGCTGGTTATTATAAAATTGATGATCAACAAGCGGTGTCTGGTTCTTTACGATATTTTAGTTTGGGTAACATTACTTTTACTGATTTTTCTGGCAATGAATTGAATTCTTTTCGACCAAGAGAATTGGGTTTCGATGTGGGGTATACACGTAAACTGAACGAGAAATTAAGTATTGGTGTTGCAGGTAGATACATTTATTCTAACCTTGTTGGTGGAGCAGCTGGTACTACTAATGGTACTACTTATAAAGCAGGTACTTCTGTTGCTGCAGATTTTTCAATTTATAAAGATGGAAGTGGTAAAGATGGTGAAGGTTTAAGTTGGGGTGTTGTATTATCGAACTTAGGAACAAAAATTGGATATACCAACGACGCTCAAGGAAAAGATTATATACCAGCAAATTTAGGTGTTGGTTTTGCATATACTACTATTCCTGATGAAAGCAACAGAATTACTTTTGCTATTGATATTAATAAACTATTAGTTCCTGCACCACCTATTGCAACAGGTGATTTTTCTACAGACTCATTAAATTTGAGTGAGTACAGAAATAAAAGTGTTTTTAATAGCTGGTTTAGCTCTTTTGGTGGCGGTGGAGGATTAAAGAAATTACAGGTTTCTCTAGGAGCAGAATATGTTTACAACGAACAGTTTGCTGTACGTGCAGGGTATTTTTACGAAGATGCTAGTCAAGGAAATAGAAAATATTTCACTTTTGGTGCAGGATTAAAATACAATGTAATCGGAATAAATCTGTCATATTTAGTTCCATCAGGAAATGGAGTTACGAGAAATCCATTATCTAATACATTGCGTTTTGGACTTACTTTCGATTTAGATGGAACAAATGCACAATAATTTTTTTTATAAATGGTTTATTTCTTTCTGCTAAAAAGAATCATCAAATTGTAATTATGAGAATAGGATCTGGAGTAGATTTTCATCAATTGGTAGAAGGTAGAGATTTATGGATTGGTGGAATAAAAATTCCTCACCACAAAGGAGCTTTAGGCCACAGCGATGCAGATGTACTTTTACATGCTATATGTGACGCTTTATTAGGCGCTTTATGTTTAGGCGATATTGGTGTGCATTTTCCAGATACTGACCAAACGTATAAAAACATAGATAGTAAAATTCTTTTAAAAAAAACGTATGATTTGGTGAAGAATGAAGGCTATTGTGTTGTAAACATTGATAGTACACTTTGTTTACAATCGCCTAAAATAAAACCTTACGTTGCAGTAATGCAAGAAAGCATAGCAGGCATTTTAAACTTATCAATTAAAGATGTATCTATAAAAGCCACAACAACTGAAAAAATGGGTTTTGTAGGTAGAGAGGAAGGATTAGTAGCGTATGCTACAGTTTTGTTAGCCAAGTTGTAGTTTATGGCTATATATTAAAATTCAAAAATTAGGTTCAAAATAATTGCAACTAATATATTTGCTTTTATTTGATGACTTAAATTTTCGTTTGATACAAATAACATACGATTTTATAAAGCTTTGAAATAATTATGTGATTATTATGGCGAAGCTATATCCAAATTAATTAAAATGTTCAAAAAAACACTACAATTATTATTGCTTATCTTTTTTTTCCTAAGCTTATCAAATGTACTTCTTGCACAATTACCTGCCGATTTAAGTAAGGTTCGTTCTTCACAAATTTCTGATATACAGTTATTGAATTTTATTCAACAATACAGCTCAGTAGGAATGAATGAAGAAGATTTGGAGCAAGAATTTAAAAAAAGAAAATTATCTGACTCTGAGCTAACATTAATACGTCAAAGAGTAAAACAATTGATGGGGGCATCATCGTCTGAAAACGCATCTAGTACGTCAAGCAGTGTATCAATGACTCAAAAATATAAACCAAGGAGAGTAATATACGACGATGCACTTAGTGCACCTACAGGTGAAGGTTCTAATGTTTTTGGCTCGGAGTTTTTCTCAGCTGGTAATACTACTTTCGAACCCAACCTTCGGCTTCCAACACCGAAAAAATATTTATTAGGACCAGATGATGAATTGTCATTAGAAGTTTTTGGCGTAAACGTTTTACAACAAACACTTCGAGTTTCTGCAGAAGGTATGGTAAATGTTAAGTATGCTGGTCCAATTAGTTTAAATGGCTTAAATATCGAAGAAGCTACATTAAAAATTAAAAATCGGCTCTCAAAATATTATCCTGCAATTTCAAATGGTTTAACAAAGGTTCAATTATCCTTATCTGCAATTAGAACAATAAAAATTTCAATTATAGGGGCATCTAAAAAACCAGGAACATTTTCTGTACCGTCTGTCGCAACACTTTTTAATGCATTATACATTAGTGGTGGCCCTGCTGAAAACGGTTCTTACAGAAACATTGAGTTAATTAGAAACAATAAAGTAATTACAGTGGCAGACTTTTATGATTATTTAGTGAAAGCTGATCAAAAGAATAATGTTCGTTTAGAAGATAATGATGTAATTAGGATACCTTATGCAAGTATAAAGCTTTCTTTAACAGGTGAAATTAATCGCTCTGCTACATTCGAAATGAAATCATCCGAAACGTTAGCCGATGCGTTAAACTTCGCTGGCGGTTTTAAAAGTACAGCATATAAAGCGAGAATTAGAGGTGTAAGGCAATTAGACTTTGATAAGAAAGTGATAGAAATACCCAAGGAAGAATTTGCTAACTTTAAATTACAAGATGGTGATTCTCTTGTTGTTAGTTCCATTATTAATAAGTTTCAAAATAGAGTTACTATAAATGGAGCAATATTTAAACCAGGATTTTACGCACTTGAAAAAGACATTACTCTTAAAAAGTTAATTGATAAGGCTGAGGGATTGCGTGAAGATGCCTATACAAAAAGAGTGATTGTAACCAGAATGAGAGAAGATTTAACAAAAGAAATTATTTCTGTAGATATATCATTAGATGGTACAAAAGGAGATTTGGTTTTACAAAAAGAAGACGATATTAGTATTTCCTCCATTTTCGATTTGAAAGATTTTCCAATAGTATCAATCAATGGTGCTGTTAGAAGCAGTGGTACATATCCATTTGAAGACAGTTTGTCTTTAAAGTCGTTAATTCTCAAAGCAGGTGGATTTGCAACTAATGCTACAGGCTTGGGAATAGAAATTTCTCGTAGAAAAAGAGATGCAGAAACCAATGTAATGAATGGGAAAATTGTAGAAATAATTAAAATTGACGATACAAAAGAATTGTCTGGTAGTTCAGCAGATATTAAGTTGATGCCTTACGATATAGTTTCTGTAAAAGTAGATCCATATTATAAACCTCAAATCAGTGTTGCTATTAGTGGCGAAGTTTTGATACCTGGTACTTATTCTTTAACTAGTAGAGAGGAAAATATTAGTTCTTTAATTAAGAGGGCTGGTGGTTTGTTGTATACAGCAAATGTGAGTGGTGCAAGATTAAAACGAAGGAACAATCTTAGCGACATCGATTTAAGCATCGTTAAAAAGATTGCAGAATCTAGCGCAAAAGATTCATCAAATGTGGTAATAGAAAATTCTGTAAAAGCTGTAAACGATGTTGCTATTGATTTAGTAAATATTCTTGCTAACCCAGGTGGTAGAGAAGATATTTTTTTACAAGAAGGGGATGAATTATATATACCTTTAATTAATAATATGATATCGATTGAAGGAGAGGTTTTTAAACCTTTGGATATAGCATTTACATACGAAAAGGGTAAAACATTAAAAGAGTATATTTCTGACGCAGGTGGAACAACCGTGACGGCTCAAAAAAATAAAATATTCGTTATTTATGCTAATGGCAGAGCTGCACAGACCAAGAGTTTTTTATTTTTAAAGAAGTATCCTAAAATAGAGCCTGGTTGTAAAATATTTGTACCTAAGGAGCCTAGAAAAGAGCCTGTAGATTTTGTTAAATTAGGCGTAGTTGTAGGTACATTTACAAGTTTAGCTACAAGTTTATTTCTTGTTTATCAAATTATAAATTAAATGGATAATTTAGGAATGAGAGAGTCTGATAAATCAGAAATTTCTATAAACGAAATTGTTTATTTTCTGAAATCAATCATAAGCTATCTTGTAGGGCAATGGTGGAAAATTCTATTAGTAGCTGTTTTTACAGCAGCAGGTGGATATTACTATGCTGCTAAGCAGCCTATAAAATATAACGCAAAATTAAGCTTCGTTGTTGAGGAAAATAAATCGAACGCAACTGGTTTAGCAAGCTTAGCAGGACAATTTGGTTTCGATGTTGGTAGCAACACAAATAATAGTCTTTTATACGGCGAAAATTTGTTACTCTTCCTAAAGAGTAGCTCTTTGATTAGAAGTGTTTTATTAAGTGTCTTCGATAAAAATAATCCCAATATTTCTCTTGCTGATATATATGTTCAAAAGTACAACGAGTTAAACTCTTTTAGTACAAAGAAAACCTCCAAGTCACTTGTTTCATTTCCGCCTTCAGGAATCATCAAATATTCAAGAGAGCAAGATAGTTTGTTACAAGAAATAACTAAGCAAGTTATCAGTGAAATAACAATTGAACGGCCGGAAAAAAAAGCAACTTTTGTTCTTGTTCAAGTAAACATGAAAGATGAAATACTTAGTAAACTCTTCTGTGAACGTATTGTTTCAAAAGCAATTGAACGATTTATTTTTTTTAAAACTAGCCGCCAAAAAACAAATGTTGACCGATTACAAGTTCGTGCAGATAGTATTGCTTCATTATTAAATAATAAAACTTACAATACAGCTTCTTTAAATGATAAGTTATTGGATATAAATCCTGCCTACAATGCAACGGCAGTACCAGCTGAAGTTAGTGGAAGAGATAAAATGCTATTAGGAACAATTTATAGTGAGATTATTAAAAATTTAGAGATTGCTAAAGTGCAGTTGTCACAAGAAACACCTACAATACAGATAATTGATGAAGTAAATCTTCCCTTAAAAATATTAAAAAAAAATAGAGCACTTTTCTTTGTAGCAGGCTTCTTTATTGGCATAATTATTAGCTTATTTCTGCTAATAATTATTCACATCATGAAAAAAACATTTAATACTATTGACTAATGTTCCTGCGTATTAAAAACAAATTACCCAAATTATTTTCTAGCAAGTATGAGCGGTCTATTAAAATAAAAAAAAATTTATTTTATTCAATAATATTTAAAGGTATTACATTAATTGTAAATTTTCTACTAGTTCCATTAACGCTAAACTATGTAAGTAAAGAGCAGTATGGTGTGTGGTTAACGTTAAGTTCTATTTTTCTATGGTTAAATTCATTTGATTTGGGTATTATGAATGGTTTAAGAAATAAATTGGCAGCAAATTATGCATTAGGTAATAACAATCTTTCCCAAATTTATATTAGTACCTCCTATGCAATTTTGTTTTTCATAGCCTTATTTTTCTTTATTATATTTAATATTTTTAATAATTTTGTTAATTGGGAAGATTTGCTTAAATATAGAGGGCAAACAAATTTATCAGCGCTTGTTTTACTGGTTTGTATTATTTTTTGCTTGCAATTTATTATACAAACCATTAACCCCATTTTACTAGGCATTCACGAGGTTGCTAAATCCTATAGTATTAGTCTAATAGTTCAAGTAGTAACTTTCGCAAGTATATTTTTTTTACCTAAAACACAAAATGGATCATTGTTAGTTTTAATTTTAATCATTGGTGGTATACCAATAATAATACAGTTATTAATAACAATTTGGTTTTTTAGTAATAAATACAAATTTCTTGCTCCAAAATTTAACTTAATAAAATTAAAATATACAAAACAGCTATTTAATACAGGTATCTCTTTTTTTTTAATTCAAATAGGAGGGTTATTGCTTTTACAAACAGATAATTTTATTGTAAATTACTTATTAGGTCCCGCCAATGTGACTTTGTTAAATATAAGCTATAGAGTTTTTTCAGTACCAACAACTGTTTTTATTATTCTGATATCACCTTTTTGGTCAGCATATACAGATGCATTCGTAAAGGAAGACTTTAATTGGATAAATGATGTCAGAAAAAAAATGATTCTATTTTTCATTTTATTATCTCTAGCAACTGTTTTTTTATTTTTCTTAGCTCCATACATTTATCATTATTGGATTGGTGATTCTGTAAGAATCCCATCTATTGTATCTTTTTTTATGATGTTATACACAATTGGATATAATTGGCTTTTAATACAATGTTCTTTTTTAAATGGTATAGAAAAAATTCGTCTTCAGTTATATTGTTATATAGGCAGCACTATTATAAACATTCCTTTAGCAATTTTTTTTGTAAAAAAAATAGGAGTTGCTGGTGTTACATTATCTAATTGTATTGTTTTATTTGTTATGGGTAGCATTTTATATATACAGGCAAATAAAATTGCTAATCGAAAAGCAACAGGTATTTGGTTCAAATAATAATTATGGAATTTATTAAAAAAATAATTCATTATATTTTCAACGGATTTTTTAATACTACTATTCCTACTTTATTCGCCACAATGAAGTTCAGGTACTACTGTAAGCAGTTAGTCTTGGGAAAAAAAATTATGATTCTTGGTCGCATGCAATTGCAAATAAGTAAATTATCTCGCATAAGTATTGGAAACAAAGTAATGTTTATTAATAAAACTAAATTCAATTTTATAGGAATTCACTCAAAATCGACTTTAGCTGTTTTAGATAATGCTATTTTAAGGATTGGTGATAACACGGGTTTTAGCGGTGTTTCGATATATTGTAGTAAGTTTATCTCAATAGGTACTAATTGTGCAATCGGTGCTAATGCATGTATTTGGGATACTGACTTTCATCAAATTGATTATTTAGATAGAAGATATAATAAAAATGAAATAAAAAGTAAGGATATTAATATTGGGAATGATGTATTTATTGGAGCCTATACAATCATTTTAAAAGGGGTAACCATAGGAGATAGATCTGTAGTTGCAGCGGGAAGTGTGGTTACTAAGTCTATTCCTTCTGATGAAGTATGGGGGGGCAACCCTGCAAAATTTATAAAAAAAATGTATTATTCTACAAACACTAACCAATGAAAATAATTAACGATTCATCCTTTCAAAAAAAAGGCTTTGATTACCGATTAATAATTATTGGATTATTAATTGTATGTTTTTTAATCTTATTATTCTCTGAATTTTCATATGGGTCTTATGTAGTTTTAGGTAAATATTTGGGAATAAATCCAATTCCATATTTTATTGATTTAAAGATTTTATTGTGTGGTATTGATGCCATAAGGTTAGAAGAAGACCCCTATAAAGCTATTTGTGTAGATGGTAAGCCGTTTTTTAATTACCCTATAATTTGGGGTACATTTTCAATTTTTCCTTTCTTAACGGTTAAAAATACAGTATATATTGGTGGAATAATTGCTGTCTCATTTATTTCCTCTGTTTATTTATTTATTGGTAAGCTTAAATTTTTTGATGCAATTATTTACTCTTGTTTTCTATTATCACCTGCAGTCTTGTTAGGAATTGAGCGTGGAAATTGTGATTTAGTAATATTTTTATTCGTTTTATTGGCAATGTACGTGGGGCAAAAAAAACAATTATTTTTCACTATTTTAATATTTACTGCAAGTGTGTTAAAAATTTTTCCAATTGCTGCATTGATTGGTATTTTCTTTCTTAGGTCAAAGGATTCTTTCAAAAAGTCAGTCATCATCTTCGGAATTGCAATCTCTCTTTTTGTTATATATTTTTTAGCATATAGGCAAAACTTTTTAATAGTAAGTCAAACTACCCCTCGGCCATTTGCAGGCCAGTCATACGGATTGGGTAGCATTCCTGGTTTTTTAAGTAGTAAATTTCCTATTATTCGTTCTTTTGCCTACCCCACTTTTTTGTGTATACTAATGACTTGTTTTTATTTTTTTTATAAGTTTTATACTAAAATTTTTGATCGGTTTTCGATAGTTAAAGAGCCTATAGGGTTACAGTTTATTATTGGAAATAGTATTTTTTTACTTACTTGTTTTATTGGTTTTAATGCGGAATATCGACTAGTTTTTCTTCTTCTTTGTGTTCCGCAACTATTGCAATGGTATAAAGTTGAAACAATTAAGTATGCGAATTATCTTTTATTTGGTACTATTTTTATCACATGGCAATCCTTTTTTAGCGATGTTTTAAGAATACCTATGTACCATTATTTTAATCAATTAATTGTTGTTATCATGTTTTTTTCTTATTTAGCAATATTGATTAAAGTTTTTTTCAAGTATATAAATATAAATAAAATTAAATGAATTATAAATATAAAATATTTGTTATTTTTCATGATAATCTGAATTTAAGTTATTATGATTCCTCTCTCATTAAAAATTTTATTTTTGTAAATGTACGACCCAACAACACTAATGCATTTCCTAAAGAGTATAATGTGATTAATTTACATGAGTTTGAGAATTTTATTCCTTTAGGAAAATGGTATACTGAAAGTGAAGTTATATATAATGTGTATAAGAATAAATATTTATATGAAAACATAGATTTTATTGGGTTTATTCAATATGATATTGATTCTTCGCCACTTACTGAAGCTATAATTCAGCAGGCAATTAGTGAAAATTTATTAGTTTCATTTGAGCCACACCTTTTTAAAGATGATTATAATCGTAACTTTTTAATGGATGAAAAAAAGCCTAATACGCTTTGTGGAAAAGGAGTAAATTGTTATGATGTAATGTTTAATGACTTTAATCAGTTTTATCAATCAAATAATCATCCAACGCTTTATTTTGATAAAACTATTACGTTGTGTTCTAGTTTTATTGTTAAAGTAAATTTATTTAGTGAAATGATGGATTTTATTTCACTAATTATTGAAAGCGGTAAGTTGAATAAATTTGATATTAAACATGCCTATAGAATACAAGGTGGGTTTTTAGAGAGGTATTATGGCGTTTGGTTTTTGCTAAAAAATATTCCATTTATAGAAAAAAAGTTAATTCATCTTTATGAAGAAACACATAATCAAATGACTTTATTTGAAAAAATAAAAAGGAAAGTTAAAAAAGTTTTAAGCTACGGATCAAATTGAAAAAAATACTTCTTTTAACAGGTACTATTCAAACCAATAATGATATGTATAAAACTTTATTGGTGAATAGTGAACTTCGAAAAAGTCAATACATCAGTTCAATTGAGTATTGGCTTAAGTCTACGACTTTACCCATTGTTTTTGTAGAAAATTCCAATACAGACATATCCCCTTATTTTAAAGAGGCAATAGTAAATCAAAGATTAGAGATATTAACTTTTTACGGAAATGATTATCCTAATTACTTAGGAAAGGGTATGGGAGAAATGAAATGTTTTGAATATGCACATGCTCATTCGAAATTCATTGCTAATGCCGATTTTATATTTAAGGTTACTGGAAGGCATAAAATTCTAAATTTTAATAAGTTTTTGAACGCAAAAGAAATTAAATCTTGTGATGTTTTTGCCGATGTAATTTTCAATTATACAATGGTCGACTCAAGATTTTTTGGGTATACGCCTATTTTTTTTCAAAAGTATCTTTTGCCCTATAAAACTTATTTAAATGATTCTGAAAATAGATATTTTGAACATATACTTGCAAGAGCCCTGTTTAAATCTTTGAGTGATGGATTAAATTTTTTGCCGTTTATGTTTTCTTTACGAATTGATGGTATGTCAGGTACGAGCAATAAAAAGTACAATTCCTCCTTTATAAGTTGGTTTATAAAGAATTCAATAAAAAAACTTAAATTCTATTTAAACAATAGGTAGAATACTATAATGCTTATTTTTAATATACTGTCTTGTAATACGCCATTTTCAATTCAAAAAGTTCATTTTTTGCTGCATCGTGAAAATAATATTGTATTTGAGTTAATTAAGTTTTGCCAGCCTAAGATTTTCATTAAATTATTTTACACAAATAAGATGTTGTAATTTATGTGTTTTCTTTTTAAGCGTTATTAATTTATGAATTCAATCTCTCCAATTACAGAGTACTTTATTTCATTTTTATGTATAATTATTTCTATATGTATACTAATACTTTATATTTCAAAAAAAATAAACATAGTTGAGTGTATTATTTATGCTTTCGTAACACAGGCTTATTCTATAGCACAAATTGGACCTACGATTACAACATTTTATTTAGTTCAAACAATTATAGCTTTTTTAGAACTTTGTTATTTATTTAAGAATAGAGATAATTTTAAAATAAAGAAAATCTTCATCCTTTTATTTTTATTACCAATAATTTCTTATTTATTTTGCTTCGTCGACTTTTTTTTCAAAATTAGAAATCATTTTTATATTTTAGGTTCTCCTAAATCATTATTTCTCACAGGGCCTTTTTTTTACATCAAAACATATATTCCTTTTTTTTTATTAATAAGTAGATTAAGTAGGGAAATTCGGTTTTGTAAATTCTCTTTTTTTTTTGAGATTTTGCACAAAGTTGCTTTATTATCCTGTATAGTTGGAATTTTTCAGTATGTACTCAATCTTTCAACTAGTAACATCGACCTTAAAGCAATTTTTGGTTTAAAAGCGGCTTATCAAAGCGATAGTTTAGAAAAAATCAGAATTTCTGCTTTCTTTCAAGAACCCAAACATTTTTCGGCATTTTTAGCTTTAGTTATTCCTTATTGTGGTTATAAAAAGAAATATTTAAATGTAGCTTTATTTTTATTAATAGGAATACTTACGATTTCTCAAACATTTTATATCTGTTTAATATGTTTTTTTATTTCTTTTTTTCTATTCAAAAAAATACAAAATGTTAGATTAGTTATTGTTTACTCATTATCGATTTTACTCTTCTTAACATCCTTAATTTCACTTTTAAAGAATGATTTAATAAAAAATGTATATAAATATCAAGACTCATTTATTTATGCTTTAATTATTGAGAGGGCAATAAATAGATATGACATTGATGATGTGTCTGAGAATAATGAACTTCTCGGTCTCCCTTTGCAGGTAGATTTAGAACGTCCTGTAGTAAATTTCTTAAAAGATAATGGTTATTTATTCATTATGGGTTACGGCCCAGGTAATGGTAAGTTTATTCCTCCCAATTATTTTGAGAGTAATAAAATGAACTATCGCTATTACAAACAATTGGAAGAAAATGCACCTGTACACATGAACATGCGTTGGATATATGTTATGGCTGAATTTGGCGTCATTTTTTTCTGTATTTTTTTTTGGAGGCTTACATCAGTAAAGTTTTATGATAACTTTAGCACACATTATTATGCATACTTTTGGTTAATTTTCTTTTTTAACGAAATCGATATATTATTAATCATTTTTTATTTCCTTTTTTTTACGCAAAGAGTTAAACAACTAACTTTATATCATAATAATGGATCAACAACATGATACTTTAATTGTTACCCCAACCTTAGGTCTTAGAACATCGCTTAAGCGAACAGTTGCCTCGGTAAAACATATTGGAAAGGGAAGAGTAAAGCATATTTTAGTAGCACCATCAAAACACTGTTTCAGCTTGAGAAAGCAATTTCCCGAATTAGAAGTATTGGAAGAACCTAGCAGTTGTAAAAGTATTTATGAAGCATTAAACTTTGCTTTTGGGCTTTATGCTAATTCCTATAAATATTGTGGCTTTATCAACGACGATGATTATTGGTTAGATGGATTTGAGAGTTTATTCAAAATATTGGATGCAGATATTAGTGTTGATGTTGTATATGCTAAGACGTTGTATGTTGATAAGGATAATAAAATTATTGGAGAACAAAGTTGTAGTTCACACTACCATGCTTTTTATTCATTACTATCTTCTGGTATCACTTTGTTTACACAACAAGCAACTTTATCAAGGAGCAAATGGTATGCTGATGTTCCTTTATTTGATACTAATTATGCTTTAGTTGCTGATACAAAATTTTGGTGGCAGATAATTAAAAAAGGTGCCAAATTAAAATATATCAACAGAGTTTGTGCTGCTTATATGGTACAAGAAGGTCAATTATCTTCAAATACGCAGTTACAACTAAAAGAGATTAAACAATTGTTAGCAGAAGATAGAAATAAAATAAAATTCATCATTTTATTTCATAAAATAATCTTCAAAATTATAAATACACCTCTTTATATAAAAAGATATTTTTACCTTGGAAAGATGAGTTCACCTTTTAAATAGTAGTGTTATAAAAACAAAAACATAGTTTTATACTTTAATAAATTTAAATATGTATTTTGCTTTTAAATAAGTTCCTACTTAAAATATCCATTTATGAGAATACTACATGTAATTGGCACATTAAGTATCAAACATGGCGGCACTTATACGGCTCTAATGTCAATCATGCAAATGTTTGATAGATTGGGTTACGAAAATGAATTAATTACCACTATTGATTCTTTAAATAGTAATGCTGATTATGATAAAAATTACTTTCAAAGTCGTTTAATAGTTTTCAATAAATCTTTTCCTGCTAGATTTAAAAAAAGTGTTACTGCCCTTAAGTGGCTTAATCAAAATATAGCAAACTATAACGTGGTTATAGTTCATGAAATATGGACTGGAATTGGATTAGATGCTTGTAAAGTTGCATACGATAAAAATATTACTTATCACATTTGGCCTCATGGTTCACTTGATCCATTTGATTTGAAAAAAAAAAAGTTGCTGAAAAAATTAGTTGGTTTTGTATTGCTTAATAAAATTTTGTGCAAAGCAAAATATATTTGTTGTACATCTCAATTAGAGCAAGAATTATTGGAATATTTTGGAAAAAAAAACAATAATAGCATTGTTTTGCCATTACCAGTAGATTATGTTACTAATATTGACTTAATAAAAAATATACCTGTACAATTTAGAAATAAGTATCAAATTCCTAAAGACACATTTGTATTTTTATTCTTATCAAGAATTAATTACAAAAAAGGATTGGACATTATTATAGAATCTTTAAATGAATTATTAATTGAGAAGTTGCTTCCTGTAGATCAAGTAAAATTGGTTATTGCGGGAGATGAAGCTACGGAGTATGCCACCCATATTAAAAATTTAGTTACTAAATATAATTTACAAAATAATGTACTGTTTGTAGGAATGTTATCAGGAATAAATAAAATTGTAGCTTTTAAAGAATCCAATGTTTTTTTATTGCCTTCAAAGAATGAAAATTTTGGATTGGCAATTGTAGAATCCTTGCAAGTTGGTCTACCAATTATTATTTCAAAAAATATTTATATTTATAAAAATCTATTTAATAGCGAAAAGCCAGGTTGGATGTGTGGTGAAGGTACTGTTGACGAAGTAAAATCAGCTATGCAAGATGCATTTTATAACATGGATAATAATATAATGAAAAACTCAGCTCTACAAGTTGGAAGGCAGTTTATGACAGAATATTTACTCTCTAAGTATAGAGTCATTTTTGAATAAATATATATAACAATTAGGTATAAAAAATCATTTTTTTTAGGCGAGAAACGAAAAATATTTAGCCAATATGTATTCAAAGGTTAGACTCGATTTATTCGATAATAAAAAAAGTTTAGATAGGGGGGTATCAAAAGGGAAGGAAGCAATTTGGTATATTATAAAATGCATTTTTTTTTTAAGTCCTATTCCTTATCCTTATAGGTTGAAAGTTTTTTTGCTTAAAATTTTTGGTGCAGAAATTGGAAAAGGGCTCGTTATAAAACCAAGAGTAAATATACATTTTCCGTGGAAGCTTGAAATAGGAGATAATGTTTGGATTGGCGAAGAAGTATTTATTTTAAATTTTGAAAAAGTTATTATAGGTAATAATGTTTGTATTTCACAGCGGGCTTTTTTATGTGGAGGCAATCATGATTATAAACAAATAGATATGCCCTATAAAAATGGGGAAATTAAATTAAATGATGGATGCTGGATTGGAGCGTGTTCTTTTATTGCACCAAATGTAATAGTTGGTGTAGATACTGTTGTTGCTGCAAATAGTTTGGTCTCTAAATCTCTTCAAGAAAATAGTTTATACGGTGGAAACCCAGTAGTTTTTAAGAAAAATAGATGGCACGATACTGAAGGCGAATTTTTATGAAGATAATATTAGTTCAACTGTGTAATATATTTATATTTCATGAAATATCATGTTTTATTGTATAATTATTAATAATAAATTATAAGTGAAAATTCTACTCAATGATTTTGGAGGTTACGCTTTTCCAATGCAGTTAAGCAAAGCAATTGCAAAACGCGGTTACATAGTAACTCACACCTATGCACAAAATTTGCAAACACCGCATGGCAATATGGAAGATGTAGAAACTTTGTTTCCTACACTTTCAATTAAACCTATTTTTCTGAAGGAGGGTTTTAATAAATATTCTTTGCTAAAACGAAGAAAAAATGAAATTGAATATGCGAATCTAGTTTGTGAAATTGTGCAAGAAGTAAAACCAGATATCTTTATTTCTGCGAATACTCCATTGTTTGCCCAAGATATTTTAATGAAGCATTGTTCAAAAAACAAAATCAAATTTATAAATTGGTGTCAAGATGTTCATAGTGTTGCAATTAAGCAAATTGCAAAAAAGAAATTTGGTTTTTTAGGTTTTCTAATTTCTAGCTATTTCGAACAAATAGAAAAAAAGCAGTTGTTTAAAAGTGATTTTATAATTTCAATTACGGATGAGTTTCTTGGTTTTTTCGAAAATTGGAACATTGATAAACATAAAATAAAAGTAATTCCAAATTGGGCTCCATTGAATGAAATGCCTATAGAGCCTAAAATTAATTCTTGGTCAATTAAACATGGCTTGCAGTCTAAAATGTGTATTTTATATTCTGGCACACTAGGTCTTAAGCATAATCCATCTTTAATTCTTGATGCTGCAAAATTTTTTTCAGATAATCAGAATATTGTGTTCGTAGTAATATCAGAAGGAATGGGAGCAAATTTTCTTAAGAAACAGAAGGAAAAACTACAGTTAAATAATTTGTTATTAATGAATTATCAAGACTATTCTCTTTTACCAAAAGTTTTGGGAACCGCAGATATTTTATTAAGTATTTTAGAAGCTGAGGCAGCAAAATTTTCTGTACCTTCAAAAGTACTAACTTATTTAACAGCTGGTAAACCCATTGTTTTATCAATTCCTAGTTCTAATTTGAGTGCCAAAATTGTTACAATTGCTAGTGCTGGGATTTGTGTAGAAGCTGGTGAAAGTATTAATTTTATTAAAGCATTGGAAAAATTGCTACACGATACTGAACTAAGATTGAAATTTGGTAAAAACGGTCGTAACTATGCAGAAAAAAATTTTAAGATTGATGAAAAATGCGATCAATTTTTAGAAATATGTAAAACCTTAATTTAGACACTGAATTATATTATGAATAAAAACATATACAAAAATACTCAGTCTATTTATGCAGATAAAAGATATCTAGCAAAATTGAAGTTAGTAGTAAACAATTTGAAAAAAAATAGAACCGTTATTAATTCTTATAAAGCGAATAGCAGTAAAACGAAACGTTTTTTTGATTTTGTAATTAGTCTTATTTTTTTAGTCTTATTTTTTTCTTGGTTGTACTTAATTATTGCTGTTTTAATTAAATTAAATTCTAAAGGACCTGTTCTTTTTAAACAAAACCGAATAGGGTTAAATGGTGTGTTGTTCTTGTGCTATAAATTCCGAACTATGCATACTGACAAAATTATACCTCGATATACGCCAACCACACCAGATGATCCTCGTATTACATCTGTTGGAAAATTTTTGCGTAAATCAAATTTAGACGAGCTACCACAGCTGATTAATGTTTTGCTTGGAAACATGACCATTGTTGGGCCAAGGCCCCATGCAGTTGCTTTTCATGAACGATACTCTAAATTTATCCCTAATATTGATAAACGACTGATGGTTAAACCTGGCATTACAGGTTTAGCACAAATACGTGGTTTTAGAGGAGATGTTTTGGATGAGCAAGAAAATAAAATTAAAACATTGAAAAGGATTACATATGATATAATATACATTCGTAAGTGGTCTATTGCTTTAGATATTTACATATTAATTGTAACTGCAAAACAAATGCTATTTAGGCGTACTAATGGACACTAAAAACTCGTTTAAAACGAATTGGATTAAAGTTCCCCTTCCAATTCGGGTATTCATCATTAAAGTTTTTCTAACATTTTCTATTTGGAAAATATGTTATCATACATTTTTTAAACCCAATAGGCTTCTTGACGTACCATTAACCAATATCACAACAAAGGCAACCGTATCTATTTTACAATTATTTCCAAGATTTACACAAGTATATTGGCTACCTAAAATGCCACCGAATAATTTTGATTTGTATGGGGCAAATGTGATGATTGATGGAAAAAAAGTAATTGGCATTTTCGATCCTTGTAATGCTTTAGAATTATATGTTTTGTATATAGCGTTTTTAGTTTGCCTTTCTACTACTTTAAAGCGACAAATACTTTTTATTGCAATAGGTATTGCTTTTATTTTTACTTTAAATGTCTTACGCTGTTGTGGTCTTGTTTTGTTTCGGTTTTACAGTAATCAGTGGTTCGATTTTGCACATCATTATTTGTTTAGTTTAGTAGTATATGCAGCAATATTTTTATTGTGGATAAAATATAGTAAAGCCATTCAATAATGAAAAATAAGTTGCTGTTTTTAGTTGCAGGAATCATTATCATAGTTTGTACATTTTTTGCACAACAATACTTTTTAGATACAAGACATTCTGCCCATTTTTCAAATGGAATGAAACATTTTGTTGAAATAGGATTGGTTTTTTTGGTAGGATTAATTGGTTATATCGGTTTAAAAAGTCGTTTTACAGATTGGCAACCTAAAGTTTGGTTATTTATTTATGGCATTTCCTTTTTGCTTTTATCTCTACTAGCCATTACAGACGTTTTTATTTATACGATTGCAAAAAACAATCAGTATCGTTTTGTATCTATCAAATCTTTGTTAGCTTCCCCCTTGCCTTATTGGGGCATTTGGCTTCTTTCTTCCATCAAATTTTCATCTAAAAGTTAACCCCAAAAACTTTACTTTTGGCTGCAAACCATACCTCTTGTAATGCAGCCTATTCTTATTCCCATCATTAATCAATCTCACCATTCGTTACCAGCTTATGCAACTGTTGGGTCTTCTGGTATGGATGTTAGAGCATTTATAGCTGACCCCATTATTTTACAACCTTTAGAAAGAACGCTTATTTCTACAGGGCTTTTCATAGAATTACCAACGGGTTTCGAAGCTCAAATTCGTCCAAGAAGTGGTTTGGCCATTAAACAAGGAATTACTTGTTTAAATTCTCCTGGAACAATTGATGCAGATTATAGAGGAGAAATTAAAGTAATATTAATCAACCTATCTAATCAAGCTCAAACAATTGTTGATGGTGATAGAATTGCCCAAATGGTAATTCAAAAAGTAGAGCAAATTGAATGGAATTTGGTAACCCAAATTACAGAAACAAACAGAGGAGAAGGTGGCTTTGGCCATACAGGTAAACAATAATAACAAAGCATTAGCCTTTTTTTATTTCTATTTGCAATGAAGAAGCAATTGTTGATTATGATTCAAAAAAAATTGATATTAGTAGGCTTTTTGGTAGCTACATTTTTTGCTTGTAGACCCGTTAAAAAAGTTCAAACTTTAAACGAAGCCATTACTAAAAAAGATACTGTACAAACTGTTGTTATTAAAGAAACACCTAAAATAGATTCAACAGCCATTATTGCTGAAATGATGCAAAAAATTGGTAAACAGAAAATTAATTTTTCAACCTTTAATTCTAAAATTAAAGTTGATTATAGAGGGCAAGAAACCAATCAAAATGTAACAGCTTATCTTAAAATGAAAAAAGATAGCATCATTTTAATAAAAGTAGTTGGTCCATTAGGTGTAGTAGGCATTGAAGTGAAGATTACAGTAGACAGCGTATTCTTGGTAAACAAAATTGATAAATACACTCAAGCAAGAAGCATCAATTATATTCAAGAAGTTACCCAAATTCCATTCGATTTTACTACGCTTCAAGATTTAATTATTGGCAATCCCATATTTATCAGTAACAATGTGGTTAGCTACAAAGAAGCCAATAATCAACTCTTAATTTTAATGGTGGGTGATGTGTTTAAGCACCTCATAACTTTAGATGCTAGCGATTTTAAAACCATTCATAGTAAATTAGATGATATAGATGTGCAAAGAAATAGAACATGCGATATTACTCTAGCCAATTATGAAAACAAAGGTGTTTTGCCTTTTGCTACGTATCGTAATATTTCTGTAGCAGAAAAATCGAAATTAGATGTTACGCTAGAGTTTAAACAGTATGCATTTAACGAACCGTTAAATTATAGTTTTTCTATCCCTAAAAATTACAAGCGTAAATAATTTATCGCAGTTTTAAACGTTATAAAATAGCAAACTATTTCTGAAATCGTTTTTCTTGGCATTGTTACTGCTTATTGCACTAATAATTCTACGGTACTAACTTAATTTGAAAATGAGGCTCATGTTAAAAAAACTGTTTTTTTTAAGTTGTATTTTGTTTTGTAATGCATTATTTACAAATGCACAGCAACCTACAAGAGAGGAATTGCAAAAGCAACAACAACAACTGTTGAGAGAACTGAACGAATTAAATAGCGATTTAAACAATATTCGAAAAAATAAAAAAGCAGCTTTAGGTGCTTATGCTTTGGTACAACGAAAAATTGCAGCAAGAGAATCATTGATTAATAACATTAACAAAGAAATTAGAAACCTAGAAGAAACAATTTATCACAACCAAATCGAAATTTATCGATTAAAAAAAGAACTCGATACATTAAAAATTCAATATGCTAAAAGCCTTGTATTTGCCTACAAAAACAGAGGTAATTACGATTATCTAAATTTTTTGTTTTCAGCTCAAAATTTTAATGATGCCTTAAAACGATTTACCTATTTAAAAAGCTATCGTCAATACAGAGCCACACAAGCCCAAACAATTGCACAAACACAAACTTTATTGCAAGAAAAAATGGGTGTGCTCAACAACAATAGAAACGAAAAAACAGCCGTTTTACAAAGTCAAAGTAGCCAATTGAAAGTATTGGAAGAAGATAAAGACGAAAAAAATCAGGTTGTTAAACAGTTAAAAGACCAGGAAAAGGATATTGCAGCACAAATAAAACAACGTGAAAAAGATCAGTTGCGTTTGCGTAAAGCCATTGATGCAGCCGTAAAACGAGCCATTGCAGAAGCAGAGGCAAAAGCTAAATTAGCAAAACAAAAAGCACAGGAAGACGAAAAAAGAAAACAGCAGTTACTGCAACAACAAAGAGATAAGGAGGCTAGAGATTTGGCGAAAAATAATGCTCCAAAATCTACCAATAATGCACCAGTAACAGAATTACCAAAACCAAGTACCAATACACCGAAAACGAACGAACCAATTACAGCAGTTACTTCTCCTGAAAGAACGGTAAGGGCTTACAGCTCTTTCGAATCTACACCAGAAGGATTAGAAATGAGTTTGAATTTCGAAAAAAACAAAGGTCGTTTGCCTTGGCCTTTAGATGGTGGAATAATTACCGGACATTTTGGTAGGGTAAAATATGGCGATACCAGATTAATTGCAGAAAACGATGGCTTGTTTTTTAAAGCTAGTATTGGTGCAAACGTAAAATGTATTGCCGATGGTGTGGTTACTGCAACACCAGATTTTGAGCAAACGCAAGCCGTTATTGTTAGGCATGGTAAATATTTTACCATTTACAGTAACTTATCTTCAGTTAATGTTCAGGTAGATCAAGAAGTAAAAGCAGGAACTGTATTGGGAAAAGTAGGTGCAGGCTTAGACGGTGATGGACAATTTCAAATTCAAGTATTAAACGAAAAACAAAAATTTGTTGATCCAGAATTTTGGTTAAAAAGAAGGTAATAATTGCTTCAATATTTTAATAAAAGTATCCCACAACTTGCAAAAGTTTGTGGGATTTTTTTTAGCCTTTCTACAAATTGCAAACTGTATCTTCGTTTATAATGAAGGCAGTTGTTTATAAATCAACAGGAAGTTGGTATGTGGTAAAAAACCAAGCAGGTAAGCAGTTTAATGCTCGACTAAAGGGTATTTTTAAAATAGATGGCGTTACTTCTACCAATCCTATTGCTGTTGGTGATGAAGTGATGATTGAAATTGAAAATGAATTAGAAGATACCGCAACCATTATCGATATTTTACCTCGAAAAAATTATGTTGCAAGGTCTAGCCCTCACAATAAACGCCAACATCATATTATTGCTTCTAACCTGCATCAAAGTTTACTTTTTGCTACATTAAAAGATCCTAAAACGAGTACAGGGTTTATCGATCGCTTTTTGGTTGCTTGCGAAATGTACCATATTCCAGCTATTATTGTTTTTAATAAAAGCGATGTGTATCGAAAAAAAGAATTTGAAAAGTTTGAAGAAATAAAACATACTTATACTTCTATAGGCTATCAAGTTTTATTGGCAAGTGTTTTAAAAAACGAAGGAATTGAAGAAATTAAAGATTTGTTGATACATAAAACAACATTACTAAGTGGCCACAGTGGTGTTGGAAAATCTACCTGCATCAATGCTATTTTTCCAGAACTAACCTTGCGTACACAGGCTGTAAGTGAATGGAGTGGCAAAGGATTACACACAACCACTTTTGCAGAAATGTTTGATTTGCCTTTAGGTGGAAGTATTATTGATACACCTGGTATAAGAGAACTTGGCTTGGTAGATGTTTCTAAGCAGGAACTCAGTGGTTATTTTCCTGAAATGAAAGCCTTGGTAAATGATTGTTATTTTAATAATTGTATGCATTTAAACGAACCTGATTGTGCGGTAAAAAATGCCATTAATAACAATGAAATTGCAATAGACAGATACGTTAGTTACATGAATATTTTAGATACATTGAAAGAAAACAGTTGGGAATAATTTTATCTACATCTGATATGGTAAAAAAGAAAGCATTAATCATTGGTATTTCTGGTCAAGATGGTTGTTTTTTAGCACAATATCTTTTATCCAAACATTACGAAGTGTATGGCACTTCAAGAGATGTAGAACAATCTTCTTTCTCTAATTTAAAGCAATTGGGCATTTACCAGCAGGTAAAGCTTTTTTCCATGTCTTTAATTGATTTTAGGTCGGTTTTTCAAGTAGTTTCTGAAGTTGCTCCAGATGAAATTTACAATTTAGGTGGACAAACATCCGTAGGCTTATCGTTTACGTTACCCGTGGAAACTTATGAAAGTATAAGCATGGGTACATTGAATATTTTAGAGGTTTTACGTATTACAAAAAATACCATAAAATTTTACAATGCATCTTCTAGTGAGTGTTTTGGTGAAGCCGATATAAATGGCAGCAACGAACAAACACAGTTTAAACCACGTAGTCCTTATGGAATTGCAAAGTCTACAGCATTTTGGCAGGTTGCAAATTATAGAGAAGCGTATCATGTATTTGCTTGTTCTGGCATTTTGTTTAATCATGAATCTTATTTAAGACCTAAACGTTTTGTTACAAGAAAGATAATACTGGCAGCTATTGAAATTGCTCAAAAACGTACAGATACATTTACGGTAGGTAATATTGATATTAGCAGAGATTGGGGTTGGGCTCCTGAATATGTAGAAGCCATGCATTTAATGCTACAACAAGAACAGCCGGAAGATTTTGCAATAGCTACAGGTGTTTCAATAACATTGAGAGAAGCAATTGATTATATATTTAATTATTTTGGATTAAATTATCAATCGCATATTCAGTTTGATGCTGCATTTTTTAGACCTACTGACATCATTTTTAGTAAAGGAAATCCGCAAAAAGCAGCCGATATTTTGCATTGGCAAGCCCAAACGAAAGGATTAGACGTGTTTAAAAACATGATTGAATACGAATTACAATCATTTTGAAGTAAATAATTGCTCTAGGTTTATTTGTATATGCAATATTGACATGTAGTTTTTTTATGCATGTTTATTGCAACTGTTCAATTTTATTTTAAAAAATAATATATACACCTTTCATGAAATTATTATTGAGATACTTAAAACCCTATAAATGGCAGCTTATTTTAGCAATGGTTTTAGCCGCCGTTAATCAGATTTTTTCATTATTAGACCCAACAATTTTTGGAAAAATTATTGATTATTTAAATACATCAGGTGAGTTGAATAAATCGAGTGGTTATATTATTCATCAAAATATTTCTACTTCTGCTTTTACAAAACATATGTTATTGTTATTTGGTTTATCCATAGCTGTGGCAATGGTTTCTCGTATTGCAAAATCGTTTCAAGATTATGTAGTAAATGTGGTGGTTCAAAAGTTTGGAGCTACTGTTTTTACCGATGGTTTAAAACATTCGATGCGTTTGCCGTATCAAGAATTTGCAGATCAACGAAGCGGTGAAACATTAAACATATTGCAAAAAGTAAGGCAAGATTGTTCTCAGTTTATAGGTTATTTTATCAATGTTTTATTCCCCGTACTTATTGGAGTTGTTTTTTTATTTGTTGTAGCATTTTCTATTCATTGGGGTTTAATTGTGGTATATATAATTGGTATTGTTGTATTAGCACTATTGGTAAATATTTTAAGTAAAAAAATTAAGGCAATACAAGGAAAAATAGTTAAAGAAACAGCCGCTTTGGCAGGTAGTACCACAGAAACATTAAGAAACATTGAATTAATTAAAAGTCTAGGACTTACACAACAAGAAGTAAAACGTTTAAATAGCAATACATTTAAAATTTTAGGATTAGAGTTATCAAAGGTAAAACGAGTAAGAAGCATTGCTTTTCTACAAGGTACAACTGTTCATTTTCTCCGAATTTGTATCTTATTCATTTTAACTTGGTTGGTTTTTGGTGGAAAGCTAACCACAGGACAATTGATTTCGATGCAGTTTTATAGCTTTTTTATTTTTGGTCCATTACAAGAGTTAGGTGGTATAATTACATCATATCGAGAGGCTGAAACATCTATCAATAATTTTGATTTATTGATGAAAAAACCAGCTGATAAAAAACCTGAAAATCCAATTGCTATTGGTGAAATTGAACATTTACGTTTTGATGGAATATCATTTCAACACAAAACGGCACAATACAAAGCTTTAGAAAATATTAGCTTTAATGTAAATAAGGGCGAAACAATTGCCTTTGTTGGGCCAAGCGGTGCAGGAAAAAGTACATTGGTAAAATTATTAGTTGGTTTATACACACCACAAGAGGGTAACATTTTTTACAATGAACAAAATGGTTCAGATATAGATTTTGATGCTTTACGTGGGCAGATTGGTTTTGTAACACAAGATACACAATTGTTTAGTGGTACTATAAAGGAAAATTTATTGTTCGCTGCACCTACTGCTACAAACGAAGATTTATTAGATGCTTTGCACAAAGCTAGTTGCGAAAATTTATTGAATAGGGCAGAAAATGGATTAGATACAGTAATTGGAGAAGGTGGCTTAAAATTAAGTGGTGGCGAAAAACAACGTCTTTCAATAGCAAGGGCACTGATTAGAAAACCTAAATTATTAATTTTTGATGAAGCAACATCTGCATTAGATTCTTTAACTGAAGAAGCCATTACAAATACCATAAGAGCTATTTCTTCCGAAAAAAGTCAAATAACAGTTTTAATTGCACACAGGTTAAGCACTATTATGCATGCAGATAGAATATTTGTATTAGAAAAAGGACAAGTAATTGAAACTGGAAACCACAACAATTTATTAGCTGAAAAAGGTTTGTATTATGCTATGTGGCGTCAACAAATTGGTGAACGAAAAAATGGTTAAGATTTTGTTTTATCTCGGTCAAATTTTTTCTTAATGTATTCAATTACGCTAGGGTCTTCTAAGCCTTCCATATCACTTAGTTCTAATTCTAAGGCTTTCGTACTCAATTGAATTTCAATTAATGAAAGTGCAAGAGATGCAGCAAAAGAAAGTAGGCTAAACGCAAAAGTCCATTTAGCTACATTTTGATATTGTATATAAATAAAGTACATGCATAAGATGCTACTTAAGAAAGTAAGTACACCCAATGCTTGCATGTTTTTAATTAGTTTTAACCGATAACGCATATTTTTTATTTGTCCGTGAATAATATGCTTTTGATCAATTTTTTGATATTCGTCGTGTAAACTTCTTACCCTACTAGACAAAGCCAAAAATCTATTGGTATGTGCCAACATAATTAAACTAATTGCAGGAAACAACAATGCAGGTGTATTGATACTAATATCCATAAATGTAAAATTAAAAAGCTTAAATCTGAATAATTAAAATTACATAGGTTTTCAATTGATTAATGCAATGTTTTTTTAAAAAATAACGTCTTATGATGCTGATTACATTGATATTATGAAAAAGCTAACATTTATTTTATTAGTTTGCTAGGCCTAAATAAATTCAATGTTGTAACAATTTGGTACAATATTTTGTAAGAATATAAAGTTGTTGTTTGTAAATAGTGGCAAGCTAGTTTAATTATAAACGGTGTACAAGTTATATTCCCTTAAATGGTAATTGATAGATGCGGAAATACATATTCTCAATTTTATTTTGTTTTATACTTGTAAAGGCATTTGCAAGTCATATTTCTGGTGGCGAAATATTTTATACATATATTGGTAAATCGCCAAATGATACAAATAAGTTGGTTTATAAAATTACCCTGCTTTTATATAAAGACACCACTGTTACAGGACCTAATGTAGCCAATTTAAACGGTGCTTATAATGTAACCATTTATAAAGGAAGTGATAATTCATTTGTTTCAACCATCACATTACCAAGAGTTAGTTATGATTTTTTAAAATTAACCACTTATAATCCATGTCTTACAACAAGACCGAGGGTAGAATTTTCTGTAGCTGCTTACGAAGCAGAAGTTACGTTAGATCCACTAAACGAGGGTTATCTCGTTAGCCATTCACAATGTTGTAGGGTAGCAACGGTAATCAATATTAATTCTTTTGAAGTAGGAGCTACTTATTGGGTAAAAATTCCTGGTTTAAGTGAAAATCCGTTTGCACCGAATAATTCAAGTGCATTTTTTAATAGAAAAGATACGATTCTGATTTGTAAAAGCGGAGTATTAAATATTGATTTTAGTGCAACAGATATAGATAAAGATAGCCTCGTGTATTCTCTCACTACTGGTTATGATGGTGCTGTTCGATCTACTCCATTACCCAATCAATCAGATGCTCCTCCTTACAGGACTGTAAGTTATAATAGCGGTTTTTCTTTTAGCGATCCTTTTGGTACCAATATTCGTATCGATTCAAAAACAGGTCTTGTAACTGGAAATTCTCCTGCAAATCCTGGTATTTACTTAATTGCTGTAAAAGTAGAGGAATATAGAAATGGTAGAAAAATTAGTGAGCATATGAAAGAGTTTCAAATAAAGGTTGAAGATTGTACGCTTTCTGCTGCATCTTTAAAACCTTCATACATCAATTGCAACGATTTTACTTTTACCTTTTTTAATGAGTCTGCAGCTACCAATATTATAAGTTACAATTGGAATTTTGGAGATGCCAACACTCCAACAAATACATCAACTTCACCAACTCCTATTCATACGTATAGTGATACAGGAACGTTTAGATTACAATTAAAAGTAGTTTCTTCAATTGGTTGTGTAGATTCTGCTATTTCTTTGGTTCGAGTTTTTCCTGGATTTACCGCCGATTTTACACTTAATAGCAGCTGTATACTAAATCCTTATGCATTTAGTGATGCTACATTTACCCGATATGGTGCTGTTGATTCTTGGAAATGGAATCTAGGTCAAAACAATACAACCGACGATGAATTTACGATTAAAAATCCTTCTTACATATATCCAACATCAGGTACAAAAACAGTGAGCTTAATTGCAACCAATACAAAAGGTTGTGTTGATACAGTTACTAAAACAATTACCGTTTTTGATCGTCCAGCTTTGCAACTTCCATTTAAAGATACACTCATTTGTAGTATCGATACTTTGCCTTTAATTGCTAATGGAACAGGCGTTTTTACTTGGACACCCAACTCTTTTATTACAAGAACCAATATTAGTAACCCCCTCGTTTTTCCAAAAGATACAACTACTTATTACGTTACTATTTTGGAAAATGGATGCACAACAACAGATTCTATACGGGTAAATGTATTAGACTTTATTGAAGTAAATGCAGGATTAGATACCGGAATTTGCCGTACTGATACTATTCAGTTAAAACCTGTAAGTTTTGCTTTAGGTTATAACTGGACATCAAGTTCGGGTGAAGTAGTACAAGCAACAAAATTTCCTTTTGTTCGTCCGCTTGTTAATACAACTTATTTCGTTCGAGCCAATTTAGGTAAATGTGAAGATAGAGATACTGTATCTGTA
>Ga0209398_1000287_pt1 | contig 33062 bp, 30 predicted proteins | sample AshMeaBigSpring_FD_184125 | JGI IMG/M metagenome (GOLD analysis project Ga0209398, IMG submission 184125) | Groundwater microbial communities from Big Spring, Nevada to study Microbial Dark Matter (Phase II) - Ash Meadows Big Spring (SPAdes)... | ecosystem: Environmental > Aquatic > Deep...
CCTGCTCACCGATATCTACATCAGCCGGAATGATATGTTTCAGGCACGTCAGTATCTCATTAGTCTGAAAAACAACTACAAACAGAAGGATGATGTAATATCGAAAATGATTGAAGAGCGAATGGCGATAGTAGAGCCCGTGAAACCGGAAACAAGCAATGAGGCTCCTCCTGCGGGGATGTAATATGCACCGGATTCAGGCATCTATACACTGTTAGTTCAAATAAACATAAAAATAATCGTATGAAACGAGAAATGATATATCTGTCTCTGCTATTGTTCTCCACAATTCAGATAAAAGCTCAGGGGCAAAAAAGTGTGGACACTACCTTTCAACGCAAAATGGTGATAGAACGCACCTATGTCCCTGTATTGAAAGAGGCCGTTCGCATGGATGTTTTGCCCAAAATTGATGAGGTAAAAGTGACAAAAACAGCCATTAAATATGGATATTCACCCTTCAGCAAACAGTTTCCGCTGCAGTGGAAAACTGTTTTGCCGGAAAAGAAGATGTCGAATATGACTTTTCAGAATCAACGGGGATTTGCAGAAGTGGCTTTCGGACTACCCACCAACAGCTATGGCAAAGCCGGCATAAAATGGATTGATGAAGAGAACGAAAAGCTGACATTGAGCTTCGACCACCGGATAACCAATGATTACCGCACTACTGCGCAAACGGGCAAAGAGAAGCGCTTTTTCACGACCGACAATTTTCTGAGTGGCCTCTATTTCCGAAAATACGAGAGCATGGCTCTGAATGCAAAGGCCTATTACTCGCACAGTGCATTCAACATGCCTGATTCAATCATGGAAAACAAACTCACTTTTTTGCCCTACGCCCCGGTAAAAGCATCCGGCAAGAGTCAGATATTCAACTGTTTCGGACTGGCGGGTGCTATTGAGTCAATCTCTGAGGCTTCATTGGGGTATGTGGCCGGCATCGATTACAACTATGTTGATAAAAAATATGCCAACAGCGTTTACATCAAGGGAGATCGCGAACATCAGATTATTCTTTCGGGCAACCTGTATAATAAGTTGAGTGAAGAGTCTGTTTTAGGACTCAAAGCATCGGTCCAAAACTACATCTACGAATCGGACAAAAGAAAGACAGATTCGGTAAATCAGGCCGAAAACTACGGGATTCTGGAATTCAGCCCCTACTACAGCAGCAAGACAGAAAATATGGAATACAAGGTGGGTGTGCGTTCCGAATTCAGATTTTCGGGCAATGCCAGATCCTGTTTTTCGCCCTCGGCCTCCGTCAGATGGAGCATCAACCCGAGATTCAGCGTAAACGGCCAATTGGGCGGAGGACTCGAAGTGTTTACCCTGCAAAAGGCAGATGCAACCGCGAGATACCTGAATCCGGCTCTGAGATTGAAAGATACGTTCACCCCGGTTGACTTACGACTGGGCATACAAACAACGGCGATTCCGCATTTGGGACTGGAGCTGTTTTCTACCTATAAGAACGGAGAAGCTTACTATTTCAGCTCCCTCTACACCGCTTCGTGGCGACAGGTATTGATGCCATTGCTCACCGATACCAAACAATTAAGCATTGGACTGGAAGGGAAATGGAGCTACGGACAAACGGCAGAAATTGATCTTCGCCTGGCTTACAATAGCTACGATGTGAATCTGAAAGAGAGCCCTACACCGGTTGAAAATGCCAAAGCATGGGGCAAACCGTCTTTCGAACTGAACCTCAACAGCAGTGTGAGCATTACTCCGGAGACATCCATCCGGCTCGATTACCGACTCGAAACCGGCAGATTCGGAATAGACCCTTTGCAGACAGCAATTACAAGCGTAAAAATGAAACCTGTTCATCAGATGGATTTGAGCAGTCGCTATCTGTTCAGCAACAATCTGTCTGCTTTTGCCAAACTAAACAACATTTTGTTCCAAAAATACGACATCTGGTACGGAATACCTGCCCAAAACTTCAATTTTATGGTTGGGATAGGCTATACGTTCTGATTTTTAATTAATTTTGTGCGCTTATAAAATTCAAATCAGGAGAAAATTGCTCTGTTATGATTAAAAACCTTGTTATTGTTGAGTCCCCCGCCAAAGCCAAAACAATCGAGAAATTCCTCGGTAAAGATTATAAAGTTTTGTCGAGTTACGGACACATTCGCGATTTAAAGAAAAAAGATTTCAGCATTGATATCTCAAAAAACTACAAACCACTCTACGAAATACCGGCCGACAAGAAGAAATTGGTTGATGAACTGTGTAAACTATCGAAAGAGGCGGAAACAGTATGGCTCGCATCCGATGAGGACCGGGAGGGAGAGGCTATTGCCTGGCATTTGTATGAGGTTTTGGGACTTTCGCCCGAAAAAACAAAACGTATTGTATTTCACGAAATCACCAAAAATGCCATTTTACATGCTATCGATAATCCACGGAGTATCGACAATAATCTGGTAAATGCACAACAGGCCCGACGAATTCTCGACCGGATTGTTGGTTTTGAGCTCTCTCCTATTCTTTGGAGAAAAGTAAAACCGGCACTTTCGGCAGGTCGTGTGCAATCGGTGGCCGTGCGGGTAATTGTAGAGCGAGAGCGTGAAATACAACAATTTAAAGCTGATGCGGCATACCGCGTTATCGCCTTGTTTAAGGTGAAGGATGATAAAGGCAATATCACAGAGATGAAAGCCGAACTCAATCAGAGATTGCAAACCAAAGAAGAGGCACTGGCGTTGCTCGAAAGCTGCAAAAAAGCAGACTTCCCTATTGAAGAAATTACCCAAAAACCGCTCAAAAAATCGCCGGCAGCACCCTTTACCACATCTACCCTGCAACAGGAAGCTGCACGCAAACTCAATTTTTCGGTTTCGCAAACGATGATGGTTGCTCAAAAACTATACGAGGCCGGACACATCACCTATATGCGTACCGACTCGATGAACCTCTCGGAGATGGCCATCGCCACAGCCAAAGAGGAGATTACACAATCGATGGGCGAACAATATGTGAAGACCCGACAATACCACACCAAATCGAAAGGTGCGCAGGAGGCTCACGAAGCCATACGACCTACCTATATGAATAAGGCCGCTATTGATGGTACTGCACAGGAAAAAAAGCTCTACGATCTGATTCGGAAACGCACCATTGCTTCGCAAATGAGCGATGCTGAGCTCGAAAAGACAACTGTTACCATTGGCATTGGTGAGAATAAATACAAGTTCCTGGCCATTGGTGAGGTTATCAAATTTGACGGATTCCTGCGGGTTTATCGCGAATCGACAGACGATGAAACGGAATCATCCGACAGCGATGCCCGTTTACTGCCTCCTATGAGTGTGGGCGAATTACTCGACTTCGCCGAAATAAGCGCTACCGAAAGATTCACACAACGCCCGGCACGATACTCAGAGGCCAGCCTGGTTCGGAAACTGGAAGAGTTGGGTATTGGTCGTCCTTCTACTTATGCGCCCACCATTTCGACTATTCAACAAAGAGAATATGTAGAAAAAGGAGACAGAACCGGCGAAGAGCGACAGTTTAATACACTTAAGCTTAAAAGCAACAAAATAAGCGACACAACCGGTAAAGAGATGGTTGGCAACGAAAAAGCCAAACTATTCCCTACAAATATTGGTATTGTAGTCAATGACTTCCTGACAGAGTATTTCCCCGATATTCTGAACTTCAACTTCACGGCAAACGTAGAAAAGGAGTTTGACAACATTGCAGAAGGCGAAATCGAGTGGACTACAGCTATTGATTCGTTTTACAAAGCTTTTCATCCGGTAGTGGAGAGGACATCGGCTATAAAAACAGAGCACAAGGTTGGCGAACGCATTCTGGGTGTCGATCCCAAATCGGGTCGTCAGGTATCTGTCAAAATCAGTCGCTTTGGACCGGTTGTTCAGATTGGCACTGCCGATGAGGAAGAAAAACCCGTATTTGCATCTCTGAAAAAGAGCGAATCGATGGAGACAATCAGTCTGGAAGCAGCACTGAAACACTTCGAACTTCCTCGTACTCTGGGCGAATACGAAGAGAAAGAGGTGACGGTGGGTGCCGGTCGTTTCGGGCCTTATGTGAAGCACAACAGTGTATATGTTTCTTTGCCCAAAGGAGGAGACCCGATGACAATCAAACTCGAAGAAGCGATTGTGTTAATCGAAGAAAAGCGCAAAAAAGAGAGCGAAAAACAGATTAAAACATTCGAGCAAGATCCGGACATTGAGGTTCTAAACGGAAGATACGGACCCTATATTGCATATAAGAAGAAGAACTACAAAATTCCAAAAGGCAAGGTTCCGGCAGAATTGAGTTACGAAGAGTGCATGTCGATTATCAACAGCAAATAGTTTTCCGAAAAAAAACAGACAACAAAGGCAGAAATTTTAATCTGCCTTTGTTGTATAAAGAAAACGGGTATGATGTTTTTCAGTTCAGGCCATTGGCTGGCCATAACACTTCAAATCCTTTATCTGATAACCACAGTGTCGGGAGTTATTGTCGTGATTGCCGGAAACCGCAATCCGGTAAAGACGCTTGCCTGGATATTGTTATTCTTCCTGCTGCCTTTTCTGAGTATCGTTTTCTATCTCTTTTTTGGGATGGACTATACCCGCCAGCGGTTAATATCGAGAAAAAAACGGAGAAAACTCATCAATCTGCACGCCTACCCCACTCAGAAATCGAATCAGGATGTCGTTCTGCCCGAATATTCTACCCTATCGAAGTACCTCAATCACCTCAATCAGTATCCGATATCTACACAAAACGAATTGACAATCTTCGACAAGGGGAAACTGAAATTCGAACAACTGCTGATTGATATCGACAATGCGGAAAGAGAGATTCACATCGAATATTATATTATCGAAGCCGACGAAATTGGCAACAGGTTAAAAGAGAAACTCATCGAAAAATCGAAACAGGGAGTAAAAGTCAGAATGTTGTTTGACGACGTGGGCTGCTGGAAAGTTCCTGCGGGCTATTTCGACCAGATGCGTGAAGCCGGCATTGAGGTGTATAGTTTTCTGGAAGTAAGGTTTCACCGGCTAACAAGTAAGATAAATTTCCGAAATCACAGAAAAATTGTTGTAATAGACGGGAAAACAGGCTATACCGGCGGCATGAATATTGCAGACCGGTATTGGAAGGGTTTAGAATGGGGCGATTGGAAAGATTTGCACCTGCGCATCACCGGCAACGGTGTAGAGGCTCTGCAATCGGCATTTCTGATTGATTGGTATTATGTGACTAAAGAGCTTCTGACTCTGATGAATTATCTCCCCACCACACCGATAAAACTAAGCACGGTATTACCCATACAGATTGTGTGCGGAGGTCCGTTTGGCGAGTGGAGGGAAGTGCTACATGCCTATCTGAAGCTGATTTATACGGCTAAAAGGTACATTTATCTGCAAACGCCCTATTTTTTACCGGGAGAAAGTTTGCTCACAGCTCTTCAAACAGCAGCACTGAGCGGTGTAGAGGTCAGGCTAATGATTCCCGCCAAATCCGACACAATAATGGTGCAACGAGCCACCAACTCATACCTGAAATCCGTATTAAAAGCCGGTGTAAAAGTGTATCAGTACCAACAAGGATTCTTACATTCAAAAATGATTGTATCGGATGATTACATTTCTACGGTAGGTTCTACGAATCTCGACTTCAGAAGTTTTGAACACAACTTCGAGATTAATGCCTTCATTTACAACCGCGAAACGGCCATTCAGCTGAAGGATATATTCCTGCATGACCAGAATAAATGCAATCGTATTATTTTGAGTCAATGGGAGAAAAGGCCATTAAAAACACGTTTTCTGGAGTCAATTATCCGTCTGTTCAGCCCGCTTTTGTGAAGAAAAGAAGCTGAAATTCACACTACCATACACACGCTTCTGAAGGAACTGAGGCATTTCAGAGAAATCGTTGTTGCGCGAATGTTCGAGCACAAGCAGTCCGTCTTCGGCCAACAGATTACAATCTAATATCAGAGACGGAATCGTTGCCAGCTCTTTCAAATCGTAAGGAGGATCGGCAAATATAAAGTCAAATTTTTCTCCTGTGCTTCTGATATATTTAAAAACATCACCCTTCACCGGAATCATTCGATTGACTTTCAGCTCATTCAGTACTTTACAGATAAAAGAAAACTGGATCTGACTCTTTTCTACACTGATTACCCTTTTACATCCACGCGACAAGAGCTCGAAACTCACAGCACCTGTACCGGCAAATAAATCGAGAGCAACACAATCTTCGATATCGAGATAGTTGTTTTCCAAAACATTAAATAAGTTTTCGCGGGCAAAATCTGTTGTTGGTCTTGCTGTAATATTTTTAGGAACATCAAATCGTCTTCGCTTAAATTCACCGCCAATTATTCGCATAATGAAATTGTTTTTAACTCCATGGGTAATACTATTTTATTTACGGGTACCACAAACCAACCCGATGGTGGATTCAGAGGCAATACCCGCTCTACATATTTCGAAAGCAGAGGCATCAGATCTTTTCGCAGAGATGGATTTCCGCATACATGCAATTCATCATCCAGCTGATGCAGCTGGTGTTTTTCCCACGCGGCCAATACAAAATAGGCAGCATCCGAAATCGTTACATAGGCATGGCTGTTCACCATATTTAGTTTGTTGCGATGGTAACAGAAAATATCGAGGTGGTTAATGCCGATATTCACATACAGCTTAGAATAATTTCCGAATTTGCTTCTCTCTGTAAAATATTCGGTCAGCGGAGTGATATAATGAATAAGACGGTTTACGGTAAGTGTTCTCATCAAAAAGGAATAAACATCCTGATTCATGCGGAATATATTGGTAGCGCTGATACGCCCCAATTTATTGGTAAGAACTTTCCCCTCGCCGTCGGGATGCATCATATTCAACAGATCGGCTTCGCGTTTATCTATCATCAGTGTATTCGGCACCACAGTGTAATCCGGAGTAAGCACAACGATGTCTGTTCTTTTGTATGGAAGCAGCAATCGTTCATTTTGATAAAACAACTCCTCAATCTGCGTAAGTACGGATTGATTTTTCTTAAACTGAAAAGAGACATAATCTGCCATACCCTCTACCGCCGAATCGACCACGTAAAAAGAAAATCCATCCGGGGTCAATCGAATGGATAGATTGTATTGTTCTGATTTCGTATAGTCTAATTCTGTCTGCATCCTGCCTTATTCTCTTTTCGATTCTGTTTATTTCAGAAAACAATTTAATTATCTATCTTTGCTAAGCGATAATTCGCTAATTTTACGCACCGAAACAACAAAAACCGACATTAATATATATATCCCTGCTATCTGATGATAAAAGATTTTATTTCTCACAAAATTAGAGAAAATCTACCATATACACCCAATTCTGATCAGGAAATTTTAATAAATCTGCTCGGTGATTTCATCACCAACACTTCGGGCGATAAACTATTACTGGTAAAAGGATATGCCGGTACCGGAAAAACCTCTTTAACAGGTAGCCTGGTGAAGACTTTGGTAGAATTGAAAAGCCCGGTAATATTATTAGCCCCTACTGGTCGCGCTGCTAAGGTTTTCAGCAATTACTCGGGACAACCTGCATATACTATCCACAAAAAGATTTACAGGCAAAAAAGTTTCGGCAATCAGCAATACGGGTTTGCAGTGATGCCCAATCTACACAGGAATACTCTGTTTATAGTAGATGAAGCTTCGATGATTAGCAATTCGGCCGGCGAAAACAGTCAGTTTGGCTCGGGTCGGTTGCTCGACGATTTGATAGAGTATGTCTATTCCGAACAAAGCTGCCGAATGATTCTGCTGGGCGACACAGCTCAGTTGCCTCCTGTGGGGCAGAGTGAATCTCCCGCCCTGCAACCGGAGGTTCTTCGGGGATTTGGGTTGGATGTGGAAGAGTGCACCCTCAGGCAGGTGGCCCGCCAAAATCTGGAATCAGGGATTCTGTTTAATGCCACCCGCCTGCGCGAACAAATAGAAACCGGCTCCAACCTCGATAGTCTGCCTCATTTCCGCACAAACGGGTTCGAGGATCTTATCTGCATTGATGGCAGCGAGTTACCCGAGATAGTTTCGAACTGCTACGACAGAGACGGCATCAACGAAACACTGTTGATTACCCGCAGCAACAAACGTGCCAATCTCTTCAACCAGGGAATAAGAGCCAGAGTACTCTACCGGGAAGAAGAGTTGAGTAGTGGCGATTTGCTGATGATTACAAAAAACAACTACTTCTGGAGCAAAGATTACGAAGACCTCTCCTTTATTGCCAATGGCGAAATGGTGGAAGTAAGCCGGGTGAGAAATGAACAATCGATGTATGGTTTTCGGTTTACCGATACCACCCTTCGCCTGCTTGACCAACAAACAGATGTGGATGCAAAAGTGATACTGGAAACACTTCTCGCAGATACGCCCTCGCTGCCGGCAGCACTCCAAAACAGTCTTTTTAAGCAGGTTCTGTCGGACTATGCCTGGCTTCCCACGAAAGGAGAACGGATGAAAAAACTCAAAGAAGACCCCTACTTCAATGCCTTACAAATAAAATACGCCTATGCAACAACATGTCACAAAGCGCAGGGTGGCCAATGGAAGAATATTATTATTGATTTGGGGAATTTACGAACAGAATATCTCGGGATAGACTTCTACCGCTGGCTTTATACCTCTGTAACAAGAGCCACAGAAAAGGTATATTTGCTGAATATGGCTGACGAAATGAAGGACAATGAAGGGTAAGACTATTCCAATCGAATGGTTTCAACCTGCAACAAACGGCTGCGCAGTTTGTCTGCCAAAGATTGCCGGATACTTAGTTTCATTTCGCAATTCAATTCAAACGACTGACTAATAACTTCCGGATTTTCCTCCTTTACAATGCGCATAACATCATTCAGGTAGGGGTATTCGAAGCAAATCCGAAACATCACCCCTACCCTCTTCTCTATGATCTGATTATTCAGAATTGCCTCTTTTGCCGACTCCCGGTAGGCCACAGCAAGCCCTCCCGTGCCCAGCTTAACGCCACCAAAATAGCGTACAATCACAATCAACACATCTGTCAGGCCGAATGAGTTGATCTGACCCAGAATGGGTTTGCCGGCACTTCCGGAAGGCTCGCCGTTGTCATTGGCACGAAACTCATTCCGGTCATGACCAAGCATATAGGCATAGCAAACATGGCGCGCATCATAATACTCTTTTTGTATTCTATCCAGATGCACCTTTATAGCCTCCTTGTCAGAGACCGGATAAGCAAACGAAATAAACCGGCTCATCTTCTCTTTATACAATCCTTCAGACTCACCGGCTAGTGTTAAATAGGTATCACCCATCTAAATAACAGCATTAAAATGTATAACGAGCCGAAAATGCCAGACTGGTAGCATCGGCTCCCGAAGTACCAAAAGCCGGTCTTAAATCGAGAGATAGCTGCAGTGGCACATCGAAATGATATTCAATACCCAAATCGCCATTAATATCCAGCAGGAATTTACTTGAACCCGAATTATCCAATGCCGACGAATGACCAATTCCGGCTCCTGCACCGGCATACCAGTTTAGCCCTCCCTGAATATTCCAAACCCACTGATACAGACCGGTAATACGAAAACGACTATACACAGTATTGGAAACAAATCCCAGATCGGCTTCAATCCGTTTGTCGCTACTCAGGCCGTGCTGATAGGATAGCTCGGCACCCATAGCATCACCACCCCCCAAACGAATACCAACGGCATGAGCCTTTACCTGCGAAAAAAGAGATGAAGAAACCGCTGTAAACAACAAAGCGATAAAAAATAACTTTTTCATACTGATTCTGAATTTAATGATTACTGAAAGAAAAATAGAAGGTAAGATTACTTTACTAAAAACGCACAAAATTATAATTTGTTTTTTTGTTTTCAAAATTGGCGACAATCCCGTCAGACATCCTCCCTGTTCGACCGGCACAATCGACAAAGAAATCAGACCACGCAATACATGACAACGCTTTTATAAATAAATGGACAAATAAACTATTTTTGACCGTTTATTGACCATTGAATGAATAAAAAGATTATTTTTGCAAACCAAAATAAACCACAAACAATAAAACATGGACAAAATCAGTTATGCATTGGGGCTCAGCATGGGGCAAAACTTCATCGGCTCAGGCATCAAAGAATTGAATATCAAAGATTTCAGCAATGCTCTACAGGCAGTATACGAAGGACAGAAACCCGAAATTTCGTACGACGAAGCCAAAGTGGTAATTAACACTTTCTTTCAACAATTGCAGGATGCAGCTCTGAATGCGAACAAAGAAGCAGGAGAAGCATTCCTGGCCGAAAATGCAAAAAACAGCCAGGTCGTAACACTGGCCAGCGGACTGCAATACGAAATTTTGAAAGAAGGCGACGGAGCAAAACCAGCTGCGACAGATCGTGTTAGATGTCATTACCACGGAACATTGCTCGACGGCCGTGTATTCGATAGTTCGGTAGAACGCGGAGAACCTGCTGTATTTGGTGTAAACCAGGTAATTGCCGGTTGGGTAGAAGCTTTGCAAATGATGAGCAAAGGGTCGGTTTGGAAACTGTATATCCCTTCACACTTAGCTTATGGCGAACGTGGTGCCGGAGAGATGATAGGACCAAACACTACATTGATTTTTGAAGTAGAATTAATTGATATTGTATAATCTAAATAATAAGTAAAGAAAAATGAAAAAGTTAATTTGTTTGTTTGCCATTGCATTGGCCACAAGTGTTACATTCAGCTCTTGTAACAAAAAAGGTGTTACATTGAAAACCGATCTCGACTCTTTGAGCTACGCTAATGGTATTATGGCCGGAACTGCTATCAAAAACAACGATGCTCAAATCCCCGGTGGTAAAGGCAAAGTGGATTCATTGATTCAGGGTATCAAAGACGGTTTGTCAGTAGAAGGTACAGAATCATATAAAATGGGATTCTTCTATGGTGTGCAAATGGCAGACGGCTTCAAAAAACAAACTGAAGGTGGTAAAATCAGCAAAGAAATGGTTTTGAAAGCTATCGAACAACTTGTAAAAGGAGATACTGCGTTGGCTTTGAAAGCAGAAATTGCTGAAATGTATGCCAGAACATACCAATCTAAATCAAAAAGAGAAGCTGCTGAAAAAGCAAAATCTGAAAATGCGAAATTCCTCGAAGACAACAAAAAACAAGCCGGAGTAGTGGTTACTGCCAGCGGTTTGCAATACAAAGTGGTGAGCGAAGGTACAGGTGCTAAACCAACTTTGGCTGATCAGGTGAAAGTGAAATATGTTGGTAAAACAATCGATGGTAAAATCTTCGACCAAAATGCAGAAGGTGTTACATTTGGCTTGAATGGTGTAATTCCGGGATGGACTGAAGGTATTCAGTTGATGTCTGTTGGTTCTAAATATACCTTCTTCATTCCTTTCAACCTTGCATACGGTGAAACAGGAAACCAAAGCATTCCTCCTTTTGCTACATTGATTTTTGATGTTGAATTGATGAGCATCGAAAAACAACCTGCTACAAAATAAGAATTGAGTTTTTCTCAATAGAATTACAAAAGAGGCTGACTCCTTCGGGAAATCAGCCTCTTTTTTTATGTGTTATAATGAACGCATTTCTTTATCAATTGTTTATCTGTTACTTAATGCTTACACGATAAAACAGTCCATGATATGAAACCAATCTTCAGGCAACTACTTACTTTCGCAGCAGGACTGATTTCTTTATCCTCCTGCTCTGCCAAAACAATACACGCAGAAGCCGTTCAACCCTTTGACATCAACAGATATCTCGGCAAGTGGTACGAAATAGCGCGTCTCGACCACCGCTTTGAACGCAATATGATTGAGGTATCTGCCACATATACCCTGAACTACGACGGCTCAATTGCCGTGTTGAATAAAGGATATAACACCCGGAAGGAGATGTGGAAAAGCGCAAATGGAAAGGCAAAATTTGTAAACCGCACAGATGTTGGACAACTTAAAGTCTCATTCTTTGGTCCTTTCTATGCTCCATACAATATCGTCGCACTGGACAAGGAATACCAATATGCCCTCATCGTAAGCAAAACACTCGATTATCTGTGGATTCTTTCCCGCACAAAAGATATCCCCGAAACCATCAAACAACAATACCTGCAAAAAGCCCGCGAGATGGGGTTCGACACAACAAAATTAATCTGGGTAGAACAAAACCGGTTTTAAGCCCTCCTACTCCACTATGGGAGAAACAACCTTCCAACCCATCGATTCAGCTTGTTTATACATAAACTCCAGCGCAGATGGACGTTCATTGGGAATTACACCATCGAGTATAGCATCTTTTATGGCCGATTTCATAACACCCACTTCACGACCGGGAGCCAAGCCAAATATCTGCATAATCTCTTCACCCGAAATGGGCGGCTGCATATTTCTGACCCGGTCTTTTTCCTCTATTTCGGCCATTTTCTGCCTCACCAGCATAAAGTTAGCCAAAAATCTCTTTACTTTATCCGGATTTTTGGATGTAATATCTGCTTCGCATAGCATCATCAAATCGTCTACATCATCGCCGGCATCAAATATAAGACGTCGCACAGCAGAATCGGTAACTATTTCTTCAGCCAAAACAATAGGTCGCATGTGCAATCCAACAAGTTTTTGCACATACTTCATCTTTTCGTTCATAGGCAATTTCATGGCACGAAAAATACGTGGCACCATCTTCTCACCCACAAAATTGTGGTTGTGAAAAGTCCATCCGAGCTGATCATCCCACTTTTTGGTTACCGGCTTGCCAATATCGTGCAACAATGACGCCCATCTCAACCAAAGATTGCCGGTATGCTCCGATAAATTGTCGAGCACCTGCAATGTATGATAAAAATTGTCTTTATGTCCTCTACCACCCTTGCTATCCACACCTTTCATGGCATGAAACTCCGGGAAAATTCGCTGTAAAAGTCCACATTTATCCAACAATAAGAAACCAACCGACGGTCTTTCCGACAGCATAATCTTATTCAGTTCATCGGCGATACGTTCGCGCGAAATAATATCTATTCGCTCAGGTATAGCCGCGATTGCATTCAAAGTTTCTTTCTGAATTCTGAAATCTAATTGTGTGGCAAACCGAATGGCACGCATCATACGCAACGGGTCGTCGCTAAATGTGATTTCGGGCTCCAGAGGAGTTCTGATAATTTTCTTCGCCATATCATCGAGACCACCAAAGGGGTCGACCAACTCGCCGAATCGCTCTTTATTCAGGCAGATAGCCAAAGCATTTATAGTAAAATCGCGACGATTTTGATCATCACTCAAAGTGCCATCTTCCACAATCGGCTTGCGGGAATTGCGGTTGTACGACTCCTTGCGAGCTCCCACAAATTCAATTTCAATATCTTTGTACTTTACCTGGGCTGTGCCAAAGTTTTTGTAAACGGCCAGCGAAGCGCCCTTTCCAAATTTACGGGCCACCTGTTCGGCCAATGCGATGCCGCTACCTACGGTCACTACGTCAATATCTTTCGAATGGCGATTCAGGAAAATATCTCTGACAAATCCGCCAATCACATAACACTCCAGATTGAGTTCATCCGCTGCTTCTGATACTATCCGAAAAGGCTTCTTATCTATATGGGGAATTAATTCTTCTTTCGTTTTTATCATTATTCAAAAAATTAAGCCTGCAAAAATACAACAAATATAGGGCCTCTCCTCTATTTTTGCTCAATTTAGTTGTATTTTTGCAGGGAGAATGGATTGTTTCTCTTTTTCGGCTTTAGTTTTCGCACCGAAAGAGAAAAAGAATGAATCCGGCTCAGCACTCAAATTATTCAACATATCTCTAAAATAACAACCGAAAACAATGAACAGACAATCCATCGTTATATTTCTGCTGACATTACTAACAGCTTGCAACAACGACGATAAACAAGCCTCTCTGAGATTGGAGAAAGCCCGACAGATGAACGAATCAGGCTCATACAGCGCCGCCAAACTACAAATAGACAGCATACGTTCTCTTTACCCCAAATCCTATACAGTGATAAAAGAAGCCATCATTTTGCTTCAGGATATCGAACTCAACGAACAAAGCCGGAATCTGACCTATTGCGACAGCATTCTTCAGACGCTGGAAAATAATACAAAAAAGCTAAAACAAAAATTCATTCTTGAAAAAGATAATCGATATCAGAAAATCGGTAACTGGATGCTCCCATCGCAGAAAGCAGAAAATAATCTGAGAAAAAGCTATATTCGCACAGGTGTAAACGAGTGGGGAGAGATGTATATCTCGAGCGTTTATCACGGGAAAAGCGCCCTGCGACACACAGCTATACGCCTGACGACTCCGGACGGAGGCTATGCCGAAACTGTTCCGGTAGCACCTGATGGCGGTAATAATTTCACATTTACAGACAACGGTATGGTTAGTGAGATTGTCACATACAGAGGCAAAAAATGCCGTGGAGCTGTCGGGTTTATATCACTTTATGAAATGCAATCCATCAAAATCGAATACCTGAATGGGAAAAGCTATTCGCTGACACTGGATGCTTCCACAAAAAAAGCAATTATTGAAACAGCTCAATTGGCCGAATACATCAACGAATACAATCGTTTTGTACAGGAAAAAGAGTTGGCGCGTGCCAAAATTGCTCTCTTAAAACAGAAAATCGCCAGAAGATCGTCGAGAAAAGAAAACTAAAAGAGAAAAGAGGTTGACCCGATAATTGCCGGATCAACCTCTTTTTTTTGAAAAACACACTACTATCTCTTAAAATAAACCCAAACTATATATCTTATTTCGAATGAAATTCAAATGCCTCTTCGCCGTGCTGCGTAATGTCAAGTCCTTTTTCTTCCTGCTCCGAACTGACACGCAACGGCAATATAATATTGGTAAATACATATAGCAAATACGAACCTCCGAATGTAAATACGCTGACAATCACCAAAGCCAGCATGTGGTAAAGGAATGTTGTTGGATTACCATAAATCAGACCCACATCTTTGGCAAAAACACCTGTCAAAATCATCCCTACAATACCACCCAAACCATGGCAGGGAAATACATCCAGCGTATCATCTATGTTTGTTCTCGATTTGTATTTCACAGCAAAATAACTAACCATCGATGCTGTAAAACCTATAAAAATACTCTGCCCAACAGTCACAAAACCAGCAGCAGGAGTAATGGCCACCAAGCCAACAACTGCGCCCACTGCTGCGCCCACAGCCGATCTTTTCTTACCAATTGCACCATCCAAAAGCAGCCAGCCCAACATAGCCGAAGCAGATGCTATATTGGTATTCACAAAAGCGGTAGTTGCCAATCCGTCGGCTGCCAGTGCAGATCCGGCATTAAAACCAAACCAACCAAACCAAAGCAAACCGGTTCCCAGCATGATATAGGGAATATTGGTTGGTTTCGTCTCTTTTACACCTTTTCGTCTACCCAAAAAAATAGCGCCACTCAATGCGGCAAAACCGGCAGAAATATGCACCACTGTACCTCCTGCAAAATCGAGAACACCCCACTTACGCAAAAAACCCTCGGGATGCCATGTCCAGTGTGCCAACGGAGCATAAATCAACAACGAAAAGAGAACAATAAACAACATCAACGACGAAAACCGCACACGTTCGGCCAAACCACCGGTAAACAAGGCTGGTGTAATAATGGCAAATTTCAACTGAAACATCGCAAACAATGCAAACGGAATAGTGGCCGCAAATGCCGGATTTGGGGCAACGCCTACATTTCTAAAGAAAGCAAACGTCAACGGATTACCTATGAATCCCCCTAAACTATCGCCAAATGCCAAACTGAAACCAACTACAATCCAGAGCAAACTAATCAATCCCAAAGCCACAAAGCTCTGCAAAAGTGTAGAAACCAGATTTTTGTATCTGACCATTCCACCGTAAAAGAATGCCAGACCCGGAGTCATCAGCAATACCAATGCTGAGGCCATCAATATCCAGGCCGTATCTGCCTTGTTTATTTCCACGCCTGCATCCGCAATATTGGTATATTCTACCGGAATAAGGGAAAACAGCACAACAATAACGAGCAACAAAAAAGGAAGTTTATACTTCCATCCTACTTTTTCTTTTTTCATTGTTTTGTTGAATTAAATAATACTACGCAATACTCTTTTTGACACAAAATAAGCCATTGACCTGTCATTATCACATAATGAGACTGCAAATATAGACATTATTATACAAATTGAAAATAATCCATTTCAATTTGCACAAAATAATCACCTAAAATAACATTTTATCAGAATATTCAACCAATTTCAGAACAAATCGTTATATCACAATGCCATTTTCACACAAATTGAATCAAACATTAGATACATATATAACAAAAATCAATCACATCGATCAGAATAGAATATTCTTGCAATGCAAAAAAAAAGAGATTGACTCTTTTTCATCAAAAGTCAATCTCTTTTAGAACCAGTATTAAATAGATTTTGTTTACATAAATATCAAAATATTTACACAAAGCAATAAAAACTCTTTATTTTTTCTTCTTCATTCCGTTGTATATCAGATAAACCACAAAAAGAATACCCAAAACCAACAATCCGACCGATAATTCGTGGTAATATTTTTCCAGTTTATCCTTCTGGGTAAATGACAAATAACCCAAAACAGCCAGACAAATGTTCCACAAGAAGGCGCCCAAAACGGTATAAATAGTAAAACTAATAAGGCTCATTTTGGCCAATCCGGCGGGTATAGAAATTAAATGCCTTACCCCGGGGATCAATCGACCAATGAAGGTAGAACTTTTACCATTTTTGATAAAATATTGCTCGGCATGCTCAACCTTCTGTTTGTTTACCAGGAAAAAATGCCCCACACGGGAATCGGCAAAACGATACACAAGCATACGACCCAGCGATTTTGCCAAAAAGTAGTTCACCATAGCTCCGGCCAGAGCCCCTAATGTTCCCGAAAGCACAATGAGTGATATACTCATATCCCCGCCCATCGCTTTGTAAACAGCAGGAGGAATTACCACCTCAGAGGGCAACGGAACAAATGTACTTTCAATCATCATCAACAGAAAAATTGTGAAGTAATTCATATTGGCCATATACCAACTCACAATCTCATTAAAGTATTCCATCATAGTCTGTTACGTTTTTAGTTTTGTTTATTCATCTTTTTGTAAATCGTTTATTATCCGCACATATTCATTGGTTCGCTCATACTCCCTGAGCAGATAATCGTTATCCAGTATATTGATAGGCGACTCGACAGCCAGCAATTCATCCAACAATATTTTGTGATATACGGTAGATTCGTAATCTCCGGTCAAATAAAACATTTTCACCATTTTGAGCAATGAAACCAAATCGTTGGCATTCACCGCATAACTTTTGCCATAATACTCCAGAGACTTTGCCCACTCAGCCTCCTGTTCATAGATAAAAGCAAGCGGGAAATAGGCTTTGTAAAATTCGGGTTCCCCCTCCAAAATCTGCAATAGAATTTCCTTCGCCTCAGCCAAATCTCCCCTTTCAGTAAGCAAATCAGCTTTCACTACCAGATACTCACCATTACCGGGCTCGAGTAAAGTAGCAGCCAAAATAGAATCGTAAGCAGAAATTGCATCTTTAAGACCGATGTAGGCGATAGATTTCTGATAATGACCTTCTGCCTGAAGCGGATCCAACTCCAATATCCGGTTGGCCACCTGCAATGCCGATTCGTATCGTTTCAACTCCAGAAAACTCTGTATAACAACCAATAAGAAAGCTGTTGTTACGCTCTGAAATTGAATACATTTCTCAAATGCCTGCACAGCTGCCTCTATATTCCCATTCTCGTACAAACAAACAGATCGCATCATCTGTACCTCCTCGTTTGACTCGTCGATGGCCAGTGCGAAATCACAAGCCTCAATGGCTTTATCCAGCTGATTCAGAGAGCCATAAGCCCGGATAAGACTTATCCAATCGTGAATTTCATACGGGTTGATATCCAACAACCGGTTGAGCAATTCCACCATACTCTCAAACTGCTCGCTGTCTCCATAAGTAAAAGCCAGCTCCCGCATCAGCTCTTGTTGATTTGGAAAGGCCACCAGTCCCTTTTTGAGGTATTCAATAGAATCATCAAGCAAATCGTTATTGGCAAATACATCTGATATATCCAGGAAGAGAGTAAACTCGGGTTCTGAAACCTCCAGAATACCCTCCACAATAGCAATGGCCTCCTCTTTTCGTTCATTAGCCAGATAGATATCTGCCTTAATCAACAGGTTTTGGGTGGTATTCACCAGCAAAGATTCAATCAATTCGAGTGCTTCACTCTTTCGCTCCACACAGAGCAGATAAAGCGCTTTTTTCACCTGCAACTCGTTATTGGCGGGATGAATAAGCAACCCGTTTTGAATCGCCTCCAACGCCAGGTCGTATTGTTCTTCCAGTTCGTAATAAAATGCAATCTCCTCAAACTCATCCGCATCAAAATAGATGCCGACCTTTCGGGCCAGCATCTCTTCGTATTTTTTTACCAGTTCGGGGCTTTTTTTATTTTCCATCCACCAAAATCTATTTATCTTTCATTTTGCTCCACGTGTCTCTCAGAGAAACAGTGCGGTTAAAAATCAGGTTACCCGGTGTCGAATCTTTGTCCACATTAAAATAGCCAATACGCTGAAACTGGAACATTTCCATTGGTTTTGCCTGAGCAACAAATGGTTCCACCCTACAGTTATTCAGTATCGTCAGCGAATTAGGATTCAACAATTCTCTGAAATCGGCTGTATTCTCTTCCGCAGGATTTTCGACCATAAAGAGACGATCATACAGGCGAACCTCAGCCGGCACGCTATGTTTCTCAGAGACCCAATGTAAGGTACCTTTTACTTTTCGGTCGCTTCCCGACATTCCACTGCGGGTTTCGGGGTCGTACTCACAATAAATCTCCTCGATTTCGCCAGTCACTTCATTTGACTTGAATCCGGTACATTTTACAATGTAAGCATTCTTCAGACGCACCTCATTACCAGGCGATAAACGGAAATATTTTTTTGGAGGATTCTCCATAAAATCCTCTCTTTCGATTAATAATTCGCGGTCGAAAGGTATTTCGTGCACAGGGCTATCCGGCAATTCGGGATTATCTATCGCCTCCATCATCTCCACCTGCCCTTCGGGATAATTGGTAATTATCAGTTTAACCGGATCTATCACAGCCGAAACACGTGTAGAAATCTGATTCAGATGCTCTTTTACGGAATACTCCAGCAAAGAAACATCAATAATTCCATCAAACTTGGTGTATCCAATCTTCTTAATAAAATTTTTGATTGACTCAGGCGTATATCCCCGGCGACGCAAGCCACAGATTGTAGGCATACGCGGGTCGTCCCAACCGTTTACCAAACCTTCATTTACCAATTGCAACAGTTTACGCTTACTCATAACTGTATAAGTGAGGTTGAGTCGGTTAAACTCAATCTGACGCGGGCGGTAATTTACATCAGCATCTTTGAGTTGATCCACAAACCAGTCGTACAACGGACGGTGTACCTCAAACTCCAGCGTACAAAGCGAATGTGTGATACCTTCGAAGAAATCAGATTGTCCGTGTGCAAAATCATACATCGGGTAAACTTTCCAGGCAGTGCCTGTGCGATGATGAGGGTGATGAATAATACGGTATATAATTGGATCGCGAAAATGCATATTAGACGAAGCCATATCGATTTTTGCACGTAGCACGCGCGTACCTTCGGCGAATTCGCCACTGTTCATGCGGGCAAACAAATCGAGATTCTCCTCAACGCTACGGCTGCGGTATGGACTGGGAGTTCCTGCCTGTGTAGGAGTTCCTTTCTGTTTACTTATTTCGTCGGCCGACTGATCGTCAACATAAGCCAGCCCCCTCTTAATAAGTTCAACTGCAAATTCGTACAACTTACCAAAGTAGTCGGAAGCATAAAAGAGGCGATCCTCCCAATCAAATCCAAGCCAGTGGATATCCTCCATAATTGAGTCGACATACTCCACATCCTCTTTGGTTGGGTTAGTGTCATCAAAGCGAAGATTGCATTTACCACCGTATTGTTGCGCGATTCCAAAATCGAGACAAATGGCCTTAGCATGACCAATATGCAAATAGCCATTGGGCTCCGGTGGGAATCGGGTATGTACTCGTCCATCATTTTTTCCTTCTTTCAAATCACTCTCAACGAAAGTCTCTATGAAGTTTAAACTTCTTTTTTCGGCAGATTCTTCAATTACTGACATCTTTCTATCTTTATTGTTTGATTACTTTATTCTTTTGGCAAAAATAGTGATTTTTTAGAGCCAAAAGACATACTATCCTATTTATCCTGTAAAATTTTCAATTATAACGCCTATTTTAGCAGTTATTGCCTAAATTTCCGATAGGCAGACAGGTATTTAAAATGAATTTAAACTAATAATAAGGCAAACTGACCCCGCTATTTTGAGTATCGGTAGACTACAAAACAAATGCAACGTTGTTTTTATGCATTTATTACATCAAAAAGACAACAAACAGAGGCATAATATCAAATAAACACGATAAAATAGGGCTAAAAGGGCTAAAAACACCCAAAACATATTGTACAACATATATTTTTTTTTGGCGGCTAATATAAAAAGCGTGATATTTGCATCTCAAACCTAAACAATCTTTTTTTACCTTAAAAAACTAATACCTATTGAAAACCTATAAGCGGGAACTTTGTGAAAAGCTCCCGCTTGCTTTTTTTATACAATAAGGTAAAACCGGAAATAAATCCATCGACCGGAAGTCCCTGAAAATAAATGACTATAAACAAAAGAGGGACATGGCACAGCCACATCCCCCCGATAAGATTTACACAAAGTATCAGATTCCTGACAACTCAATAATTTTGTCGAGAGCCGCACTAAGCCCCTCCATATTTTTTCCACCCGCAGTAGCGAAATGAGGCTGTCCGCCGCCGCCACCCTGAATCAGCTTAGCCGATTCGCGCACCAACTGAGACGCGTTGACACCACGCGACACCAGGTCATCACTCAAAACGACGGTCAGCAACGGTTTCCCATCAGCATGCGTAGCCGCGGCAAACAACAGATTTTCCGAAATCTGGCCCCTCAACTGAAATGCAATATTTTTTACCGCTTCGGCTGATATTTCGGCCGACAAACGAATCAGTTTCACGTCGCCACGCATTTCTACCTCTTTAAGCAGCTGCTCTTTGAGAGCTGCCACACGCTGGTTGGTAAACTCCTCTATCTGTTTGCGCAACGCTGCATTTTCTTCCAATGCCTTTTGCGCAGCATTCAGAATGTTTGGTACATTATTAAACAGCCCCTTCAAATCCCGGATCAGCTCCTGTTGGCTATTGAAAAGCTCCTCTGTCTTCACACCTGTCACCGCCTCGATACGACGAATACCAGCAGCAATCGAGCTTTCCGAAACAATCTTAATCAGGCCGATTCTTCCGGTAGCCGATACGTGAGTTCCTCCGCACAATTCGACCGATGAGCCAAAACGGATAACACGTACCTCATCGCCGTACTTCTCGCCAAATAGAGCCATTGCACCCAAATCGCGAGCCTGCTGAATCGGCATGTTGCGGTATTCGTTGAGCGCGATATTCTCTCTTACTTTTTCGTTGGCCAAACGCTCAATTTCACGCAACTCCTCTTCAGTCACTTTTTGGAAATGCGAGAAGTCGAAGCGCAAACTTTCGGGCGATACCAGAGAACCTTTTTGCTCAACATGTGTACCCAATACCTCGCGCAATGCTTCGTGCAAAAGGTGCGTAGCCGAGTGATTGCAGGCAGTTGACTCTCTGTTCGCTTTATTTATTTCTGCTCTGAAAACCTGCGTAACATCGGCTGGCATAGTAGCTGCAAAATGCACCGAAAGGTTATTCTCTTTCTTCGTATTGATAATTTCAATTTTTTCGTTCTCCGAAATCAGGAAACCGCTATCGCCCACCTGACCACCACTTTCGGCATAGAAAGGCGTTTTATCCAGCACCAACTGATACAACTCCTGATTTTTTTGTTTGATTTTGCGGTAACGCAGAATCTCGGTATCGCACGAGTCGAAGTCGTATCCCACAAACTGAGGATCGCCCTCTTTTACTACCACCCAGTCGCCTGTTTCGATAGCTGCGGCGTTGCGTGCACGCTCTTTTTGTTTCTGCATCTCGGTATCAAAACCCTCTTTGTCTGTAGACAGTCCGTTTTCTTTCAGAATCAATTCTGTCAGGTCGAGCGGAAAACCATAGGTATCGTACAACACGAAAGCCACTTTACCTTCGACAACCGCGCTACCGGCAGCTTTTGTTTCATTCATTACCTTATCGAGCAATCGAATACCGGTTTCGAGAGTACGCAGGAAAGACTCCTCTTCCTCTTTGATTACCTTACCAATCAACTCTTTTTGGTTGATCAGTTCGGGATAAGCATCGCCCATCGTGTCAATCAGAGCATCGAGCAGAGTGTACATAAACGGCTTGTGTTGCCCCAGGAATGTGTAACCGTAACGTACAGCCCGACGGAGAATCCGGCGAATGACATAACCGGCCTTGGCATTCGAAGGCAACTGACCATCGGTGATAGAGAATGAGATGGTGCGGATGTGGTCGGCAATCACGCGCATTGCGATATCTGTCTGCTCGCTGTCGCCGTATTTTTTTCCCGACAAGGCAGCAATTGCCTGAATAATCGGTTGAAAAACATCTGTATCGTAGTTTGATGTTTTGGCCTGAATAGCCATACAAAGACGCTCGAAACCCATTCCGGTATCAATTACTTTGGCCGGAAGCGACTCCAGCGAACCATCGGCTTTGCGGTTGTATTGCATAAACACAAGATTCCAGATTTCGATTACCTGAGGATGGCTCTGGTTAACGAATTCCAGGCCGTTTATCCTGGCACGTTCTTCGTCGGAACGAAGGTCAATGTGTATCTCTGAGCAGGGACCACATGGGCCGGTATCTCCCATCTCCCAGAAATTATCTTTGCGGTTACCATTGATAATTCTGTCTTTTGGCAAAAATTGCTCCCAATATGCTGCTGCCTCATTATCTCTTTCGAGTCCCTCTTTTTCGTAACCTTCAAACACGGTAGCATAGAGGCGGTTGGGGTCGAGTTTCAGAACACCGACCAGATATTCCCAGGCCCATTCAATAGAATCTTTTTTGAAATAGTCGCCAAATGACCAGTTTCCCAACATCTCAAACATGGTGTGGTGATAGGTGTCGATGCCCACCTCTTCCAGGTCGTTGTGTTTTCCACTCACCCTAAGACACTTTTGCGAGTCGGCAACACGCTTGCTTTTTGCCGGTGCATTGCCCAGAATAATATCTTTAAACTGATTCATGCCGGCGTTGGTAAACATCAGCGTCGGGTCATCTTTGATTACCATCGGTGCAGACGGCACGATGAGGTGCTCTTTGGAAGCAAAAAAGGTTTTGAATGATTCGCGGATTTCTTTTGCAGTCAACATATTGGTGATTTAATTGGTTTCAAGTTTTTAAATAAGAATAATAACAATCTGATTTTCAGTGCAAAGTAAAACAAAAGTCAAACATCTCCGTTAATAATCTGAAAAACAGTTTGCAAAAATAGCTTAAAATATTATTTTTGCCATATTCTTAGTGGTAAAACTTCCTAAATGGCACATATTTTTCGATGAGAAAGAAAGTTTATTACAGATATAACCAGGCAACACTGACTTACGAACGTGTATATCCCACCGCACAAGAGCGGTTTTGGGGTGTGCTGCGCAACTCGATAAGTGGCATAGTTGTAGGCATCATTGCGTATGGCCTTTATGCATTCTATTTCGATACTCCATCTGATAAAATGAAGAGTCGGGAGATATGTATTGGTGTCGCAAAACAAACTGCTTTCGAACCGACTCGACAAAGCCCTCTCTGTGATGGGAAACATGCAGGAGCGCGACAACAACCTGTACCGGGTGATTCTGCAATCAGACCCATCCGTAAAAGCAGCCAACGAAAACACCATTCTGAACACAAGCAGATACGATGAACTTATTGGTTTGACCAACGAAGCATTAATTAAATCAACGGCAATGAAAATGGATATTCTTGCCAAACAGGTCTATATGCAATCGCGCTCTTTCGACGAGCTAATCGGGTTGCTCAACACCCGCGAAGAGCGATTGCTTTGCACTCCGGCCATTCAGCCATTGCTCAACAAAGACCTCAACCAGCTTTCGTCGGGATTCGGTGTACGTATCGACCCCATCTATCGCACAGCGAGGATGCATACGGGGATGGACTTTACGGCCCGCACAGGTACAAAAGTGTTTGCAACCGGCAATGGGCGGGTTCGCTCCGCCGGATGGGAGCAAGGATACGGTAATACGGTGATTATTGATCACGGATTTGGATATCTGACCAAATATGCCCACCTTAGCGGATTCAAAACAAGAGCAGGCGCTCAGGTGAAGCGTGGCGAGGTAATTGGATTTGTGGGTAGCACCGGCAAATCCACAGCCTCTCACCTCCATTACGAAGTTCATTTGCAGGGTCGTCCGGTCAATCCGGCACTCTATTACTTTATGGATCTGACGCCCAGAGAATACGACCGGATGATACAACTGGCAGAAACAAGAGGACAAATGTTTGACTAAATAAACGAAAAACAAAGAAATGGCAACCAGCGAAAATAAGCTCCAGAAATTATACTATTCGATAGGCGAAGTAGCCGAAATGTTTGACGTAAATGAGTCGTTACTCCGCTATTGGGAAAAAGAGTTTGACATTATCAAACCTAAAAAGAACGCCAAGGGCACCCGCTCGTACAGAAAAGAAGATATCGAAAATATCAAACTGATATATCATCTTGTGAAAGAAAACGGACTCACGCTGGAAGGTGCAAAAAAACGCCTGAAAGAAAACAAAGCCGGAGTAGGTCAGACGCACGACATTGTATCTCGCCTGCAAGCGATTAAGGAAGAGCTGCTGGCCATGAAAGCCGAACTCGATGCCATCGACAGGGAATAAGCATTCCGGGCCCCACCATTCATATTATACACATTTTTAATACAGGAAATGATTAGTTTTGTTACTTTGCTCGATTACATCGGGACTTTCGCTTTTGCCATCAGCGGTATCCGACTGGCAGCTATCAAAAAATTCGACTGGTTTGGCGCATTTGTAGTAGGTCTGGTGACAGCCATAGGTGGCGGCACCATTCGCGATTTGCTACTCAACACCACTCCATTCTGGATGAGCCAGGTCTCCTATTTTGTGTGTACGGCTGCCGCTTTGGTATTTGTCATCATTCTGGGCAGACATGTTATTCGTTTCAAACACACATTCTTCGTTTTCGATACAATCGGATTGGGTCTTTTTGTAGTCGTGGGTATCAACAAAACAATAGAATTTGGATTTCCGATGTGGGTGGCCATCCTGATGGGGACACTGACAGGCTCGGCCGGAGGCGTGATGCGGGACATTCTTATAAACGAAGTGCCACTGATTTTTCACAAAGAGATTTACGCCATGGCGTGCGTATTGGGCGGTGTAATCTATTATTTTTCTCTGCTGCTGGGTTTCGATCTGGTTATTTGCCAGATATTGTGTGCCACAGGCGTTATTACCACGCGCTTACTGGCAGTGAAATATAAAATCACACTGCCGGTATTGCGTTCCAATATTTTTTAGTTTGTGTAAACAGCTGATTTAAAGCTCAGACAAACATTTCTCGAGTTGCATTCCTCTCGAACCCTTTATCAGAACTGTACTGTTCGAAACAGGGTTTTCCTTCAGGTAACCTATCAATTCATCGCGGGAAGAAAAGGTGGTAAACGAATTGCGGGTTTGCGAAAAATTCTCACCACAAAGCAGAACCTGATCAAACGAATACGAAGCGATCAAATCGACCAACGATTGATGCTCTTCGTGGCTTGTTTCACCCAATTCGCGCATATCTCCCAACAACAAGACTTTGCTATCCGCCTTCATCAGGGCAAAATTAGTCACTGCCGCCTTCATACTCGATGGGTTTGCATTGTAAGCGTCTACAATCAGGCTATTTCGCTCAGTACGGGTGAGCTGCGAGCGATTATTCTGCGGAGTATAGCTACTCAGGGCAGCACAAACCACATCCGGCTCCACACCCATATAAATTCCAATAGCTGTAGCCGCCAATACATTGGTCAGATTGTAAGCACCTATTAGCTGCGTTTTTATTCCGTATGTTTTCCGGTCATGAGTCCAGGAAACCTCCAGATACGGAGAACAGCCGGTTACACTACCTGAAACAAACAAATTATCAGACTCTCCGTACTCAATCCGGTTGATATCCTGAGCCATGTTTTGCAGATATGGGTTTTCGGCATGAATAAAAATCTTCCCACCTTTGGCTCTGATAAACTGATACAGCTCTCCCTTGGTACGAATAACCCCCCCGAACGAACCAAAGCCCTCGAGATGAGCCTTTCCAACATTGGTGATAAGCCCGAAATCCGGCTCTGCAATCTCTGCCAGCTCCCGGATTTCACCCGGATGATTGGCTCCGGTTTCTATCACTGCAATATCGTGTGTACTATTCATTTTCAACAAAGTGAGAGGCACACCTATGTGATTATTGAGATTTCCCTGCGTAAAGAGCACATTGAATTTCCGGCTCAAAACAGCTGCGGTGAGCTCTTTTGTGGTGGTTTTTCCATTTGTACCTGTAATACACAAAACCGGTATTGCAAGCTGTCGACGATGGTAATTCGCCAGTTGTTGCAATGTTGCCAGCACATTATCTACATAAATAATCTTCTGACCATCTGCCAATGGCGACTCGTCGACAAAAGCAAAGGCAGAACCACATTCAACAGCCTGACGGGCAAACAGATTTCCATTGAAACTATCACCTTTCAGCGCAAAAAACAGTGATCCCGGCGGACAATTCCGACTGTCTGTTGTCACCACCGGATGATTCAGATATAACTGATAAATTTCTTCAATTGACATGTATAAATCTATTATCGGCTCCAACGGAGCGTTAAAAAATAAATTATTTCTTTCTGTATTGCAACGCCTCAGGCAAGGTCTGTTTCAGCTTAGCGATCCGATTCTCGTCAGAAGGGTGAGTACTCATAAACTCCATTGGTTTTTGGGTACTTAACTCAGCCATTCTTTGCCAGAATGCAACGGCCTCATTCACATCATACCCCGCCATAGACATAAAAATCAGCCCGATACGGTCGGCCTCATACTCCTGCTTGCGCGAATAGGGCAACATAACACCATACTGAGCACCCAGCCCATAAACAGCCTGCGCAATTTGTTTGCGCGATTCGGTCGATTTCGACATCGCTGCATCTACCACAGCACCTCCATATTGAGCAATCATCTGCTGACTCATGCGCTCATTGCTGTGCTTAGCCACGGCATGCGCAATTTCGTGCCCCACCACAACGGCGAGTCCGCTTTCTGTTTTTGTAAGTGGAAGTATACCTTCATTAACTACAATTTTTCCACCAGGCATACAAAATGCATTGGGTGTTGCATCCTGTACAAGGTGAAACTCCCAGGCAAAATTGGCAATTTCACTTTCGAGTCCGTTGGCCTTCAGATATGCCTCTACAGCCTGCGACACATTACGCCCCACCCGCTGTACCATTGCCGTATTGGACTTATTCACTGACGGTTTGGCCGTTTTCATATATTCGGTAAACGATTGGCTACTGAGCGAAAGCACCTCCTGATCTGTCACCAGCAAAACCTGCTTACGTCCGGTCAAAGGCACTGTTGTGCAAGCAGCAAGAACAGATAAAGCAACTACGATAAATAAAATCTTTTTCATAATTCTGAATATTAGGTTCATTGAATACAAATCAAAAAAAAACATCAGGCAATCTCTAACCCAAATTTTTCGACCAAATCGTACAAAGCCGGATTGGAATTGACCATGGCCTTAAACTTATCCTGTGGCGAAAAGATACGTGGCCGTTCATCTGCCTCAATTACCCGTAAAGAGAAACGAAACACATTGTTTTGCAACTCTTTTTGCAAGAAACCGATAACAGCGGGCAACTCTTCTACCAAAATATCTTTTTGGTGAGGACTATCAATCATCAGTTCAAACTGATTCTCCTGCAAAAAGACAATCTTAGACGAAATCATGGCCTTTTGAGCTAAAATACGCTCTTTAGGAATTTGCCGGGCATATCCACTCCACAATTGCTCCATGAGTGCCAGGTTAATTGGAGTATTCATCGTTACTACTGACTGATAAACAGCTTTATCCTCCTTCAGTTGCTCTTTCTTTTCCGGAATATTCCGGATAGAAATACTTTGCGCGGCCATCTGATTTACCGGTTTTTTCTGGAGAGGCTGGGGTTGTTGTGGCAGAGGGGGGCGTGGCACCACCGGTTGGGCTGTAGCCTGAGGCGATGATGTGGGCTGCACCGGTACAGCTGCTACAGGAGTTGCAGGAGCTGCAGTCTGTACAGGCTGTTGAGGAGCAACAGCTACCGGAGCCTGAGCAATGGGCTGCAACTCTGGTTTCGGTGCACTTAGCGGTGCAATAGGATGAATTATCTGGCACATACGCATGAGAGCCAGTTCCACCAGAAGACGTTTATTCTTACTTACCCGGTAATTCAGTTCGCACTCCGTGGCAAGCTCCAGAGCACGATACAAAAACTGGGGCACGCACAATTTTGCCTGTTCGATATACCGAAGTCCGATAGCCTCGCCCACTTCGAGCAAAACCACGGTTTGCGGATCGCGGGCCACCAGCAAATCGCGCAGGTGAGCACTCAGTCCGCTGATGAAGTTTTGCCCCTCGAAACCGGCAGACAGCACTTCGTTAAACAAAAGCAATGACTGAGGCACATTCCCGGCCAGGAAAGCATCTATCAGACGGAAATAATAATCGTAATCGAGCACATTCAAATTGTCGATTACCGCTTTGTAGGTGATACTTCCTCCGGTAAAACTCACCACCTGGTCGAATATCGAAAGGGCATCCCGCATCCCGCCGTCTGCTTTTTGAGCAATCACATTAAGTGCTTCGGGTTCAGCTGTAATACCCTCTTGCAGCGCCACATACTGCAAGTGCTCTACGGTATCATTTACACTAATCCGGTTGAAGTCGTAAATCTGACAACGCGATAATATGGTGGGCAAAATTTTATGTTTCTCGGTGGTAGCCAATACAAAAATGGCGTGGCGTGGCGGCTCTTCCAACGTCTTCAGGAATGCATTGAACGCTGCAGTCGAAAGCATATGTACCTCATCCACAATATAGACTTTGTATTGTCCGATTTGTGGAGGAATGCGCACCTGCTCTATGAGGGTACGAATATCGTCCACACTGTTGTTTGAGGCTGCATCCAGCTCGTGAATATTATAGGAGCGCTGATCGTTGAACGACACACACGACTCGCACTGATTGCAAGCCTCACCGTCTTCGGTAGGATGAAAGCAGTTGATTGTTTTGGCAAAAATGCGGGCACAGGTAGTTTTTCCAACCCCACGCGGGCCACAAAAAAGAAAGGCATGAGCGAGTTTTCGCGTAACGACTGCATTCTTAAGCGTTGTGGTCAGCGACTGTTGCCCAACCACCGATCTGAAGGTGGCCGGTCTGTATTTTCGGGCCGAAACTATAAAATCTTCCATAATTTGAATTTCTCAATATTCTGCAAAAATAATAAAAACCAACGGTATATTTTTAGTATTAAGACGAGGAAAATATATAACTTTGCAAAAATGTTTGGCAGGTATGAAATTCAAAGACTCTTCGTTCTATCATTTTTTTCAGAAATTCGGAAAATACCACTACGCAATATTGGTATTCCTGGTTGTTATGCTGTACTGGGATGACAACAACCTCTTTCTGCGCTTTTCTTTGAGTAACAAAATAAGACTGCTGCAACAAGAGATAGAGCATTACGAAGCTATTATAGACGAAAGCACAAAACAGCTCGACCAATTGCGAACCGACGAAAAAAACCTCGAAAAGTTTGCGCGAGAAAACTACCTGATGAAAAAGAAGGATGAAGATATCTTTATTATAGAAGAACAAAAAGAAGAAACGGAATGAAAACAGCCCCTAATGCATTTGTATATTACATTTCATCCATATTAGTAGTGGTGGCAGCAGCCCTTCAAATAACAGACTGGAAATACACTCCCTATCTTTTTGCCCTTGGGGCCGCCGGTGTTGCCTCTTTCTACCTGTCATCTCCCTACAAAGGCCCTAATTTCAGGTTGCGACGGTTCAATCGATTCAATATTTTTGCCGGCATATTGCTGGTTGTGAGCTCTTATTTTATGTTTAAAGAAAACAGAGCCTGGATTGTTACACTCTTTATTTCGGCATTCCTGCAACTTTATGTGGCGTTTGTCTCGGATAAAGAAAAAGATAGCTAAACGGCTACCTCTTTTTGAATTGCCTCCAGCTTTTGAATTGCCTCCAGCTTATGAATTGCCTCCAGCTTATGAATTGCCTCCAGCTTTAGCTGGAGGGAGGGAAAAAGAATCCATCCTCCCCTATTGGCTTTAGCCAAATTCTATCATTCATAAACATTTTGGCTAAAGCCCAATTTTGATTGTTCATCTTTTCAGTGAATGGCCTAAAGGCCAATCCAATTCATGAATTGCCTCCAGCTTTAGCTGGAGGAGGGAGGGATAAAGAATTCATCCTCCCATTATTGGCTTTAGCCAAATTCTATCATTTAAAACCATTTTGGCTTTAGCCAAATTTTGATTATTTAATATTTCAATGAATGGCATAATTTCCATTCCAATTCATTCATTATCTTTGAATTTCTGGAATCCAAATTTATCCATAAACTCATTATATTCTTCAGTCCATGTTTTATGAACATGATGAATCTCCTGATTTTTGATATAATTTCTTACTTTATCGACCAATGATTCCGATACAGATACAGCAAAATACTCATCCTGCCATTCAAATTTTTCTTTCAGAACATTCTGCTTATTTATCCAATAGGATGATTCTCCTTTAATCAACTGCATTATTTTTCTCATAGTTTGATCATCGCCCAACGACACCAAACAATGGCAATGTTCCTTGTGTCCATTAATGAAATCAATATAAATATCTTTCTTTTTAGCATTCTCCCGGATATGCTTCCACATAGATAAGCGGAGTTCCGGTGTAGAAAGGTATGGAACCCTGTTTTTTGTAGACCACACAAAATGAATGTAAACCTTTGCAAAAGGCATAATTATTAATTTAATGGTTTATATTTGTTTGGCTAAAGCCCATATTCTCTCTATTCTTTTCATTATGAATGGCCTAAAGGCCAATCCTATTCATTCAATATGAATGGCTAAAGGCCAATCCTATTCATGAATTGCCTCCAGCTTTAGCTGGAGGGAGAGAAAAAGAATTCATCCTCCCCTATTGGCTTTAGCCAAATTCTATTTTCTTTCAATCAAATCCACAAATCGAATTCTCCTCCCTCTTTTCCCGGAATCTACATCCTTATTCTTCCAATCTTTTATCAGGCAATATAGACCATTGTGTTTGAGCATATTGTCGGTTTTGCAACCATCACAAGGGGTAATTATTTCCTTTTCGCCAAACAAATCTTGTTCAATCGTTTTTTTGTCGCCGCAACTATCGGGCACAACCCCTTTCAACCCATCCATTTGCCACACATTCCACGAAATAATATAGGCTATGTATTTTATGGATTTCAACATCGGCTGCTGCCCAAACTTCTGTTCATAATTTTCGATAAAAGTAAAAAGCATGGCTTCGCGTGCCAACAACAAACTATCTCCCTGCCACTCAAAAGCATACGTATTCTCATAAGCTGTTTGAGCCGCTTCGAGCCAATCGCCGCTTTTTTCTGTATTTTCGCTGATAACACGCAATTTTCGATCGAGCAAACCAATTCGTTCTTCGACCGGAATAAATTCTCCGGTGGTGGTATCGTACCGACTGGTGATATAGGGTGCTTCGCCACAAGCCATCTCCAGGCGGGTATCGCGCACATAATGCTTCCAGGTTTTGCCTTCGGGAAAAGTGATTTTGGCTCTGTTTACTTTCCAGCCATGCGAACCATCGGCGTTGGTGATTTCGGCATTAAACACATTTTCGTGCCCAAACCAGGCGTTGTCAATCAGATTGTTTTGCGCATTACAAATCCACGAAGGGGTAAATACCTCAGCCATATCTCGCACACGGGATTGCTGTAGTTGTTTATCCTTCTGAACCCGGGGCATAATGATATGACCGTTTTCGCCGGTAATCACGTCTGGCGAAATAGGAGAAGAGTACTCATACCCTTTGCCCAGATGCCGATAGTTGTGAGTAGCCCAAAATATATTTTTCTGTGTAGTATGATCGCGCAAAAGCGTATCCAGCACTTCCGGATACTGTTCCCGTATTTCGTTTTCAAGTATGTCTATTCCGTTTTTCATCGCCAATTAGTCTGTTTGGCAAAACTACAAAAAACAATTTACATAATTACTAAATAATTCAAAGGAATTTTGAAAAGGTTGAAAACTATTTATTTATTGTAGATATGGTCAACCCCACCAGGGTTGCGGCGTTCCCGGCATTTCCTATCCCCCGGATAAATCCGGGGGTTATGCAAAGGGAACGCCTACGGCGTTATGCGTTTGAATGTCGTAAATGCAGATCGTGTCCGGCAAAACCGCGACGACATGAAGAGAAAATGGCCACTTCGGAAATCCGGATTGGCCGTGTACAGAAAAAAATGGCCACTTCGGAAATCCGGATTGGCCATGAACCGGAGAAAATGGGCACTTCGGAAATCCGAATTGGCCGTGTACAGAAAAAAATGACCACTTCGGAAATCCGAATTGGCCGTGTACGGAAAAAAATGACCACTTCGGAAATCCGGATTGGCCGTGAACGGAGAGAACAAGTACTCTGTTTTTTAGAAAAAAAAGGAAGCAAACCGCCCAAACACGACCGAAACAGGCATAATGGGAACGCGGATTTAGCGGATTTAGCGGATTTAGCGGATTTAGCGGATAGAAACGGATTCGCACCCTGATAACGGATTGA
>Ga0209398_1000288_pt1 | contig 33036 bp, 20 predicted proteins | sample AshMeaBigSpring_FD_184125 | JGI IMG/M metagenome (GOLD analysis project Ga0209398, IMG submission 184125) | Groundwater microbial communities from Big Spring, Nevada to study Microbial Dark Matter (Phase II) - Ash Meadows Big Spring (SPAdes)... | ecosystem: Environmental > Aquatic > Deep...
TTGTCGTTGTTACGCGGATATTTATTTGCAAACCAGCCATCGTCGAGCAAAAACATATCTACCCCAAGTTTAGATGCATCACCAATTAATCCTTTTAATTTATCTTCGTTGAAGTCAAAAGCAGTTGCTTCCCAGTTGTTTAGCAAAGTCATGCGTGGTTTATCTCCATCAAGCAGTGAATATCTTCGTACCCAACGATGCAAATTCTGACTCACCACTTCTTTACCCGATTTGCTATACGCAAAAATAAAAGACGGGGTTTTGAAAACCTGATTTGGTTGTAATTGATATTCTGATGCATAAGGATTTATGCCTGAAATTAAACGTAATGCATTTTGGTTATCTACCTCAAAGGTAAACTTAAAATTACCTGTCCATGCTAAAGTTCCGGCAATAACCTCACCCGTATTTTCTTCGGCTAATTTATTGAGTGACAAAATAAAAAAAGGTGAATGATAGACGTTGGCACGCGTACCTAACTTACTATCAATAACTTTAATTCCTGATTGCAACTGCTCTTCGGCCACACGCATATCTTTTGCCCAGTCGCCATAGAAATGTGTGAGAAAATACTTATCTGCATCGAAGAATAACATGGACGATGCATAATTTTTTAAAGTCAATGGTTTCTTTTCACGATGCACAATTTCAGACCATTGTTCAATAACATCTTCTTGATAATAAGCTTTATAATGAAGTATTACTTCAAAGGGATATTTATCGTCGGTAAGTTTAATCACCGTTTCGGTTACATTATCATTAAGCGTTTTAACCTCTTTTCCTGCAAAATGAAGATCTAATGATGGATTACCATCGTTGTGCGTAGTTTGAATAGCTGATTCGAAAAGATTGCTTGTACCTGCACCAACATAAATATCTTGTGTGCTTTTAATTTTAACATACTCGGAACTTCTTGTGAGTTTTTCACCGAAGTGTATTTGATAGATTTTACTATCGGGTTTTAGTGCAAATACAATTTCACTTTTTAGGGTTTGTACTTGAATAATACTGTCCGATTGAGCATTAGCTAATACAAAAAACATATTGACACAAAGGATAATGATGTATTTTCTCATTCTATATTACTTTTTTATGGATTGTTTTTAATTGTATAATTATTGATAAACGCGAACTCAATTGAGCTTAGAAAAATTAATTCTAATTCGACTTAAACAAATCAAAGATAAAAATTTTTACACATTTATAACTGGAATTTGATATTGAATACCATCAGACTGGTGTATTTTAAATAAATAATAAGCAGGTTTTGATTTTATTTTTAAATCTACACTAATACGATTATCGTTAACCTCATGTATTGCTGAAACCATCTGTCCATGAACATTAAAAATTTCAATACATAAAATTGTTTTTTCAGACCTTATAATAAATTTACCGTTACTTTGATTAAAAAAAACAATCGCTTTTGATTTATTTTCCGTTATAGTGTTAATGGCACTTGTCAAATTCAAAGTACCTGTATATACTTTTTCTACTGCCTGTCCTGTATAATATCCTGTTGGTAATGTACAAGTTATAACTGTATTGTTTCCAACTTTCGAAGCCAAAGACCCAGTCAATGTTTGATTATTAATGGTTAGTTTAATGCTGTTGTTATTTACATACAATGGGTCGGAAATAGTAATGGTATAACTTGGTGCGACTCCACTAATAAGCACAACTGCTGCTTTATCAACCGAAATGACCAGATTATTTTTAAAATCAACCGTACCTGCTTTGTGAAAAACGGCACCATATAAATGCTTGGATTCAGATTTAATTGCCTGAGCTGTAGCATCGTTTGCAACCGACTCGAAAGTTGGATTTTGAATATACGATTTTACATTAGCCAGTGTAGTGCCCGGAATTACAACGTATTCATAAGTGTCGTTTGCGGGCGCAGTACCATGGTCGAACCAAAGACTAAACACTTTATTGGTAATAATATTTGATCCATAGGTCAAGTTAATATCTCTCCAAGATCCAGTTTGATTGTCGTTTTTCACTACAATTTTTCCACTTTTTGGAAACACATAACCCACATTTTCGTGAAAAGCCCATTGTAGCGTGTTGTTGTAAGTGGTAGTTTGATTGGTGTTTATCGTTTTCTCAGCACCATCGTAAATCACAGCATTATTGGCACTGTAACATTGATTTACCGAAGTTACAATAGCATTTGGACGAGCAGCCGTAGTATTAATGCCATTTCCCAAACAAATCATAGCGCCATCGTACACGAAATAAGCTTTTTTGTACGAAATACCACTTTCGGGGTCGTTTTGTCCGTAGCTCATTGAGAATGCTGCAATGCCGTTTGCACCCTGAGCAAGTCCACCAGCAAAAGTATTTTGTGTGGCTTGCACCCAATAGGTAGAAGCAGTATAAGCAGGATTTGGCATAGTATTCAATTCAGCTGTCGTTCCCGGAATGCGATTCCAATCCCAAGTAGGATAAATATTGGCATATTCCGTTCCTTTGGTCATAATGGGTGTTGAACCCAAGGCAATATTTTTATTTTTCAATCCGGCGCTAGTCATACATTCGGTTCCCTCCACGCGCGACGAAACCATTTTTACGTTCAAATGATAATTTGTTCCTGTAGATGCCAGTGTGGCCGATTTGTAGAAAAATTTACTGCCAATAGGATTTAAAAGTTGTTGGTTTGTGTTTGCTACATAATTGGCAAAGTTAGTATATTCAGTGGCTTTAGCCGGAAACACAATGGCAGCATCAGTCAATACACTTGCTGGCAATTCGATATTACTCAGTGTCGGACTGGAAATTTGTCGTCCTGCAGTATTCCAATCGTAGTTTTTATGGAATACAAAGTATTGATGCCCCTCTAATATTAACTTTGAAAACAAATCCATACCAGCAGTGGGGAATGCAGCTTTTAATGTAGTGCCATTAACTAATTTTAAATTAACCAACACATCTTGAATAAAACCTAAACCATATCCAGCCATATATAATTGTGAGCCATGCATGTGATAACTGAAATCGACTTTAATGCCTTCACCATCGTTATGCACTCTATCAACATACATATATGCTAGGCAGCCAGTTATTAGTGAAAATGCATTTTTGATCATATCATAATCTTTAGCTAATACAGCTTTTTTAATTGACACTTGAGCAATCCAAACAGTGTTCGCTCCACCTTCAATAAATTGGAGCGCTCCACTCGAGTTTCTAGTAGTAGCCACATCACGTAAATAATTAATATGTGGAACTAATTCAGAAGGAGTAAGTACATCTCTCAATAATATTAGACATTTAGCATAACGTTCAGGACAATATATATAGGTGTCAAACCAATTGGGCGTCCATGAAAAAATTGATGTATGGGTGCGATTTAAGTAGTTATCGTTCAAAATAGGTTTTAGCTTTGCTAACAAAATAGCATCGTGATAATAAATACTCCCTGGTTTGCTGTATGCAATGGTCATTTCGAGCATACGTTCAACATGTTTGCGCGGCGAATAAGCAATACAAATGTCGTTTGTAGAGCTGTTATAAACGTAATTAACATCGGTAAATCTTCCGGTAGTTACATCAATTTTTATTAGGTACGATGCTATATTTGAAGTGTTTACATTTGATCTAATTGTTTGATCAAATAATCTGGTGTATAGTGTTTCAATGTCGGTCTCCTGTTCCAATATGGTTTGAGAAAACAAAAAAAAAGTATTACAAAACAACATCAATGAAAAGAATATTTTTTTATGGTACATAAAATCAATGGTATTTATAAGGCAGTGATATTATTTAGCATAAAAGTAAATGGTGTATATTATTATCTGAGAATATCCTGTAAAAATATTATACTTTATATTATGCATTTTCATTATTGTAAATTTAAAAAATAATCATCTCCAGTTTTTACGAGAAAAGGCATATTGATAAATACGCCTTTTCTTTATATTAAAGTATTAAAAATATTATTTAATGAATATTTTTTGATATTTTACATCATTTCCAATTTTTGCAGTTATAAGATAAATGCCTTTTTTTAAATGAATTATATTAGCTGATGAATAGTTAGTTTGAGAGAATACCAAAGACCCAATAGTGTTATAAATTTGCAAGTTTTGAACGGGCTTTAAGATTGCGATACCATTAGAAGTTGTATTTATCATACCATCTTCAAATAGATTCTTAATTCCTGTTGCTAACTTAAAAGTAGCAGTTAAAGTACCTGCTTTAGGAATAACACAATTATTTGATGTCGAGATTATATTTGTACCATCGCTCCAATTATCAATCACATAACCATTATCTGGTATAGCTGTAATTGTACTACCTTTTAAATAAGTGCCTGATTTTGGGACAGTCCCTCCAGACCCTGCAACTAATGTTAGGGATACTGGTGTTACCATTAAATTATTAGGAGTTGCACTATTTGATAAATAAATATCATCAATAAATGCATAATAATTGGTTGATAAAATGTATGAACCTCCACCAAATTCATTCATTTTGAAATACCATGAAAAATAATTGATGTTCGATGTTGACATGGCTTTAAGATCAAATACATAGTCGTGCCAAACTCCATCAACAAATTGACCATTTACAAGATAGTTTATTTTTTTGTTTACAGTTGTTACAGCTGAATCAGACCTGCCGTCAGCCTGAAAAGAAAAACCTCCTAATTCAGGTGTTGCAGCTACAGTACCAGTAACGACACGATACATTTTAACGTGTAAATACTGGTACTTGGCATTTGGTCCAACACTTAATTTTTCTATACTCGCTCTTGGTCCAGCATAATTTTTACCTTTAGGATCCCAATTCCATTTACCTGCCAATGCAGATGAATCTCCAGTCAATACAACATTTGGTTCCTGAGGAGTAAAAGTACCATAATTACTCACTGTCCAACTACTCAAATTTGCATCATCAAAATCATCAATTATTTCATAATTTGCACCAGCTCTACGGGTGGTCATTGTTAGCATACCAAGTGGAGTTTCATTACCACCAGCATCAAAAGAAGACACATTAAAAGTGTATTCCGTGTTCGGATTTAAACCTGTTATTGTTTTACTAAATGTTGTTATAGGAGCAACTAATGTAGTTGCAGGTATTGTTGCCAGAACAACATTATTTAATCCTAAAACTTTATAATTTACAGCGAGTGGGTCAGGTGTCCATATCACATCAATTGTGGTTGCTGTTCTGGAGCCTGTAACAGCTGCCTTTACGTTTAAAGAGCAAATTGCAATGCAAAAAGCTGCAAGAGTAAGTAATTTTGATTTCATCTGTTAAATAGAATTTGAAGTTTGTAGATTTAATATTAAGCAAATACAATATAAACACAAAATTAATACCGCAAGTAAATAGAAATTAATTTTATTATGCTAATACTTGATACTATCTTGTCATTTAAAAATTAAAAAGTCATACGTAAAATATTTAATTAAAAATTTTGATATTTAGGACATAATATATATATTCCTTATATACAAACATATTAACAATAAAATATTTATTACGACAAATTATCATAATAAGGATTATTGTTTAAATAACTGTTTTTATTTAGGCTTAATGTTTCACCTGGTAATACAGGCGGTTGGGATTGCAATGCTAATGATATTTCATTATCGAGACGAATATACTGTATAGCAGGAAATGTATATACTTTCTTTTTTATTTTTGAAAACATAATATTTGATTTTAAGTGATTAATATACGATGAACTTTTGGGTAGCAAGTTTTCCATTTAACTGAATAGATATAAAATAAATACCTGGATTAAATGGAATTGGTATTATCGTTTTAGTTCCTATAGCGGGAGTATACACAATATTTTGGCCCAAAGCGTTCATTATGGATATTTTGCCTAGGGAATTCGGGGCAATATCGTGTTTAACAACTATTTGTTTATTTGAATTTTGATAAACAAACATTGCAAGTTTCGACGCAGATAAATATTCATTTTCAATGCCTGTTTCCACGTCTATAGTTTTGAAGATTATACTAAAACGACTAAATGAATTTACAACACCCGATTTAAAAGTATAAATAGCACCATCAGTAATATCCTGCTCAAGACCTAAATCATTATCTCTCAAAACAATCCGGGTATTTCCGTCGAAGTTAGACACTTGAGCAGCCCTAATAGATAAATTATTGCTTGAGACTCCAGAAATAATACCAAGCGGGATATTCAGGTCAGTGTTTAAACTTTTCATTCCGTTAATAACCAAATTTTCGGAACCAACAGCAGTAAAAATTTCAGGAATCGATGTATTGTTATTCATCATTTTAGGCGAATCGTAATCATCAAATTCATTTGATGCATTGTCATTAAACAAGAGAACCGTTTCGTCACTATTCATGCCGTTCGAAACCTGCAACCGTAACACTTTTTGCTGAGGTTTGGTAGCAGGAGCTTTAAGCAAATTAGCTCCAGCACTAAGATCATGCTCACGCATAGCGTTGGTAAATCTTAAAACACCTCCATTGGAGTCTTTTACCCGAACCCAAAATGCCTGCATAGGAGGAATGTAACTCGTCAGGCCTGGAGTGCTTGGAGCCGCTATGTCACTTACTGGATTGTATGTATAGAATGTATATTGTCCAGCATTTTTTGTACGGTACCAAATTGTGGTTAAAACATTGGCATCGTTAGCTGTTGCTTCAGTCCAGTTAATATACGATGGATAAGGATTACCTACTAAATTAAAGCCTGGTTTGGAAGTATTTGTACCACTTCTGGTTAAAGATACAGTGACATCACCAGTATTTAAAGTTCCATTAAAAGTAATATCTCCATTGCTAGTTGTTGATACAGAAACATATCCTTTACCAGCAGTAAGCGCTCCAGTATGAGTATCCCACAAGCCAGTGCTTTCGTTATACCCAACAACCGATGTAGCAGAACTCAACTGACTTACTAGACCCGTGGAAGATGTTATCGGGCTTGAAACATACCAGTTACGGCCAGCAGTCAAGGTTTGATTTACAGTTGCACTTACAACTGGGGCTGGATTAGTAACTGTATATGTATTTTTGTCTACAAAAGTAGCTGTATTTTCTATTATAACAGAACCAGAAGATAAAGCTTGATCGGCCAAAATTGTAACTTTACCTCCAGCCTGAATAGTTAGTTTATTAATCGTAGAAGATTGGTTAATTATCAATACTCCACCATTGCTAACTGTAACGTCGCTATTAATTGTTAAACCTAAACTTGAAGCGTTTGTAAGGGTGCTTGTTACATTTACAGGAGTTAATGGAGTGAAATTCGCAATTAACGATTTAGGATCAGATGCAGTAAATGTATAAATTAAAGCAGTTGAAGCAACAGAAGCATCACTTGTGTTAGTCCAATTCACAAAACGATACCCTGAGCTAGGTGTTGCTGTAAGTGTAACGTTATTACCATTAACATAATTTCCAGCACCAGTAACTGCGCCCCCAGTTCCTGCAGTAGCAGATATAGTAACCGATTCAAATTTTGCATTAAGCGGTGTTCCATCATTACTTAAATAAATATCATCAATATAAGAAAGGCAACCATAACCCGAAGCAAAAGCTAATGCATTAGGTCTTATGGTCATAGAATAAAATGTTTGAGGTGTATTTATATACGGCAAGCTTGATAAATCAAATACATAATCAACCCATGCACCAAGTCCTGCAGAAATTGAAGAATATGATTTTTTCAAACCTGCAGTTTGGAGTTCAGGGTGGTCTTTACAATTTGAAAGTGTAACAATAAAATCGCCATTTTTAAGTGAAAGAGCTGCATCAGCAGTTCTGTACATTTTAACGTGTAGATATTTGTATGGACAGCCAGTACCAGTTGTAATCCCTTCATAAGAACCATTTAAACCAGCATAATCAGCTGAGTTGGTTGCATACTGGAACTTCACGCAATTTGTGGAGCCATTATTTCCGCTCGTTAATGGGTTTGTGAAAGGAATTGTCAATGTTCCATTATTACTTCTACTCCAAGGACCATTTGTATAAACTCCTGATTCAAAATCGTCCAATAATTGATAGTTGACTCCTGCGGTAGTTCGTCTAGTATTAGCGGTAACTTCTGTACTCTTTTGGGTTTCATTTCCAAGCACATCGACCCCTACAATTGAGAAGTTATAAGTTGTATTTGTAGCTAAGCCTGTGATTGTAGCCGCTAATCTGGATGTTAGAATATTGGATATATTAACAATACCTGAATAAGTTGGATTAGCATTATAAGTAAATCCAGCCGCAGGAAAAGGTGTAGTTGTGGTTAATATATTATCCTGTACTAATGTAGAACCAGAATAAACTCTATACTTAACAGCATTAGGGATAGGTCTGAAAAGGATATCTATACAATCTGTTGTTGTTCTAGAGAAAGATGGTTTAGATGGTGTAAAATCTGAAAATATTGAAGCGTCTACAGCATTTGTAAAAAAGATATCATCTATTTGAGTGTTTAAATTACTTGTAGATGAGTTATTTTCAGGATATAAACTAAGTTTAGTATAGGTATTGTTAGCTCTACTGAGATCAAATACATAGGTTACCCAACTACCCGCAACATAAGCATTTGACGGCTCGATATTTAACGGAAGTGTTACTGGACTTGTTACAGTTACTGGATTTTCGAACTTTGCATTAAATGTGTAAGCAGCGTTTCCTTTCTTAGCGCGAATTACCAGATAATGATATTGCGTAGAAGCATTTGCACCTATGCTAACACCTGCACCACTAAATATTCCAGTTCCACTTCCATTAAAAACCAATGGATTTGTTCCAGATACTGTTTTTGCTACATTCAAACATTTTCCAGTGGAAATTGAACTATTAGTTCCAGTAGCTGTGATGTAAGTATATGTAAATCCGGTAAATGCATCGGGCACAATATTCACATCATCAAAGTTTGAAAGTACTAATGGATCAGTCAATGTAGCATTTGCCAAACCTACACTTAAGCCCAGACAAAGTGCCAAAAAAGTAAAGATTTTTGTTTTCATATTTATTAGAAATTAATTGGTTTTAAATTGAAAAAAATGAACGCAACAAAAATAGAGGTAGAAAAGAGCTATTGTTTATAGTATTTTGCTTAGTTGTTGTATTATCTAGAGTTAAGTTGAGAAGAAATAATTACTGCTAATGAATTGTTTATGTAGCAAATATGAAAATTATACTGGAGATAAAGTGTATAGTAACGATGCAATATAATGTATATGTAGCAGGTTTTAACAACATAAAAGCACTAATGTTGATATTAGTGCTTTTGTGTTGTTAAGTTGCAAATATATTAGAAAATGAATATATAAATGCTGTAGCTATTCAAACAGAATCATACTTTAGTTATGTATTAAATCAACTACTTTTGTAGGTGATAAACCTGCGGGGGCAACTCCTTCGTAACCTGCATTAGCATTGCCTATACGGTACTCGTCGTGGTAAATAACGCGTGAAGTGGTGTTGCCTGGTTTTTTTTGTTCGGTGTGTCGCCAGTCCCATTTATACAAACCAAAACGCAGGAATGGACCGAGTGCATCGTTAGTGCAATTTGGTCCCTTTTTGTCGAAAATCAGCACACCATCTTTCCATATTTTCATAAAACCATTTCCTTCATTCGTGTAGCTCCATTTTATATTGAAAACCCAATCTGTCCATTTTTCTTTATCATCGGCTATATTTCCAAACGCATAATGATCTTCACCATCGTGTTTTTTCCAACTAGTAATTTTCGAGTCATCCCAAAAACGGTTTATTTCGTATTGATTCCCCGTAATATGCAAACCAAAATTTGGTACAAACCATGCTTCTCCATCATCGGGGGTTCCATGAAATTGAGCAATAATGTCAGTAAGATTATCGATAATAAAATCGCGCGGAATAAAAGTGCTGAAACCATACCAATATTCTTTATCAATCTCTTGGTAGAGATAGCTTTGACGTGCGTTTTGGTCTTTTGCCACAATCTCGCAACGGTAGGGCGCATTGTCGTCGTAGCGGTCTACTACCGAACGAAGTGCATATTTCCCGGCACGCGTAGGAGTAGTTACCAGTCTATTTCTCAGATTTCCCGCCAGGGTATAATTATCCAAATTTCCACGTTCAAAATCACCTTCAAAAATAAGATTGCCTTTAGGAGTAGGCATTTCATGCTCTTTTTTATACGTTTGCGCTTCGGTTTCGGAGCAAGGTGTCCACTGAATATTGTCGATAGCTATTGAACCTGACTTTTCGCCAAATTGCTCGAACTTAAAACTCACCGCACCGGAAATAAATACCGGAAGCTTTAACATAGATTGCGTTTGTCCGTTTGCTTGGTCGAGGGTAACAACTTTAGTATTATTTACCCAAACCATCACTTCGCAATTTCCACCATCGAGTCGTTTATAATCAAAGCTTAAATATTTACATCCTCCGGCAATTTTTTCAGTTTCAGCCCAACCATATGGGCTTTTTGGTTTGAAATTTATTACAAGGGATTGAGTTCCATCAATTTCAATGTGCGATAATCTTGACTCAAAAGTTTTCCATTTAGTTAATTTATCAACTACTGTATTGTTTTTAAACTTTGCCTTATCAAAGTCAATCATTTTGATTTGAGATGACAAGGAAAAAAATAGCAATAACATTAAAGAAATAATACTTAGTTTTTTCATATTTTTTGTTTTTAAAGCTATCCCTAACCCCAAAAAAGGAGATAAGACCTAGCATTTTTTTAATCACATTTCGTTTTAGCGTATAAGTCTTAGTTCACCTTTTGGGTCAATTTCAAATTTTTTGTTACCTAAAGTGATTTTTACCGGAGAATTTACTTGTTTATTTTTCAATTTAAAACTCACTTTCTCCTTGCTTCCATCTAATTTTATAATGGTAAGTAAAAAAAGTTGCTTCCCTTTATAACGACTTATTATACATGGCGTTGGCTCAAAATCCTGACCATTGCCTATAGCAGTTATCACTGAAACAGCTTTGGAACTTAAGGTTTGAACGGCGATTTCTTTTCCGTTTATGAGGGTAGAAAAAAAGTGATTTTTATTTTCAGAAACATACTCAGCATCTTTCAGGTATTTATAACCAATACTATCCGGGGTTTGCCATTTCACTCCTTTTTCTTTCTGCTTCCACTCACCACGTTGGTGATAGGCTATATCCATCAACGAAACTGTATCAGATGAAATCCAATCTGCAATCAAAACCGTATTTTCATCAGCCAGAACAAATGTTCGTGTTTGTTTTACACCTTTATAAATGCTATCTGTTTCGGCTATAGAATATTGAATTCCTTTTGTTTGACCAAAAGCAAGGCTTTTCACTTGATGAAAGTCCTGACTTTTCTCATTTATTACCAACACATTATGAGCAATGCTGGTTTTGTACCAACCTTCGTGCACGGGCGCACCATATTCGGCGTGTCCTGGATCCATCGAAATTTGCTCTCCATTACCATAAAGCACAAAATCGAGGGAATTCGGGTGCATGTGCCAACCATGTTCGTGATTTTGGTCGTAAACAGATGCAAGCCAAGTCGTTTTATCAGCCTTTCCTGTTGTAAGTATGTCGAAACCAGAACCTGCTAAATGTCTGCTTTGAGGAACAATTGGCTGCACCGTTTCGGGAATAGTAACACCGTATAGCAATGAAAAATCGAAAACATTTACATCGCTCACTAGTTTATTTCCTTTTTCAATTGTTCCCGTATAGGCACGTCCTTTCTCAATAATTGGCAAGTAATCAGGACTTTTGTAACGAGCATAACCGTACTCATAAAAACTTTTGTAAGCTGGCAGATATACTTCGCGGCAATCGTTGAAACGTGGTAAATACATATCGGGCATCATCAACTGAATGGGTGCATCGAATACTTTTTTAATATCCGAGAGGAAAATTGGATTGCCATTGTTTTTGGCTGTTTCGGCGAGATAAATAATTGGTTGTATGGCATAAAAATGATAGGATGGCGCATTTTCGTACCAATTGCCTTCGGTAGTAAAACCTTTTGCCAATTGAAATTCCAACCCACGATTTTTTTCATGCAATGCCCAATTGATATAATCCTTGCGACCAGTTAAATAACCCGTCATACCAACAGCTGCATTGTACCAGCACGAAATATTGTGAATACCCAGATTATGACAACTTTTAATCATATCAACAGCCGGGAAAAGCATATTTTGAGTTAAATCGTTTTGCTGAAATGGTGTCATATCATCCCAAATTAATGATGCAGCTTGCAGAATTTTAAGTAACCAAACCGATTCGTCCAACGCCTGAGCCGAAATTCGACCAACGCCAATTTCGGCATTTGGGTCGCTATTTCCTTCCTTATTATGCAATGGAAGTTTGGTGTAAATGCGGTTATAAGCTTCGAGTATTTGATTGGCACGCATCAGGTATTTTTTATCGTCAGTCATTCGATATGCCAATGCCAACGAAAATAGTTTACTCGCCCACACATTATGTACTTTTGAAAGAATAAGCACTCCATCGTAGTTTTTCTCTTTAACACTATCGATACTTAAATAGGTTTTTGTACCTGCCTGATTATGGTGTTCCCAGTTCCAGTTCCCCAGGTATTTACCTGGGACTAAAGGCTTTCCTTCCTCCGGGTCGACATAAAAATGCCCCCAATTGCCACCTTGCATTGGTAAATCAATCTCGGTTCTATCTGCAATAGCACTGTCGGCAATGGATTTTATTTGTTCCCAACTCACTTTTGCCCAATTATATTGAGCAATTTTCACTTTTATATTCTCTATATCCTGAGGCGTAATATTGAGCGAAGTTTGTTGTGCATTTACGCAAAATACAGTTAGAATAGAGAATAAGAAAAGAATTGATTTAAATTTCATACAAAAAATTTTATTGTTATTTCAACACCGCCACACCTATAAACGAATCGGCAGTTCCATAATACAACCACCATTTATGGTTGAATTTTACCAAGCCTTCGGCAAAAGTGGTTCCACCGGTATATTGACCAGTTATTTCGTGCGGCAAAGTAGGTTTTAAAATGTAGTTTTCAGAACGTTGCAATATCTTTTCAGGATTTTTTAAATCGAACAATACTTGCCCCACTGTGTATATTCCTTTGGGTAAATTAGGGTCAGCATCACTACTATACTCATTTTTACCATTATACAAAAGTAGTATTCCTTTGTCGGTTATCAAAGCGGGTGGTCCACACTCGGTCAGTCTGCTGTCGAAATACCCTTTCCGCGGTGTTATCAGTTTCTTTATTTGCTCTTTATCATCTAACAGAGGATACCAATCCGTCAAATTCTCTGACCATGCCAAATTGATATAGGCTTCGCCCCAATACATCCAGTATTTCCCATTTACTTTTATGGCAATTGGTCGACCGTGAATCATTTTTGTCCATATAGATGCTGATTTTGAAGCCAAATTTTTGAATTTTCCATCGTACGCTTTTGCAAATGCCAACCCTGTTTTTTCCCATTGAAACAAATCGTTCGAAATGGCTATAGAAAGACGAGGCACTTTGTAATTCCAACTAGTATAGGTCATTATGTATCGCCCATCTTCTGTTTCCACCACGCGCGGGTCTTCACATCCACCCGGATTATCCAACTCATTATATGCATCGTTTTGCGGATATAAAACCGGCTTGTTGAATTGTGTAAAATGAATTCCATCCGAGCTTACTGCCAAACCAATGCGTGAAGTGCGTTGACTCAAAGTTGCTTTGGGATTATCTTCGCAACGGGTAAAAAGGTACACTTTCCCATCCTTAACAATGGCCGCAGGATTAAATACATCTGCCCGTTGCCACTGCACTGTATCATTTTTTATCGGGCACAGAAACTTCTTAGTTGAGTCTGCTCTAACAATTGGAAATTCTACTGGTTTTGTTGCCGAATGGAAGCCCCAATTCTTGTTTTGCGAAAAAGTGAAACTAGATACCTCTAAAAATAATATACCTAAAATCAGCTTACTTCTCATGAAATATTGGTTCATTGGTTTTTATCTCTTGGTCATAAAACTGTACTGAATTATCGTTCACTTTGGGATGTTTTATTTTCAGCAGTTGTATAATTTCCGACCCAGCTGATAATACAGGGCCATAACCATGTGCAGCATATTTATTTACGGGACGATAATAATAATAGCCAGGATCGAAAGCCATACCTGTTCCCACACAAGTACCTTCCACTTCGCCAGCAGTGTTTACTTTCGAATCTACCGCATTCCATCCTAAAATGGCAATAGGACCATACGCTTTGGCATCAATCCAGCCTTTGTTAATGGCGTGTGCAATGCAAAAAGTGTAAATAGCTGTACACGAAGTTTCGAGGTAGGAATCATTTCTGTCGAGTAACTGGTGCCACATTCCTTCGCTCGACTGCAAGGCTGCCAAGCCTCGAACATGCGCCTGCAACAACGCCAATACATTTTCACGACCAGGATAGTTTGCTGGTAGTGCATCCAATACTTCAACTGTTGTCAGCAACGCCCAACCATTGGCTCGTCCCCAGTGGAATGTAGGATGATCGGTCATTCCCTGCACCCAACCGTGGCGGTAAATGCCTTTTTCTTTCACAAACAAACGGTCGGAAAACTGTTTGACTTGTTTCAATGCTTCGTCGTAGTATTTCTTGTCACCTGTGAGGCGTCCCATATTGGCAATGGCCGGAATGGACATATACATATCGTCTATCCAAACCGTATTTTTGTGCGGGTGTGTACGAGCCAGTGTTCCATCTGTCAGGCGAAATTGTTTATTCATGATATAATTCATGTAATTATCAATCAACGAACGACCGTTGAACTTCATGCCGCCAACCTGAGCTTTAATCATTGCCGAACACATTGCTCCCGCATCGTCCAGTGCTTTGGGATTCAGCACCTGACGCATCTGCATATCTTCCACACCTTCACTGTCTAATTTTCGAAAAGCAGGTGCTACATTAGCCAGAAAATTGAAACGGTCGGAAACATATTTCGTGTAACGCACATCACCAGTAGTTTGTGCCATAAGCAACATACCCGAATAAGTCACACCCCATTCATAGCTGGCCAGACGAAATTTTCCCTGTTCCAATACGGCATTTTTATCGATTTTGCTGAAATCGCTTATTGGAAGCTTAGTATCCTTGTTAATTACTTTGGCTGGTGTAGCTAATTCCAGAAATGCAAGAACACGGTCGATGGTGGCTTTCACGTTTTCGGTGGTTGGTAGTCCGTACGGTATCTTATACTCGGGCTTTAACATGTGAAGCGGCGTGTTAAAGTCGTTCACTTTATCCGTCATGGGAATGTTTTGCTCTTGTGTATGTTGTTGTGCATTTACATTGTATGTAAATAACAAAAAAGTAACTGCTATTAAATAACTTGAAAGTTTTTTCATTTGGTGATTATTTGGTGATTTCTGTTCTAAAACTTGGCACTGGCAATCCTGCAGTATTGTATAAATACCCCTGAGTTGTAGGGAAATTAGAAAAACCATAACGCACTGCAACAGGAACTTTAACTTCCGGAGCATTTACCAATACTTGATTTTTACGGTTTGTCCACATTTTAGCAGGATAAAAAACCTTGTCTTCGCCTGCCACTTCGAAACAATCAACTGTTTTGCCGTACGTAAAAAGACCATTCAATACATTATCAAATTCAATAATAGCAACGGTATCTTTCACGCTCATACTTTTATAAGTTGGCGATTTACAATTGATACCTTTTATGCCGTAGGTTTGTGACAAAGCCCAATAAGCCAATCGTTTTGCAGCTGTCAGTTTTTCACCCGGATGGATACATTTTTCTTCACCAACATCAATGGTTGAAGCCATTCCTGAATTGGGAATCAACGATTGTGCTTTTAATTGCGCTTCGCGCAATAATGCGGAGTTAGGGGCTTTGCTATCATTATAAAAATAAGGAGCAATCTCCACAAAATAAAACGGGAAATCGCCTTGAGCAAAATCTGTACGCCAATTCTTTACCATAGCAGCCAACAATTCCGCATAGTCGTACGCATTGCGAACATTAGCTTCGCCCTGATACCAAATAGCACCTTTAATTTTGTAATTTAGCAGGGGCGAAATCATTCCATTGTATAAAAAAGTGGCACGGTATTGTTTCGCTAATTTTGGGTCGGTACTTTGTTTCAACGCATCTGTAAATGACGCAATTGTTTCTTTCGACATCCATGCTTCTACAGGCGAACCGCCCCAAGCTGATGTAATTACACCAACTGGGACTTTCAATTTTTGTTGCAATTGTTTAGCATATAAATAAGCCGTTGCACTAAATTCCGAAACACTTTCGGCTGTAGCCACTTTCCATTTACCATATTTGCCCCGTAAAGTATCAACTGGCATTTCGCTGGTCAAATAGTTCACTGTGAACAAGCGAATATTATCATTATCGGCTTCTACCAGCATATCATTTGCACCGTAAATAGGTTGGTCGGCATAACCGCGTATGGGCATATCCATATTTGATTGGCCGGAACACAACCAAACTTCACCCAATAGAATATTGCTCAAAGTCACTTTCTCTTTACCCGAAACTACCGTAAGTGAATATGGACCACCCGCTTCGGTTGTAGTTACTTTTGCTACCCAATTGCCATTTTTATCGGCAGTAGTTTTTGATTTGATTTTATTCCAACTTGTTTGTATTGTTAACATTTGACCTGCGCTGGCTTTTCCCCAAATTTTAACTTCGGAATTGCGTTGCAAAACCATATTGTCGGTTAATACGTTTGATAGCTTTATCTCTGCTTGAGAGAATAGAAATAAGCATATAAATGCTGAGAGAATTAAGAATTTTGTTTTCATTAATTTTAATTTGAAAGTGATGTCGCTTAATTTAAAGTTCTTTATTTTTCGTGCAAAAAGTACGTAAAAGTGTACCGGTCCTGAATGCTTGAGTTTAGGATAGCATTTATTTTCAGGCCTTTCTCCTTCCCATTGCTTCATAATTACGTAATCAGAAAGATGAAGGAGCAACTAATACAAAAACATATCGATAAATTAGAAAAAAACATCATACCAACAAATGATTTTGTTTATTTACTGCAAATCATATATCAGAAGTTTTTTCTATTTACAAAAATATCTTCATTTTCAATAAAGGCATTATACTATTTTGCTAATTGACTATACTATTTAATAATTTTGAATTAATTGTAAGCTATCATTCAACAGTCATAACCTTATTCAACAAATCAACTGATGATTTACCAACTTGGATTTCATATTCGCCTGACTCAATAATAAAATTCATATTATAATCCCAAAATGCCAATTTCGATTTATCGACTGTGAATTGAACTGTTTTTGTTTGACCAGCCTCCAAGGTAATTCGTTCAAATCCTTTCAATGCTAATACCGGACGGGTTACCGAAGCTACTTTTTTATGGATATAAAGTTGAGCAATTTCGTCACCTTTCACTTTACCTGAGTTGGTAATATCTACAGAAACAACGACCGAATCGTTGGCTTTGATTCTATCAGAAGAAATCTTCAGATTTGCGTACATGAACTGGGTATAGCTTAATCCAAAACCAAACGGAAAGAGCGGCAAGGCATCTTCCGAAACATAATTATTGAATTGTGCAGATGGTTTATGATTGTAGTACATGGGTAATTGCCCAACCGATTTTGGAAAAGTTATCGTCAGTTTCCCCGAAGGATTTATATCGCCAAAAAGAATATCGGCTGCTGCAGTGCCAGTTTCCTGGCCCATGTACCATCCCTCAATGATGGCTGGCACATGTTTAGCGATATAATTGATCGACAGTGGGCGACCATTCATTAAATAAACAATCACAGGTTTGCCAGTAGCCACAATCGCTTTCACGAGATCTTCTTGTTCGCCTAACAAATCAAGTGTCATGTTATCGCCAATGTGTTTCTTACTCCATGCTTCGCGGCAAAGTTGTTCGGTTTCTCCGACCACAACAATGGCTATTTCCGACTGCTTCGCAACACCTACGGCCTCTTCAATTAGTTTGAGGTTTTCGACTCTTGAGGCTAATTTTATCTCATTATTTTTCCAATTCAAATAGCTTATCCCTACGTTCTCTACAATCTTGCAGCCTTGTGCAAATAGTATTTCAGAGCTACCTCCTACTTTATTTTTAATACCTTCAAGAATGGATACTTTCTGATACGGCTCACCAGAATAACCTCCCGTTAATGTTACGTTTGAGTTGGGTCCAAAAACTGCAATTTTCTTGTATTTACCTTTTTGTAGTGGTAATAAATTATTCTCGTTTTTCAATAATACAATGGATTCATGTGCGGATTTCAACGCTAATGCACGTGATTTTTCATCTTTGCTTACCTTGATCGCCTCTTCCACTTTAATGTAAGGATCATCAAATAAACCCAGTTGAAACTTCAATCGAAGTACGCGATAAACTGCCGTGTCAATGTCCGCTAACTTTACTTTTCCTTCCTGCACCAGTGCTTGTAAATACGGATAACATTTCGGAGTCGGAAATTCAAATTGAACTCCAGCATTGAAAGATTTCATGGCAGCATCTTTCGCATCTTTGGCTACCAAATGTTTTTCGAACAATTCATCTATCCCGTTATAATCCGAAACAATCATCCCTTTGTAGTTCCACTCACCACGCAATACCGTTTGCAATAACCAGGTGTTATCGTGCGAAGGTTTACCGTCAATTTCGTTGTACGAAGGCATCACCGAAATCGGATTGGCCTTTTCGATCACCATCTTAAAAGGGGGAAAATGAAATTCACGCAGCGTTCGTTCTGAATAATTGGCAGGCGCCTGATTATTACCTCCTTCTGGCTGACCGTGACCGCAAAAGTGTTTCAAGGTGGCGGCCACGTGATCGGGTGCAACCCTACCAGAACTTGTTCCCTGCAAACCTTTTACAGCAGCAATGGCATACATTCCATTCAGATAAGGATCTTCACCGTAAGTCTCTTCCACACGTCCCCAACGCGGATCGCGGCAAACATCGATCATCGGCGAAAGTACATGATGCCCGCCACGTGAACGCATCTCGTGAGCCACAACCGTATAAACCTGCTCAAACAAATTTGTATCCCAGGAACATGCCAACCCAATAGCCATGGGAAACGATGTCGCCTCAGGTTTCATCAACCCGTGCTGACCTTCGTCGACAAACAGTGCCGGAATGCCCCATTTGGTCTTTTCTTTGAGGTATTTCTGAATTCTATTCCTCAACTCAACCGTTTCTTTGATGTCGCAAAAGAATGGTTGAACCGATGATACTCCTTTCCCAAATACAGCACGGACTTTGGCTGTGTCGGCAAAGAATGCTGGGTTAAACCGATTGGGAGTACCGTCCCAGACAGCCATCAATTGGGGAACTTTATCTTCCAAACTCATTCGGCTAAGCAGGTCTTTTGCCCGCACTTCGGGAGATAATTTAGCGTCTTTGTAAGGCAATGTTTCTGTCTGGCCTCTTGCAACTATATTATATGATATAGAAATAATTAGGATGAGAAATTTCTTCATTTTCAAAATTAAATGAATAGTAAATTAGTTCGACTAAAGCTAAAAATAAATGTCAGCGAAGGAATTATTTCTTTGGAAGAAGCTTAAAGTTCTAAGACTATCTCATTATTTTAAAGGGGTAATCTTTCCATGCAATACAGAAGGTGTGATTCCTTTTTGATTAATCACCACCTTAAATATTCTCTCCACACCTACTTCGAATATTTTAGCGCTAATTAAATCGACTGTAGTCTTTTCATAAGGTTTAAGGCTCGAAATTTTGCCCGTAGCCACTTCTATTTCTTTATTGCCTCTTAGATAAGTCACTTTCAATTGAGCAGTTTTGGAAGCAACCTGACCTAAATTCTGTACTTCTACTTTTAAATCAAATCCATCATTTTTCTGAGTAATTACAGGCAAACAAGCAGAAAGAATGGGTTCTATAAAATTCACTTCTGGTAACCGCGCATAGCCGTAAAGCAGCTTGCCATTGATTGTTTTACCAAGCATTTTAGCGGCAAATTCGTCTTCGGGAATACCATTTCCAACCGTATTGAAAGTGACAATTAAATCATTTCCTGATTTTTCGGAGCTGAGCATTTTGCCACCTTTTCCATAATTTACATCCTCGGGATTTCCAAAGCGCAAGGACTGAATATCGATATCCGTTTGCGGATTAAAACCGGGCTCTGCAGCAATTTTCACACGAATGGTTTTCGTTTTTGCATCAATTCTTTTTTTATCCAAAATAGTAAGCAATTTGCCTACAGCTAATGGAATGCCGATATTCTTAGAACTATGAATATCACTGCCTTTGTCAAACACCTTTTCAATATCAATCACCGCAAAATTAGCCTGAGTTGCGCGCCCATATTGATCCTGAAAGACCTTCATGCGTTCAAATTTAAACCAACCTTCCAAAGCACCATCTTCATGCTTAGCAATGCCGGGCATATAGGCTTCTCCCGATTCAGCTTTCCAAGCAATTCCATCTTTAGAACGCATATAGTAGGCAATGCGCCCCAACCAATCGTTTACAACCATATTGTATTGGACATTGTCGCGCCAAACCACCGGATCTTCAAAACGTCCATCAATGTCAGGATAAGCCCTTACAGGAATAATCTTTCCATCATTCGACATCCGTGTAGGAGTCAACTGATTGTAAGTTGAAAGTCCGGTCTGACTGATCCATTGACCACCACCACGACAAATCATAAGGTACGATTTATCTTCACGTTGTGCGTAGGTAAAGTTGGAATTACCTTCGATCAAAACACGATCGCGGAGATTGAAATCAAATTTGCTATACGTCCAGGGACCATTTAAATCGTTGGCAATATAATAACCGCCAATCACATAGATAATATAGCGTCCATCCTGAATCTGGAAAATTTCCGGATTGTGTCCCATCCCAATGGTATCCTGCACCACAAAAGGTCCAAAAGAATTGTTGGAGGTTGCATGAAACACAATCGATTTTCCCCATTGATTGTGTCCTTTGGGCGAACTTTCCAACCAACCACACACGTAAAAATGGAATTTTCCATCCTTTCCTTCTTTGATATTTCCACCCCAAAACGACCACTTTCTATTCTCAATTCCATTGTCGACATAGCGTGGCAATACATTATCGCCACCCCATGTATCACTTGATAATTTGCCCATCGAAGGCATTGGCAGAAACCGATCCATAAACCGACCGCCATAAACCAGATTTTTCCACTCTGCCGGACGTGCCCGTTCAACGGTTTGAGCATTTACATTTAACTGAACGGCTAAAAAAGAAAAGAATACGAAAAAAAATACTTTAAAATTCATAATTCTCAACGGTTATATTTATTTCAACAAAACAGGTTTCACGCTCATAGCTTCCACATCCACTTTTCCGAGCTTTATAAGATTACCCGATTTATCAAGGTATTCAATGTTGGCCGATTGCGGAGCGGTGTACAGGTTCATCAAAAACAACATTTGCTGATTTCCGTCGGAACGCAAGGTGTGCCAAATGTTCATATTATCGCAGGTTACTTGCTGTTTGTAATCGAGTTTATTGAGCAGATAAACCAACATCTGATTTTGCTCGTTATGACTAGCCAACCAGTTGATTGCGGCAATAACGACTGTTCCATTGCCTTCGGTTTTGAACTTGCAGGCAATCGGTTTCCCTGAATTCTCTTCGACGCCCAATATTTCGGCATCTTTTGGCATTTTCTCGAAAATAAAGATATTCTTCTTTCGCACATTTTGAATATCCCCAAAAGTGGCACGTTTCACCGCACTACTTGAATTTCCTAATTTTACGTCACCCAAAAAGTCTTTCAGAATAGTACAGGGATTTAGATTATTATCAAATTCGGGTACAGTGGGTAATAATAGCACTTTACCACCTTGTTTCAGATAATTTACCAGATTTTGCTGTTTGTCGGCTGACATGGCCGAAGAAGTGACCACAATAAGCGGAGTTTTGTCTTTCAGAAAATCGGTATTCGAAAGGTCGCAAAATTCGGGTGAAGCGCTCGACAACATGGCCGTAGTCAACACACCCTTTGCCATCAAATCCCACGCATCTGGACTCGACACCGCAAAACTGCCCTTGTTTTTCCAATAGTTTCCAGAACGTGCATATTCAAAATCGAGTGAAATGCGACAATCGTGCGTCATTTTGGCATTAACCAACCAACTCTCTTTGGCTAGAAAATTAGCTACTTCCTGTTGTGCATAATAGAGCGGACGTACTTCATTTTTTGCTCCAACGGGCGCACCGTAGTCGTAATTATCGGTAGTTGCGCCGTATCCCATCGGGTTGGGGCCACCGGTAAAGATATAATAGTTGTGCCCCTTCATCCCAAAAGCAATGTTCAGCATGTAGCATGCTTTGGCATCGGTAGCCGACATGGCAGGCCAGTCGGAAGCGCTTCCTGAAGCGAGTTCAAATATTGTAGGAGGAAAGCCCATCAACCGCAACATCTCCAATCCATAAAACTCACGAATGGCATATTGTGGCGTCGGGTTATTTTGATCCCATTTTTGATCCAGATTATAATAACTATCCATCCCCAACATAAATGGCTGTTGGAGCTTACTCACGGCCTCTTTGAAATATGGGATCATCTCGGGATTGGCGGCATTATGGATAAACGGCACATCGATACCATTGCTGCGAACCATCTTAGCCAGTGTGTCGAGGTATTCGCCACACATAAAGAAATAGAAATCGTAATAATCTTTGAGATGAGCAATTTCGGACGTTTTATCATAGCTTTTAGGCTCAATGGGGCGCACATCTTCAAACGATTTATAGCTGGTTTCGTATTTTTTGTTGAGCGTGGCAATGTCACCGTATTTCTTTTTCAGAAAAAGCGGATACTTTCCATCTTTTTGCCCAAACCCCATTGTTTCTGGATTATAATCAATACTTCCATTCCAGAAATGTGCTCCGGTCAACTCCTTATCCAGTTGCAGAAAAACCACTGCACCACCTTTGTTGACAGAGTATTTTGCCAGAATAGGGTTCACTTTATCGAACCAGGTTTTCGTTTTTTTCAAAAACAGAGGGTGCTGATACGAAACGGTAGAACCTTTCAGATCTTTTCCATCAAAGGTTTTGGCTCGCAATTGTGGATAATTCTTCGCCAACCAATCGGGCAAACCATCGAATGCCAGTTCGGAATACTGGTAAGGTCCTGGGCGCACAATCACATAAAGATTTTCTTCTTTGGCAAGTTTGAGGAAATCCTCCAAATCGCGAATGCCTTCGGTGCTGAAGTCAAAAGTTCCTTCTTTCGGTTCGTGAATTAACCACGGCACATATGTTGCCACACAGTTTCCACCAGCTTGCTTAAAAAGCTCCATGCGTTTTTTCCAATCGGCCTTAGGCACTCGGAAGTAATGAAATTCGCCCGAAATCAGGTAAAACGGTTTACCGTCTTTTACATACGAAATGGGCGTAAACTGAACAGGTGTAAGGGTTTGTTGTGCGTTGGTTTCTGAGTGAATGCACATCAGACCAAGGGCAATTAAAAGCAGGAAAGCAGATTTTCTCATTCGGTTGCTAATTTATTAGTTGTCAATCGGATATCGATTTAAAGGAGTCTTAATTATTCGGTGCTAAATTACAACTAATTCGACAGCTCCAAACAACAATTCTCGGTTACAAAAATAAGTTATGCAGAACAGAAAAGCTTGTATTATTTTGCTAATTGGCTATAGTATTGTTCGAAATAGCAAGAACAAACGAGATTAAATACATGAAATAAGAAATGACGGACAATATGCGCACCATTTTTCTGTAAGTTCTAAGAGTCTTATAGGTATTTTGAAAAACACTATTTTTTCTTTGTTCCTTTCGTATCGAGTATTTTATATCCAGCTATGATTGAAAATCCCTGATAATCCGAACTTAAATTCATATAACTGTTGGTAAGTGATCTGCTCGGGTAATACCTGAATTCTAAACTTAATCTTTTGTAATCAAACCCACCACCAAAAGCAAAACTAATCATTGGATTGATATTCAAATCGCTGTAACTATAATGAATCTGCGGGTCAACACACACGATACTAACCGGATTAATTATTGCATTCAAGTGAATTTTAAAGTTGTCGTTTAAAAAGAAATAGTGTCTGATACCTATCGGCAAATCAATTATATTCAGGTTGATTGATGCCATATTACCTAACTCATCATTATTTGAACTATTGAAATGCTGATATGTGGGCTCAATAAACAGACTCCATTTATTATTATTGAACGGAAAAACACATTCAGCTTCGAATCCTAACCGATAATTCAACTGTGTTCCAAAATCAACATTAAATTTTTTCAAGTTATTATTTGTCGTGCTAATCTGCACTGACGAATAATTAATACCCGGCGTAATTTTCAAATTAAAAGCATACTTTTTTTCATTCGCACCCGAAGCATCTTTGCCCAATTTATCATACTTCCTGAAATAATTTACAAGGTCACTTTTCTTGTATTTGAGTTCCACAACATCGCTGTATGATGTTTCGTCATTACGGACATGTTCCCACAGTTGTTGAATAAATCCATTATTTGTTTTGACAAATTCCTGTTGAAGCAGGCCGTGTATAAATTTGGAATCACTATTATCAACCACTTTATACTCCTTATAAATAAGCGGTTGTATCAGGCTGTCATTTAATGAATAAAAAAAACGTTCAACAACAGCATCTTTGTACGAAAACAGCTTTGCTTTTCCGTATACCAGTAACTTCAGGAATATTTTTTCCTTCGACCAGATTGGGTCTTTACTCCAGGAAAGATTATTAATATCCGTTGAGCTTTGGTCTATGTTTACTTCTGCTTATATATAGGTTGACATTCCGGTTATTCCAAACTCTTTCAGGTTGTCTAAGTTTCCAGTCAGGATACTGTCTCCGGCATTCAGTTTATATTCAATACTCTTCGGGTTACTAAACCAGTCTTTGTTCTTTATCAAACATTCCAACCGTTGATTATCATTCGTCACCACATATCCTTTTTCGAAATGAGTTTGAGCTGCCAATTTTAGCGAGGCTAGGAATAAAACGAAAAGTAGTTTTTGTTTCATTGTAAGTTTATGTAATTGTTTATAAATGAATTATTTTGTTTGTTATAGTTTTGGGGGTTTCACTCCTCAACACCACAAGATGCAATAGTTCGGCAGCAGGATGAATTAGAGACCTGTTGATAGCATTTAAAATGCAACTGCAACCTCCAGAAACTTATTATAATTCCTTCACACAAAATTAGATATTTAAACTTTTTTGGATTAATGCTATTTTATTAATCCATGATAGGATATTGTGATAAAAAATAACCCACACGACTGATAGTCATGCGGGCAAAAAGAATTAGCTATCATTCCTTATAAAGCGGATATGAGTCTATTTTCATTCCGAATTCGAAGTATATTCAAAAAAATAAAGTAGTTACAGATATCTTCAATACGCGTGCAGTACTACGAATACCCAGTCCCTCTTTTGTGAAAAGTATAATTTGTTGATTAGTATCTGGTCGATAGGCATTATACGAATAATCGGTAATAAACCGTTTCGTACATTCTTTGCAGAAATAGCGCTGTTTTTCAGTTGTGGTTTTACCACTCTTTATCAATTTGTCTGATTTGCACTGTGGACATGTAAGGCTAACGCCAAATCTGATACATTACCTATTACCACCACTTTTTACTTTTTTTTCTTGGCAATATCATTCCACCACCAGGGATGTTAATTTCAATTCCATATCCAGACTTCTCTCTAAAAATTTTTTGATTATGTTTGTTCTTGTAATTGTAAACTCTCATTATTACATACCTTTCAATTAACCAATACTTTGTTTCTTCTGTTGAGAAAACCAAATCTTCATAAGGACAAGTATTTCTGTAATTCAAAACAAATTTTATTTTAGCATCTGACTTTAAAACCATTAACTTCTCATACCCAGAGGATGATACTATCAAATCGCCCACTTCGTAATTAAATTTGATAGTATCAGAAACATTGTTTAAACTATCTTTTATTATAAACATACCTGGATAATAGCCTTCAACGAGTTTATCATCTACAAAGATTACATAATTTAAATGCATGGATTGCCCATGGATACAATTACTAACATATAATAAAAGAAATACTAATAAACATATTTTGATTGATCTCATAATTTATCATTTTATTATTTTTATGATTGCAGAACGAGTAATAGAAGTTAATGCTTTGGTATTCCTATAATATATTACTGCACCAGTTCGAGGTCTAATAATTAAATTTGAAGCATCAACATTTTTATAGACAGATGGACTCCCTAATGGTCCAATTATAATATTTCTATTATACTCTGAAAAAGTGCCATAATCTTCATGACCCGGACAAATCTGACACATTATCCACCATTCTCCAGTTATTCTCCTATCCTCAGTACTGATAATCAAGAATATATTTGTTTATCGCCAAATCTGATACATTACCACTTCTTAGTTATTCGCTTATATACTGTTTTACTGTTTTGACTGCTAAACAATTCTTGCAAAACAACACTATAATCTGTTATGTCAATTAAACAATCATTTTTAATCAAATACTGCTGTGGAATAGTTGCAAGACTTGAATCTGTTGGAGTTATTACTGAAAATTTCAAATCTGAATTTCTGCTAAAAAATTCATATTTTGGGAATAAAAACAATGTGTCATTATTGATGTTCCATTGTCCAACAGTACTTGTATATATACCGGGCGAGTATTTTTCAAAAACTTTAGGTTGTGTTTTTAATAATATATATTCGGGATAAACATTACCAACCCAATCACTCCTATAAATAGCAACAAAAGGCGAAAGAGTTATTCTTTGAGATGTACAAGAAAAACACAAAACACAATACAAAACAATAGTTATTTTCTTCATGTTATTTTCCTCCATGCATTATGTAAGTAACCCTATTTACCCTAAATGCTGATTTGGTTCTATCGGCTAATTTTTGAAGTTCAACAGGATTGTTTAATATTATTGGAGCCAATTTGGTCGCATCCATTGGTCCACTTTGCAGATTATCATAAAGTGAAGGTAGAGTTTAAATACGTTCGCCACCAAATAATGCACCTCTAGAATATGCTTCCCATTCATCCGATTTGTCATAAAAAGGAATCCCTTCTTGACTATATCCAGAACTGAATGCCCCTGTTTCAAACTGGTAGGCATGTTTAAGTTCATGTGAAAGCATGCCTAAACTGCCATCTCCTACAGATATTTCAAAATTTCCATTACTAAAATTAAATGCTGCGCCACTTCTAGTCTCTCCCATTCCGGAAATAGGGCCATTTATATTCATAGAATTATCACTCTTTATATCGTACATTTGGTCAGAAGCTGCTAAGGTGGCTATTTCCCCCCTGGTTTGCTCTAAACCTGCATTAGTCCTTACCAACCGCTCTATTTGCATGTTTAGTCTCTTTTCCTGTCTTGCTGATAACCCGCCTCCTTCAATTTTTCTTTTTTTTCTGCGATAGCTTCATTGTTACTTTTTTGTCTTGTATTAATATCTGCTATCAATCGTTTAACCTCTTTCCATGCAGCATCTGTAAATTCCATTCCCGTCGGGTCAATAAATCGTATCGGGTTGTTATTACAGTAAACGTATGGCGAAACGTCAGGATACTTTTCACACAGCGGATCAACACCTGTAAATCCACCTCCATCACTCACGGTTCTAAATCTTGCATTATTATCTATCCAGTTGAGGCCATGCATTTCCTGCATTTCGTGGCCGGTATGCCGGTAGGGTTGTACACTACCCCCATTAACTGCACTTTCGCCAAAACGCATACCGCTGGGGTAGTAGTGATTTTGTTCAAGCACAGCCTTATCATCCCGCAAAACAACCCGCACACTCCCCAAATGATCTTTAAGGAAATAATGAAAGCGTCCATCCTGATAATATCCCTCGGAGGTAAGTATTCGTTTCAAAATTCCATTTTCATAAATCATATTTCCAACATAATCAGTGGTAGTGGTCATTGCTACTGAGGGATTTGCCAACACGGTATTTAAACTGGTAACCGGTAGTTCAGCTCCCTGAGGAGCTGTTTTTTCAATTACTCTTAATTTCTCACTTCCTGCTGTATAAGAATAGTTAGTTTGATGTCCGGGATAAAATTGAATAGCGTCCGGCAAGTTCATTAAATTATATTTGATACCCCACACATTACTATTACTATCGTAAAGTCTGTTACCATTCGGGTCATAACCACAACTATTAGCACTATTGACCGTATTCTTTACAAATTCTTCATCGCCTGTAAAAATTCCATTTGTACCATTATCTGTAACCTTGGTTAGCTGGTTTCCTCTGTGATCAAGTACTAGGTCGTCAATTTTTCCATAAATCATAGTTGTGTTGTTTGCCTGCAGACCATAGCGCACAAAGTTAGTAATATTCCCCACTTTGTCAAATTCAAAATGTTCATTATATCTACCTGAAACTCCGCTTACGATACTACTATTACTAACTCCATAATATTTTGCATTAATCAACCTGTTTAAATCGTCGTAAGCAAATGAATATGCCCGCTGATAACCCAGACTTTCACTGGCTACGTTCCATTTTATACCGGCTATATTGCCGTTGTAGCAGGGCGTGAAGTCAGGAAGATTAGTAGGATTGGTGTTGTAATACAGTTTTTCCGAGAGTTTATTCCCGTTTATTTCTGTAATATGACCTTGTATATTGTAGTTGTAAGTAGTTGCATCCACACCATTACCTATTGTTTTAGTTTGCAATCGTCCCAATTCATCATAGCTATTTGATACCAGGGTTACTGCCACAGTACCGTTCAGGCTATAAGTGGTTGTTTTCAGACGTTGACCGTTGTCGTAAGTATTCGTGTATAATTCTTTATAAGTATCCGAAGCTCCACTTATACCATGTGTTTTATAAGTTTTCAGTACTTTGCCCGTAAAATCATACTGATTATACACCAAGTCGTATCCACTCAGGTGATTGGTGGAACGGCTTTGTACCACGTGACCTTTGTCATCGTAATACAGGGCGGTGGTGTTGCTGTTGCCACTACCATCCAGATAATACACTTTGGTTCCGGTGAGTAGCCCGGTAGCGTTTGCCCATTTTGGGGTATAACCATTTGATTCCTGAGTGGCATCATACTTTAGACTGTTACCGTCCGGAAGAAAGCTGTAATCATCGTAATAATTGACCATAAGCGGCGTGGCATCGGGAAACTTCACATTGGCATAGCTGCCACTGCTGTATGTTTCGGTCACTATCTGATCTTTATAAGTTGTAATCAAATCGTCCTGACTTGCAGTAATACTATTTGTAAGCCCTGTACAGATCACTCTCCCCAGAATATCGTATTTGGTGGTAGTCCATTGTACCGGCAATTTCTGCCTTTGATTCCCATCCTGACTCAACACCAATCGGTTTGCCTGATCATAGACCATATAGATAGGATCGCAACCCGGCAACTTTTTATAGATGCAGTTGCCACGTTCGTCGTAACGGTACACATAAGCGTATTGTTTCAGCAGGGAATTGGTAGCGTCAAACGATGCGGTAGCTCCCGTTCCGTCAATAAATGCCGGAGGAAGAACATAAGCCAGTTGTTCCAAATCGTTATAGACATAGTAGGTGTACACGTCGGTACTGCTTTGCTTCACTACCACGTGTCCCAACTTATCTTTATATTCCACAGCCTGCTTGCCGTCTTCGTCGGTAGTGGTGGTCTTGTATAAGGTTGCTTCATCGTAATTGGTTCCTTTCAGCAAATTATTTCCCGATACGCTGAAATACAGGATATCACTCCCGTTAGCGTCATATATCACAGATGCTGGATGCGTATCCCAGTCAGCACCCGGTTTTTTCTGCCCCATTACCCTGGCAAGCGACGATGCTTCCAGCAGGGTTTCTACATAGGGGCGGTTATTAGCCCCGTACAAAGTAGTGGTAGCACTGCTAATACTGCTATCGTCGGCATACAATCCAAAATTACCGCCTACTGACACCGGCAGGTATTTGATATTCTCCCGTCCGGCATCGTCGTAGCTTACCCTCGATATTAGGTCGGCACCACTGGGCGTAATCCCCGCTACTGTGGTTTGCGTTGGTCGTCCCAGGCCGTCAAAATACTGAATGGTGTTCAGTGTGGGCGAATCATCAGCTGGAAGTAAATAGGTTTTTGTAAGTATATAATTTTGACTCGTTGTGGGGCTTGTTGGAATTGTAATGGTACTACCATCAGCTACCTGAATGACAGGAGAAAGACTGTTAGTAGTTCCTATTTTAGCATCAAAACTACTACCTGCTTCACCTGTAGCATGAAAGCCTGGTTTTAGAACCACTTGTTGAGTGGCTCTAACCATTACGGATGTAGAGGGTGTTTGTTTCTCAAGAACAATAACCCCTGTACTTTGTCCAGACAGTGTATTACCCCACACTAAAGCAAAAAACAAAAAACAAAACAGACTATTTATATTCGATAAAATATTTTTTCTCATTTTCTCCGCTTTTTAATGTTGATAATTATATTCAAAGCTCTGTAAGATTTTTTCATCTTTATCCCGCTGCCGCACGATTTCATCGTTTGGCAATGCAGCATAAGGTTTTATTGAATCCCACGCGATAAAAATTGTACGAGGGCAAGAGAAGCTTCACAAAATTAAAATTATAACTAATTTTAGATTAATACTATTTTATTCATCAATGATAGGATATTGTTATAAAAAATAGCCCGCACAACTCATAGTCATGCGGGCAGAAAAGAATCAGCTATCATTCCTTATAAAGCGGATATGAATCTATTTTAATTCCGAATTCGAAGTATATTCAAAAAATAAAGTAGTTACAGATATCTTCAATACGCGTGCAGTACTACGAATACCCAGTCCTTCTTTTGTGAAAAGTATAATTTGTTGATTAGTATCTGGTCGATAAGCATTATACGAGTAATCGATAATAAACCGCTTCGTACATTCTTTGCAGCAATAGCGTTGCTTTCCGGTAGCGGTTTTACCACTTTTTATCAATTTATCTAAATTACAGATTGGACATGTAACACTAACGCCAAATCTGATACATTACTCTCAGCTAAACACAGCTAATTTCGATGTTTATTTCTTGAAATCGGGAATAGAAATTGTAATGTGTCATTTTCTAATGTAACAAGATTCGTAGAGTCTTTCATTTGAAATTTCATTTGTTTTGAACTCCATAATCGGACATCATCCAAATTGTACTGAGGCTCTCCGTCGAAAGGATGATCTGTTGATTTTCGTATAAAAGCATATGAATAAAAAGCATCTTTTAGATCTTCCTTTGATTCTGAATCAAACATAAAAACACAGTTTTTATTAAGAATAATTTTACCCGTATTCGACCGAAAACCATAAAAATGGAAGCCTTCATACATGTATTTATTTATGTCATAATTATAACTGTCGAACTTTACGTAAGCGTTTTTTACTATGACAAATACAACCAATTTATCAATTTTAGGTGAGTAGAAAATAGTATCGATACTCATTTCACTTTTGCTATCATATATATCTTTATAATCAAATGGGGCTATATTACCTAATAAAAAGAGAAAAATGAGTTTTTTCATTATTTATAAATCAATATATTTGTTTTATACACAGCTATTATCATCTATTTAACAATAATCTTCTGATTAAAATTAGTATCATTAGCCTTTAATGAAACTATATAAACATCCTTTTTAAGGTTCAATGCTACTTTATCCGTAGAATCAACTTTATCAAAAATCTTAACAACTTGACCTAAGGAATTATAGACCGTAACATCTTTTTTTTCAGACCCATTGAAATCAAAATACAGAAAACCATTGTTGTAATAACAAAAAATTGGATTTTCAGTAACTTCTGATACTTTTGATGGAGACTGATTTATTGGCACTAAAAAAGTTGCCACCGATTCAGATACTAAATCAAAAACGATAGTTTTATTGGTGGTTGACTGATTTCTTGTATAGTTATAAAAATTTAATGCGGGATCAGCTCGTGAAAGAATTAGTTTTGCTTGATCAACATTACCAAATTTGGAAAGATCGAACTGCACTTTTTTGGTATAAACCTGCTGATTGCTGATAATAATTACAAGTTCCTTTTCGTCGGGACTAAGTGCTGTAACAACTGTTGGGTCATCGTTATTTATGATAGTATAACCCGCTTTTAGATAACGGGAGTATTGACTACGAATATAGAAGTGCGACCCACGATTCATTCCGTCGATGAGTGCCCATATATTTCCCGTTGTACCTCCAATGGCCGAACCCGCTTGCCAATCGCACCAAGCTGTACATTTCAGGTTACGCAAATCGGCAACAAGTCTGTCGGACAATGTCATAACAGTATGCTTGTAGGATCCATTCGAATCCCCATCATCTGGGCCACCAGTTTCCGACTGCCACAGTTTTTTTGAATAGGTTTTAGCTGAATTTGCAATGCTGATTCTATTCGCATCGTTACCGCGATAGCTATGAACTGCGAGCAAAGGAATTTTAGATAGAATATCACCCGCATTTTTGTATGTATTAAAAGTTGTCTGAAAATTACTCATACTATTTTCGTCGTTGGCAGTAATTTGACAATAAGACAACATGTTTTTAGACTGCAATTTAGCATACAACTGTCGAATCATAAGCACTTGGTCGTTTCTATCAAAATAACAACCTTCCTGCTTCTTGCTAAGTGCATTCCACCACCAACCATCAGGTTCGTTAAATGGTTCGATGTAATTGAAGGTAATACCATAATTATCATGATAATACTTTACAACTTCTGTCAGATAATCGGCAAAATCGGTATACATTGTCGATTTGAGATTAGTTGTCCACGCATTAGTACTCAAACTTCCACCTACACAACCACTATTTGTCATCCAGTATGGTGGTGAATTGGAAAACGCAACCCACTGAATATCATTCACGCCCACAGCCTCTATACGCGAAGCTATGAGTTGCTTAGCCACCCTTCGTTGGTTGGCGTCGCGTGTAAAATCATAGGCTGATGTTGGTGAATCTTTAAAACCCGGCATGGCAGAACTTGAAGGCAAATGTGTATGAGTAGGATCA